>Ga0099364_10006412_pt1 | contig 17136 bp, 14 predicted proteins | sample TergutTh196P3_FD_73070 | JGI IMG/M metagenome (GOLD analysis project Ga0099364, IMG submission 73070) | Microcerotermes parvus P3 segment gut microbial communities from Pointe-Noire, Republic of the Congo - Th196 P3 | ecosystem: Host-associated > Arthropoda: Insects > Digestive system > Gut ... | reverse complement strand
ATTGGAATATATTGAGACTAATGCTTTCTGGGCTGCTGGTACACAGGGATCAACTGAGACACAGAAAGATACACAGAAAGAAGTGATGACAAAACTGGAAACTCTTTTGACAATGGGGGTGGATTGCCTCTGCATTTCTGTCGATCCCTTCCACGCTGAATATGTTCCTTATGGCGCGCCTTTAGCTCTGGCGAGGCTATGCGATAAAATCGGCATGAACTATTTTCTTTGGAGGCATGTGTTTCTATCTGTACTTTCCGGTCTGGATTCTAAAAAGACTCATTCCCGCGCTGATATGGAAAAAACCGTTTCTAAAAAATACCTTCGCGACACCGCCAGCATCTACGGCATAGAATATGGCGGCAGGGCAGTTAACATCGAAAGAGAGTTTGGTAAGCTCCTTCCGGCGGCAAGCTTCGTCGTGGAAGATTCGCCCTGCTATAACTTATTATCGACAGAGCATTTTCATGTTGATATGGAAGCGAACTTCATACCTCCCCGTTGTACCGGCTTATGCATCCCCTTGTCAGAGGTGCTGGAAGGTATCCCCCAAGGCAAATACCTCGTCTTTGAGACCCTTTATTCCGGCGGGATTTCAGCCCTAATGCGCCTTGCCGTAGAATGCGGTTTTTCGCCTGACGTGGCAGGTTACCCCTCAAGATGCAATCTTTGTTTTCATTTGCGGCATTTTCTTTCCGCCAATAACTTTAAAGGGAAATCTTTTCCGGAACTTGACAGGAATCATTACGAGGAAGCGTTTAAGTATTATTAAAACTAGGAAACTTGGTTTTTGATTGTAGTATGTATATGGAAAACAATTTACAATTGTTATGGTTAGTAGGAGGCACTAAAGCTAACATGAACAACAGAGAAATAATCTCAAAGATATCATTAGCCCTGCTTGAACAGCATCAAGCTTTTTCAAAGAAAAGCAATCCTTCAGCATATCCTGACACCGATAACATTATTGGGATAATAAAAAAAATAAGAGCGGTAATTTTTCCGGAATACTTTAATACGTCGTTTGAATTAAAGCCTTTGGCTTCCTGGTATCAGTTATTGCTTGAGGATATATATAATGAGTTGCGGGAAGAAATAATAACAGCTTTTATAAAGATTAATAAACGAGACGGTGAAGAAGTTACCAGGCTTGCAGGAGAGGTGTCTATTTTGATGATTGAGCAGCTTGTCAACATACAACAACTTTTGTACAAAGACGCGGAAGCTGGTTTTAACGGCGACCCTGCAGCAAAGAGCATTGATGAAGTTATATTGACGTACCCAGGTTTTTTTGCGGTCTTTGTGTACCGGATTGCGCATTTTCTGTTTTTAAAAGATATACCGTTTATACCCAGGATGATGACCGAATACGCCCATAGTGTAACGGGAATTGACATCCATCCCGGAGCGGCAATCGGAGAATATTTCTTTATCGATCATGGTACTGGAGTTGTCGTGGGAGAAACCACTGTTATAGGCAATAATGTAAAGCTGTATCAGGGTGTAACACTTGGAGCATTATCCACTAAAAGCGGGCAAAAACTCGCGGGGAAAAAACGGCATCCTACCATCGAAGATAATGTTACAATTTATTCCGGAGCAACTATACTTGGCGGCGAAACTGTAATAGGGAAAAGCTCAACAATTGGCGGTAATGTGTTTATTATAGAATCTATTCAAAAGAATACAACTGTAAAAGGTATTAAGCAGGAGTCAAAGTAAATGTCAAAAATTGCAAACAGTTTAACAGAACTCATCGGGAAAACGCCAATGCTGCGTCTGGACAGGTATATTAAAAGGCAAAATCTGGATGCGATAATTATTTGCAAGCTGGAATATCGCAACACAACAGGCAGCGTTAAAGACCGTGCCGCGCTGGCAATGATTGACGATGCTGAAAAAAGCGGTAGATTAAAACCCGGTTCGGTCATTATTGAGCCTACAAGCGGCAATACAGGAATAGCCCTTGCGTCTATAGCGGCAGCGCGCGGTTATCGCATAATTCTCACTATGCCGGAAACAATGAGCATTGAGCGCCGAAAGCTGCTTTCTGCTTATGGTGCAGAGATTGTGTTGACCGAAGGGGCAAAAGGCATGAAAGGTGCGATAGCTAAAGCCGAGGAGCTGGCTGCCGCAACGCTTGATGCATTTGTTCCTGGACAATTTGCTAATCCTTCTAACCCGCAGATCCACCATGAAACGACCGGCCCGGAAATTTGGGAAGACACAGACGGTAAAGTTGACATCTTTGTTTCTGGTGTTGGTACTGGCGGTACAATTAGCGGAGCGGGAGGCTTTTTAAAAGAAAGAAACAAGGATTTAAAAATAATCGCTGTTGAACCTTTTGATTCTCCGATACTTTCCCAAGGCAAGGCTGGCCCGCATCAAATACAGGGCATCGGTGCAGGCTTTGTACCGGACACGCTTAATACCGGCATTTATGATGAGATTATCACAGTAAAAAACGAAGACGCTTTTAAAACCGGACTCATACTTGCACGCAGTGAAGGTTTGCTGACAGGGATCTCCTCCGGTGCGGCGCTTTGGGCTGCGACGCAAATTGCCCTTCGTCCACTTAATAAAGGAAAAACGATTGTGGTAATTCTTCCTGATACTGGAGAGAGATATTTATCTACACTGTTGTTTCAAGAACAAAAGTGACGTTAATAAAAAAGGGAGCCATTTGGCTCCCATTATATTAAGACCAGAAAACTGGTCATTAGGCGGGGCATGCATTGCATTCAAACCCCGTAATTAATAGTATATCAAAAATTTAGAAATGGCAAGAAGAATAATTTGTTTTTCCCAAAAATATTTGGCGTCTTTATTTCTTTACCATTTTCTTCAATGGTTTTATTGTTTTTAAACCCCAATCATAATGGCTTGAGGTATTGGAGATAAAATATGCTCCCAAGGATGTTGTTCCAGTCCATTGAAACTTTTTCTTTGAGAAAAGTTCATCGTCTGTGTGTTTTTCAATTAAGGCGATTATATCTTTATGGCTTTTTTTGAACAACTTTATTGCCTCTTTTAGTTCCATTCCTTTATATTTTTCCCATATTTTATGGTTCAATTTAGGCAAGGTCTGAAATGTATAACCTTCAGCCGGGATTGCCGGTTTTTTACCAGACATTCCTACTTTATACCAATTTCCCATCATTAAATGCCATTCGTGCAGATGGCATATTACGTCTGCTATAGTTTTGTCCCGATCATTTAATTCATCGTTTTTATACGTTTTTGTTTTTATTTCATCGGGCAGTTCATCAATAAAACCCAATAACTTATTGAAGTTTATTTCGGCAAGTTCAAGCAGTTCCTTTTTATTTGTCGGTCTGGACATCTAAAGCCTCCTTAAATTTTTCATTAATTATAAACTTTATAATATGACAGATCACGTCATATTATGTAAATATTTTTTTTTAATTTTTGATAATTTCTCTTTTATATGATCTCGTATGTGTTGTGGCTCTAAAACCTCGATATATTCTCCAAAAGAAAGTATAAAGCCATATACCCAGTAATCATCCGGCCATGTTGCTGTCACAATAAAACTGCCATCCGGTTGTTTTACCGTCATTTCTTCATCAAATTCATCAAATACCCTGTGAACCATTTCGCTTTCAATTTTTAATTTAAAAGTTACAAGGCCTCGTCTTTGCTGTATTTCAGTGCAACGTTAAAACTTACCGGGCGAGCCACCCTCCGTCAACCGCCAGGGTATAGCCGTTAATGTACGAGGCCGCCTGAGAGGCAAGAAAAACTGCCGCACCGGCAACGTCATCGGGAGTACCCCAGCGGCCTACGGGAATGCGGTCTAGTATGGCGGCGCTGCGTTCCGGGTCTTTGCGGAGAGCCTCGGTATTGTCCGTGATCATATAACCGGGAGCGATGGCATTGGTGTTGATATTGTGCTTGGCCCATTCGTTTGCCATTGACATGGTGATCCCTTTGACGGCGCTCTTGGAAGCGGTGTAAGAAGGTACCCGGATGCCTCCCTGGAAAGAAAGCATTGAGGCGATGTTGATGATTTTGCCGCCGGTCTTCTGCTTAATGAACTGCCGGGCCGCTGCTTGACACATAAAAAATACGGCCTTTAAGTTTGTGTTCATTACATCGTCCCATTCGGCTTCGGTAAAGTCTACCGCATCGTTTCGTTTGATAATCCCCGCGTTGTTAATTAAGATGTCTACACTGCCGAATGTTTTTACTGCCTCAGCGAAGATCTTTTCCACAGGTTCAATGCTTATTAAATTGGCGGACAAGTAAGTAAATTTTGCGTTTGCCTTTTCAACCTTATCCCTGGTTTCATCGGCTTCAGGGGAATAACCCACCCCAAAAATATTGGCCCCTGCCTCTGCAAGGCCAACCGCCATACCCTGCCCCAGCCCTCGGCTGCAGCCGGTTACAATTGCCGTTTTTCCGTCGAGTCTGAATAAATCAAGAATACCCATACTGTTACTTTAGCTCCGTAGTTGCCAGGGTGTCCATGTCGTCAAAGGTCTGGTTTTCCCCGGCCATTGCCCATATAAATGTGTATGCGGCAGTTCCGGCCCCGGAATGAATTGACCAGGACGGAGAAATTACCGCCTGCTCATTGTTCATCACTATATGCCGGGTCTCATTGGGCTGGCCGTGAAGATGGAATACCGCCGCATCGCTTTTTATGTCAAAGTAAAAATAAACTTCCATTCGGCGCTCATGGGTATGGCAGGGCATGGTGTTCCAGACGGAACCTTCTTCCAGTATGGTCATGCCCATTAAGAGCTGGCAGCTCTGACATACCGCCGGATGCACATACTGATAGATGGTACGGATATTCACCGTTGCCGCTTCCCCAAGCTTGCGGGGATTGGCTTTTTCAATGGGGATGTGCACCAGGGGGTAGGAAGTATGGGCGGGTGTGCTTGCAAGATAAAACTTTGGCGGATTGCTTCTTTCAGTGGCTGAAAACAGCACATCCTTAATACCTTTACCAATGTAAAGGCCGTCGCCTTTCTTCATCCTGTATTCGGTCCCGTCGGCGGAAACAAGGCCTTCGCCGGAAATGCAGATAACTCCCAGTTCCCGCCGGTCAAGGAACACATCGCTCCCAAAGTCCTTTCCCCCTTCAAGGCGCAGCTTCTTTTCCGATGGGAAGGCGCCGCCAAAAACTACCCTGTCACTGTGGGTATAACAGAGGCTGATTTCATCTTTGACAAAAACCTTGTCAAAAAGAAAATGTTGTCGCATTGTTTGAGTGTCGTAGTGTTTCGCATCGTCAGGATGCTCAGCGTAACGTTTTTCAAGAATCATACTATTCTCCTTATCCGAAATATTTTTGGGCATAAAAGCTTTTTCTATTTATTCCCCTACCTCACTGTAAAATTGCCGCATTACATAAAAAGCGGGTTTCTTCCTTATTCTGTCGGCATCAATTAGGCCTTTGCGGTTAAAACCTTCCTGGTAGCGGTTAAGGCGGCGTGGACAGCGAAAATCATAGAGTATCCACGGTGTTGTTCCTGCAATATAAGCGCATTGTTTTATTACCGCAACTTGCTGCCGGTACACAGCGCATTGTTTGTCTTCAGTCCACAGATCGTCCGCAGTACCTCTCTGGTCTTTGCGGGCATCGGCGCCAAATTCACAAATTAGTACGGGCTTGCCCGGAGCCGAATTGCCAAGGAGTTTCGGCAGCTTACTAAAGTCAGGGTCATACCAGCCGTAATATTCATTAATTCCTATAACGTCTAACACTTCTGATAACCTGTCTTCGATTCTTAGCTCTATGTGATTGATGAGGCAGGCCGCGGAAACCAAGCGGGTGGGATCGAGCTCCCTTGCCTTTTTTGCAAGTCCGGACATAAAAGCAAAACGGCTGTCAGTATCGGCGTTCTCATTTCCGACAGACCAGATTATGACGCTGGCGCGGTTCCTGTCTCTTAGGATCAACTCCGACAACTGGTTTTCGGCGTCCACATAGGTATCCGGATTATCAAAAGCCACTGCCCAGTATACCGGAACTTCTTCCCAGAGCAGCACTCCTTCTTCATCGGCGATTCTGGCAAAGCGCGCGTCATGGGGATAATGAGCCAGCCTAAGGTAGCAGCCGTTGAGCTCTTTCAGGTCGCGTATGGTTTGGCGTATAATATCTTCGTTGGTGGTTTTTCCTAAAGTAAAATGATCTTCGTGAACGCATATTCCTTTCAAAAATATTTTTTTACCGTTTAAAAAAATTTCTGTTCCGCGGACGGCTATATTACGAAACCCAATGCGATCCTGGGTTTCATCGGCATTTATGCCGTCGGCATTTATGCCGTCGGCATAAATGGCGTTAGCCGGACTATAACTCATCTTTACTGTATATAGCTTGGGATTTTCAGGGCTCCAGAGTTCAGGATCGGCGTTGATGTGGAAGGAGGCTTTACCGTCCTTCACCGCCGCTTCCGCCTGAATGTCCAATTCGGGAATTATAAGCCGCGCTGTTCCGGCGCTAATTTTTCCGCCAGAGTCTTCAAAATAGATGTCCGCATTAATACCACCCGATGGAGCGAGGCGTACAAACCAGTCTTTTATGTAAACCGGCGGCAGGCGGTAAAGATATATGTCGCGGTATATTCCTCCGTAATTAAACCAATCGCTATTATCCATTGGTACGCGAAAGATGCTGCGGCGGGCGTCAACACTAACGACAATACGATTTTCAGTTTTTACAAAGTCTGTAATGTCGGCGTTAAAAGGGGTTGAAGCGCCGTCATGACTGCCGGCAAAATGACCGTTTATAAAAACACAAGTGCTATATGCCGCTCCCTCAAAGCGCAGAATTAGCCGCTCTCCGGATTTCTGCGGAATATAGCGGAAAGTACGTGTATAAACGCCTGACCCCTCAAAGTAATGCAGTTCCGGTTTTACCATATTCCAACAGGCAGGTACAGGGATGCGTTTCCATGCTTCCCAGTCATAATCAGGCGGTTCGGTAGTATTATCCTTGTACCACGCAGCACGGCGGCAGGTATCATACAAGTCCGCAGCAAAATGCCAGCGTCCGTTCAGGGATTCAGATACACGGCCAACGTTATTAATCAAACTGCTGCAATCAAGTTTTGGCGTCCGGTAATTAGCTTCATACGATGCATCGTGAAGATGCGCTAAATAATTTCCGGCATTATCTTTCATATCTATTACTTTACAAGAATTTGAATTATAGTCTATAGCCGTATGAACAATCCTCTGAAAACGCGTTCAGATCTGGGTAAGTGTCTTATTGATTTGCTTGAACCGTTAAAAAAATATTCTGTTCCCGGCGGCTTTCATCTGGGTAATACCGCCGCCCATTATTCTCCCAAAATAGCCGAAATGGAAGGTTGGAGCCGCTGTTTATGGGGGATTGGTCCATACATGGCAGGCGGCGGAAAATTGCCCGGTATTGATGAACTTTTGGCAACGCTGAACTGCGGTGTTGATCCCAGAGATGACGCATACTGGGGTGAATGCGATCCAAAAGATCAGCGGCTTGTTGAAATGGCTGCAATTGCAATGTGTCTTTTATTGGTGCCGGAAGTTTTCTGGGAACCGTTAAGCGAAACTGCCAAGCAAAATCTTTACAACTGGCTTTCGCAGATAGAAAAATGCGAATTGCCGCCCTCAAACTGGGGGTGTTTCAGGCTTTTCGTTTGCGCTGCATTTCGCAGCCTAGGCCTGCCGGTTAATGAAGAAGCCGAAAGAGAAAGTATTGAAATAATTGAATCATGTTATAAAGGCGATGGTTGGTATCAGGACAGTAAAGATAGTGGTTTTGATTTTTACAATCCCATGGGCTTTCATTTTTACAGTCTTGTGCTGGCGGCTTTTGCCGGGAAGCAAGCCTCCCAAAGGAAGCCGGAACCCGCCGCCGAGCCTGAAAGGCGAGGTTCCCCTCCGGAAGACCATTCCGATGTATATAAGCGCTATATTGAACGGGCAAAAGAATTCGGCCAACGCTTTTCAGCATGGTTTCAACATGACGGCTCCTTAATTCCCTATGGACGCAGCCTTTCTTACCGTTTTGCCGCCGTTTCTTTTTATTCTGCCTGTGCTTTTGCCGGACTTGAAGTAATTCCCTGGGGCGAAATGAAAGGGATAGTATTGAGGCATCTGCGCCACTGGTTTTCGCAGCCTATTTTCGATTCGGCGGGAATTCTTTCAATCGGCTTCAACTATCCGAATCTTATCATGGCGGATACATACAATTCCCCCGGTTCACCGTATTGGGGCTTAAAGGCTTTTCTTGTTTTGGCTTTGGGGGAAGATCACCCTTTCTGGCAGGCGGAAGAACTGCCGCTGCCTGTTCAAGCATTATGTGTTAGTGAAAAAACAGCCGGCTTTATAATCAATAGAAGCGCCGAAGACTCCCAGATTCTGGCAGGTAGTGTTTTTCCTTCATGGGACATGAACCACGCTGCGCAAAAGTACAGCAAATTCGCCTATTCGGCGCGTTTTGGTTTTTGTGTTTCACACAGCAATTACGGAATTGATAAATGCAGCTGTGATTCAACACTGCTGCTTTCAGACGGAAATGATTACTGGCGGGAAAGGCGGGAAATACTGGACAGAGAAGTTGGCGAAAACTGGGTAAAGAGCCGGTGGCAGCCCTGGCCGGATGTTGATATTATTACAACTTTAATCCGGCATGGGGACTGGCATGTCCGCATTCACAGGATTCAAAGCGACCGCCGCCTGCAAGCAGTCGAAGGCGGTTTCTCCGTCTCCTGCCTTGAAGGTTTAAGACTTGCAAAGCCTGTTAGCTCAAAAGCAGGCAAAAGCGAAGCCGCCATTGCCTTTCCGTCAGCAGCATCACGCATCGTTGCTCTTGATGAAATTTACAATAAGCCGGCGGATTCCAGTAAGCAGGTTGATGTACGCATTGGAGAACTCATAAAGCCCGCGCCTAACCTGAACATTATTCATCCGCTGGTTATGGTGCCTGTGCTGAGAGGAAAGCTGGAACAGGGATATACTGTCTGGGTTACTGCGGTTCGCGCAGGGGATAGTGAAAAAGTTTTTGTTGAAGAAATCCCAAAGTGGGAAGATACTTTGGTATAAAACGGAGGTTAAATTATGGAAAACAAATACAGGAAATGGTTTGGCGGGCAGCGCTGCCGGCAGGCGCTCAGGGTTTTTAGCGAAAAAGGCTGGAAAACCTATTACACGGAAAACAAAGAAGAAGCAAGGAAACTGCTGTTTGATGACATCATCCCTAAGCATGTTTCAATCGGGCTTGGCGGCAGTGAAACCCTAACGGCAATGGATGTATTGCCGGTGCTGCGAAGCGGGGATTATAAGCTATTTGACCGCTACGACTGCGAAGACCATTTTGAAGTTTGCCGTGAAAGCCTTATGGCAGAATATTTTCTTACCGGTACCAACGCACTTACCATGAACGGCGAAATGGTAAACATAGACTGTTCCGGCAACCGAGTTGCAGCTATGGCATACGGTCCCAGGAAAATAATCGTTGTTGCCGGGGCAAACAAACTCTGCGCTAATCTGGACGAAGCCCTTGCCCGTGTGCGATCTATTGCTCCCATGAACTGCAAACGGAACAATCACCTAACACCATGTGTAGAAGATGGTATATGTACCGACTGCAACATCCCTGACCGTATGTGCAACCAGCTGCTTATAACATTTAATGCAAAAAAATTTGAGGGAAAATATCAGCTTGTTCTTATTAACGAGGATCTGGGATTTTAAAATATGATCAAAATAAATTAGGGAGCAAATTATGAGCAAAGAATGGGCTGAAGGAATTTTCGAAAAACTCAAAATCAAACTTAAAGCGGAAGTGATGCGCAATCAAAATGTTATACCTTACATACCTGTGAATGGCCGTTATCGCGATCTGAAAACACAAGACGGCATTTACTGGTGGACCAATGGTTTCTGGCCGGGGATGCTCTGGCAGATGTATAATGCCACAAAAGAGGAGATGTTCCGCAAAACCGCCGAAGCGGTGGAACTTAGGCTGGACGCCGCATTGGAAGACTTTGAAGGCCTTCACCACGATGTCGGCTTTATGTGGCTTCACACTTCCACGGCAAATTACCGCCTTACCGGTAACAAGGATTCCCGCCGGCGGGCCCTCCATGCGGCAAACCTCCTTGCCGGGCGTTACAATCCGGTCGGTAAATATATCGTAGCCTGGAACGAGAACCGCCCCGGATGGCTCATCATCGACTGCCTGATGAACCTCCCCATCTTGTACTGGGCGGCAAAAGAAACAAACGATCCCCGTTTTAAGATAATAGCCATGGAACATACACATACAGCGATTAACCATCTCTTGCGGGCGGATGGAAGCTGCAATCATATTGTGATTTTGTCACCGCAAACCGGAGATTGCCTTGAAACTCCTGCCGGACAAGGTTATGCTTCCGGTTCTTCATGGAGCCGCGGCCAAAGCTGGGGTCTATACGGTTTTGCCCTTGCATACCGCCATAGCGGCGAGCGCAAGTTCCTGGACACCGCAAAAAAAATCGCCCATTATGCGATAGCCAATTTTTCACATAACGACTGGCTGCCCCTGGTTGACTTCCGCTCCCCAAGTGATCCGCTAAAATACGATTCCACGGCGGCAATGATAAGCGCCTGCGGCCTTCTTGAAATAGCCGGCCATGTCGATGAACACGAGAAGAATTTATACAGAACTGCGGCCTGCAAGTTGCTTACAAGCGTTGAAAAAGTATTTGCCGACTGGAACAACGAGACCGACGGGATCATCGGAAATGGATGCGCTGCATATCACGGTAAACCAGAGGATACCGAAGTTCCAATTATTTACGGCGACTATTTCTTTACCGAGGCTGTGTTGCGCCTTTTAGGGAGGGATTTTTTAATCTGGTGAACAACATTGATGTTGAATACCATTGATGTTTGACAGAAAATATAACGTAGCCTATAATTGGCCAAGAATCAAAATTTAAGGAGAATTTTTATGAAAAAGAAAGGAAAGCGGGTAGGGGTTTTGGTATCTATAGTAATACTGACACTTATTATCGCGAGCATAGGCGTAGGTTGCCAACGACAACAGGCAGCCGGACAGGCTGGTCAGACGGAACTGACCATTGCATTATGGCATTACACCACCCAGCCGGAATTCGAAAACACACTTGAAGCCTATAAAAGGCAGAACCCCAATGTAAGTTTTGAAATCATGGACCTTCTGACAGCCGGTTATGAAGAACAGATAATCACCCAGTTGGCAGGAGGAAGGTCAATAGATATTCTTTATTTAGTTAATCCGGTTTTACACTACCAGCTAATTAATTCCAGACAGTTAACTGATATAACTGACCGGGTATCCAGAATGGGCAGTGCAGACGGCATGAGAAGCGCCCTGGAAGCGGTACGCGTTGATGGCCGCTACTACGCAGTTCCCTGGCGCCAGGATTTCTGGCCCCTTTTCTATAATAAAGATCTTTTTGATGCGGCTGGCGAACCCTATCCGGAAAACCTGACCTGGGATCAGTACCGGGATCTTGCCATTCGCTTAACCCGCGGTTCCGGGGCAACAAAAGTATACGGTTCCCATCTTCACACCTGGAATTCCATTACCCAGTGCATGTCTGCGGCGCAACTCCAGGCAAACCTGATTTCCAATGACTTCAGTTTTCTTCGTTACATGTACGGAATCCGTACAGCCATGCAGAACGCAGGTGCTATTATGGATTACCCCACAATTGTTGCGGCAAACGTAGGCTATCGCCCCAGGTTTGAAGAACAGCTTGCTGCCATGATGGTTATGGGTTCCTGGTATTTGGGTGAACTGGCTGATCGAGCCACCTTTAATTGGGGTATAGCTCCTGTTCCACAGATGCCAGGCGCAACGGAAATCAGAACCATGGGTAATGTTACCCCTGTTGCTATTCCGTCCAGCGCAAAGAATGTGGACGAAGCCTGGCGCTTTATTGAATGGTCAACCGGAGAAGCAGGCGCCATGATTCTTGCAGAAGTAGGCATTCCTTCAGCATTCAAAAATGACAGGGTAACAAGTACTTTCTTCAACCTGCCTGGTATGCCCACAGACGCATTGTCCCGGCGTGCTTTTAACCCCGATTCAGTATCACCCGAATGGCCAATGCATCCCTTAACCGGAGCAATCGACAGTATTCTAAACCAGGAACACCAGTTGATTTTGGCTGGCGAATCAACCATAGATGAAGGTATTCGCAGAATGGGCGAGCGTGCCGCCCGTGAGTTTTAACAAGAGTATTTAGTTTTATTTAACTTAACCGCAGGGACATCCTCTGCGGTTAATAAGGACAATTAAATTAAAACGTTAAAAGTCAGAAATACATTAATAGCATGGACTTTTATAATCCCCAATTTTATAGGCTTTGCCCTATTCTCAATGATTCCTATATTTGCCTCTTTTGTATTGTCCTTTATGGAATGGGATGCCTTTAATCCTCCCCGCTTTATAGGGTTTGCCAATTTTGCCCGTATGTTAATTGACGACAATGTACATATCGCCGTCCGAAATACGGTATATTACACCGCAGCCACGGTTCCTTTGACTCTTGTTGCGTCTCTGGGACTTGCCATGCTGCTTAACAATACAATAAAAGGAATGGGGTTTTTTAGAACCTCGATATTCTTCCCTTACATTACCTCTGTGGTTGCGGTGGCTTATGTCTGGAATATGATGTTTCATCCGACCATGGGCCCGATTAACGCCTTTCTGCGGAGCCTTGGCGTAGTTAACCCTCCCGGCTGGACAGCTTCGTCTGCCTGGGCAATGCCCGCTATCATCATGACCAGCGTCTGGCGCTTTATGGGCTATTATTTGGTTATTTACCTGGCGGGGCTGCAGTCCATCCCCAACACCCTATACGAAGCGGCGGAAATAGACGGCGCCGGCCCCTGGAGGCGTTTTTTTAGCGTTACCCTGCCCATGCTTAGGCCCACTACCTTCTTTGTCATCATAATGTTGACAATAAACTGCTTTAGGGTCTTTGATTTGGTACAGGTTATGACCCAGGGCGGCCCGGGCCGGGCGACAACTGTATTGGTACATCAGCTTTATCACAATGCATTTGTACGATTTAATTTTGGCTATGCCTCTTCCATTGCCATTGTACTTTTCTTTATGGTTATTGGAATTACTATAGTTCAGTTTATTATAGGGAAAAGATATGAAAATCAGTAGATCTGGAGCAAAAATAATAAGCAGAACAATAATTTTTACCGGGCTTGTCTGTTTAAGTGTAGTGATGCTCATGCCCTTTGCCTGGATGATTAGCTCCTCTCTAAAGACACACCTGCAAGTTTTTAATTTTCCCATACAATGGATACCTAAAAATCCACAGTGGCAAAATTATGTTGACATTTGGTCAATCGTTCCAATGGCAACATTTTTTAGAAATACAGTTATTTTAACTGTGGTTATTACAATCATGACAGTTATCACATCCAGTTTTGCAGCTTATGGCTTTTCAAGAATTAACTGGCGCGGAAGAGACACAATATTCCTTGCCTATATCGGAACCATTGCAGTACCCTGGCAGGCCTTTATGATTCCCCAGTTTATAATGATGAGGCGATTTGGACTGGTAGACACCCTTTGGTCAATGATCCTTATACAATCCTTCAGCGCCTTTGGAGTCTTCCTGATGCGGCAATATTTTATGACCATACCAGAGGAACTAAGCGAAGCATCCCGGATCGACGGCCTCAGCGAATACGGCATTTATGCCCGGATTCTCCTGCCTTTGACAAAGCCTGCCATTGCTACCTTGATAATCCTACAGGCTACCTTCGTGTGGAATGACTTTATGGGCCCCCTGATTTACCTGAGTTCTCAGCGCAATATGACCGTGCAGATAGGCCTCCGGATGTTTATGGGGCTGCATAGTTCTTTGTATGCCTATATCATGGCCGGTTCGGTACTGGCGATTTTGCCCCTTGCCCTAATGTTCTTTGGCGCACAAAAGTATTTTATCGAAGGCATCGCGGCTACGGGAATTAAAAGTTAAAAGCCGGACAGGGTTTTTTCTGTCATGTAGTTAAAAAGCCGGCGGGCATCTTCGCGGCTAATAGCCCTGACCATCGGGTCGTTAAGGAAGACACGGAAAGCCGCTTCCAAGTCCCGCTGCAGGGCAGCGTCAATGATGCCCTCCTGGTTTTCCACATGCTGCAAAGTGAGATTCCTCAGTGGTTCGGGCAGGCTTCGGCACTTGCCGCGGCACTTGCCGCGATAATCACCGTCGGCAAGCTTGCCGGCGGTAATATTACCGGTGTTGATTACCGGCTGAACGCTGTCCCGGCTGAAGAAGGCATTGGTTTCCACCACGGCGCCTGAAGGAAAACCGGGCATCTGGCCCTGGTTGGGGAGGTTTACATTGGTCACGAAGGCTCCCAATCCCAGCAAGGCCTTGATCTGGCGGATACCTTCTTCGCCTGAAGGTTCGCTTACTATGCTTTCAAGACCATCCCGAAAGGCTTTGCTTTTTTGCTTGAGTTCTTCTCTCTGCTGTATGCGCCATGATACCGGCGTCAGGGAAAACTGCCAGAAAGAGACCATTTCCCTATCTTTCAAATACCACTGGGGAGGGCAGAATTCCGCCAAGTGCCGGTCTCCGGCAGCGGCAATGAGGCCGTAACGCCGGAAAAGATCCATTTTTACCCTTTCCCCGGACTCGAAGTAGTTGTTAAGCCAGCTTTTCTCTGCCCCGTCACTGTAACCTTTTTCGGCAAATTCCTGTACAAAACGTTCATAATGGGGAAAAAGGTCAATGTTCTTCCAGGAAGCCCGGTCTATCCATGTAAAATGGTTGATCCCCAGCACATTCGTGATGATTTCTTCACGCTCTATGTTGTCGGCATGAATGCCGTCGGCATGAATGCCGTCGGCATGAATGCCGTCGGCATGAATGCCGTCGGTATAAATACCGTCGGCATAAATCCCGTTGGGCAGACCTGCGCGAACCGCGACCCTGGCCAGTAGCTTCTGGGTGCTAAAGACCTCGTGACAGCAGCCAAAGGCCTTAATCCCAGGGAAAACGCGGTACAAAGTCCTGGTGCAGATGGACATGGGATTGGTATAGTTGAGAACCCAGGCCGCAGGCGCCCATTTCTCTATTGCACGGGCAATTTCTTCATACATGGGGATGGTTCGCAGGGCCCGGTTTAGACCGCCTGGTCCCACCGTGTCTCCCACAGGCTGATATATACCGTACTCTTCCGGGGCGTGCACATCAATGGCCATTTCCTCAAAGCTGCCGGGCAGAATGGAGATAAGGACAAAATCGCTGCCTTCAAGGGCTTTTTCCAGTGAAGGTTCTGATTTGAAGATCCAGTCGCCGGAATTGGCGGCCATAAGCTTATTGCCAAAGACCTCGTTGGCAAGGGCCGCCTCTGTATCAATATCATAAAGATGAATTACACCCGAAATTTCTTTTTCAAAACAGAGATCCTTCATAAAGACCCAGGCCCAATTTCGGGAGCCGCCGCCAATGTAACATATTTTCAGTTTCCGGAGATTAGCGTTCATTGCTTTCCTTTTGCGCCTGCCGTAATTTGAGCAGTTCCACCCCCGCAAGAAGCACTATACCAATGCCGTGAGTGTCGTTTAGCCTGGGCAAGAGGTGTTCTGCATAATAACGGGGGTTGAAGGCGAATTCTGAACCCCTGCACACACCGTGGACATTGCCGTCCCGGTCTATCGCATGGGTCTCCAGAGCCTGCCAGGCTTTTTCCACGGCTATACAGTAGGGGCCCGTGTCGCCGTCAAACCAGCCGTGACGGATGCCCCGGCAAAAGGCAGAGATGAACATGGCCGTACAGGAAGTCTCGATATAGGATGAAGGCATATCCAACACTTGATGCCACATACCGTTTTCATCCTGGCAGGCGAGGCAGCCGGCTGCGTGTTTTCTAAAAAAGTTCAACAGAAATTCACGGCGCTTATGATTCAGTGGAAGCGCCATTAGCAGCTCGCTGAGGGAAAAAATGGTCCAGCCGTTTCCCCGGCCCCAGGGAATCCCTGTGTTCATATTCCGGTTAAAATCGTAGACATGGGCCATGAGATTTTTGTCTTCCAGGTAAAGATACTTCTTAAAACCCTCAAACTGAAGGGCGGCGGTTTCGAGTATGGACGGGTCGTTTTTATATACCGAATAACGGCAGAGAAAGGGAACGCTCATGTAAAGATCGTCTGCCCACATGGTATCATTGTGGAAATTGTGCATCAGGCGGCGGCGGTAAAAACACCCTTCCGGCAGGCGATCCTGCTTGTTGAGAATGTGATCCCCGGTAAAATCCGCGCATACGCCGGCCTCCTTTGAGAGCTTGCCATCGTCTTTGGCGAGTTCCAGCACAAGCGCGCCAAAAGAACCGCAGTCATCCAGGCTGTCAATGGAAGTAAGAAGATGATGCACTGCGGTAGCGCCGCCAAAATGCTCCTTATCAAAAAGGGCGTACTCAAAAGTACGAACAGATTTTTCCACGTGGGAATGCACATAGCGGCCAATGGCCCCGCTTTGCTTGCAAAGCCGGGCGTATTCGATAAGGCCGTAGAGGGTAACCCCAAGGGGGTAATTCCAGTGGCCATATAGGGGATTTTCATTGTAAAGTCGTATCCAGGCAGAGGGTTTATCAAGCCGCCAGAAAGTACGCTCGCTACCCTCGCCCATAAGCAGATCCCGGTCAAATGGCCCTGTAAGCGCCTGAGGAAGGGTTTTCCTGAAAGGCCCGGCAAAAATCCAGGGAAGTGCAGGGGCGGAGAAAAAGGGATTCCTTGTTTCCAGGGGAATGTCTGCTTCGGGCTTAATTTCCATATTAAAGTCCCAGCTCCGCCCCTCGCTGGGACACTCGGAAACAAATAAGAGACCGCTGCGGCCCTCTTTTAGCCAATGCTCAAATTGAAAGGGCCCTGAATCCTTAAATGAGCAGACAAGTTCATCCTCGATGTAAAAGGCACTATTTCCGCTTTGCACACCTGAAAAGCGGCAGACAGCGGGAGATGGAACATAAATTTCCGTTCTGGCTGCAGCCCGATCCCCTTTAGAGGCCCCATTGAAAATCCTGTCAAAGACGCCCTGTTTTTCCTCATCCGTCCAGGCTCGTAGGGGCAGGCAGAGGGGGCTTAGGCTATCAATCGAAACATCCTCCAGCGTTTTG
>Ga0099364_10006411_pt1 | contig 17138 bp, 19 predicted proteins | sample TergutTh196P3_FD_73070 | JGI IMG/M metagenome (GOLD analysis project Ga0099364, IMG submission 73070) | Microcerotermes parvus P3 segment gut microbial communities from Pointe-Noire, Republic of the Congo - Th196 P3 | ecosystem: Host-associated > Arthropoda: Insects > Digestive system > Gut ... | reverse complement strand
GTTGACATTGATAAGCGGCAAGTCATTCATTAATGGAAACAATCCTTCGCTTGTGCTGCCATAAGAAACAGCTACCATGCGACCAGTGTTTGTATTTTCATGATGGGACGAAAACCAGCCATAACATACAACAGCTTCCAATATTTCTTCTTTAAGAAATACAGCCCATTCAGCGGTATCTGTAACAAAACCCCGGCTTCTGCGAAAGCCAAGAAAACTTTCTGCATTTCCTGCTGCAAAGAGCAATGCAGCAATTCCACGTTCATTTAGATCTGCATCGGGTAAAAAATTTAAATTAAACCCGCTAGAAATATCCCTTATAGTAAGATCATAGTCCGCATATCTAAAACATATGCTTTCCAATACCGGGTTTTGTTCATAATCGGCATCCAGTGTAACAAGCTCGTTAAAACTATAAACTATTTCATCAAGCATTTCTTTTAGTGCTTCCCGTTCCAAAAAATCCTTACGGTTGCCGTCAAACAATTTCATTACTGCTGCTGTTTCCAATATGGTTGCTTGTGCAATTACGCCAAAGAAAATAAGTACCAATACCAAAGAAACAGCTTTCATTATTAATCCTTTATAAGCGGTACAGATCCAAAAAGCCCGTATATTTCGTTTTGCTGACCGGCAAGAATACTCCGCCATCTTGCACCACGTATACGTCCGCTATTATCCTGCAAAACTTCCAGTTCAACAGCAACATTATATCCTGCATCCAACAATGTTTTTTCTATTGCTTCCCTGGCGGCAGCTATTCCAAGGGTATCCTCTGACCAGTATGGAATTGATACATCTTCTATAGCTTCGCGGATTAAACGTTCAATATGTAATTGCCTGTAGTGGCGGCTGGATCGTTCTCCAATAATTCCTGTTATACGTCTGGAATTATGCATTAGAGCACCTGTTGCTGCTGCAAAAATCAAAAGCAATGCAATGGCACAAAGCGTTTCCATTAAGGTAAAACCGGCTTGATCTTTCATTTATCGTATATACTCCATAGTTAAGCGTTCCATGACTTTTTCCCTGCGGTATGACAACTCTTCTCCAAGCCTGTTTCCTAAGTGTCTATTTTGTTTTGCTGCTACAGCAAGAACAATGTAGAAGGCAGCAATACAGATTACAATTACCGCCAAAGTCAAAAGAGACTGTAACAATACATAACCATCATTCTTTCTCATTAATTATCCCAACTGGAAATATCTGCTGCAAATCCTTCGCCTCCCGGCCTGCCGTCTTCTCCATAAGAAATAATTCCATATGGCAAACCATGTTCACCTGGCACCCGGTAAATATACGGATTACCCCAGGGATCCAAAGGTACTCGACGTAAAAGATATGGCCCTGCCCAGGTATCCTGCCCGCCTTCGGGTCTTGTCCACAAAGCATCCAGGTTTTGATCTTCGCTTGGATAGCTTCCACAGTCGATATAATAAGATTCAAGCGCTGCCATAAAAGCATCTATTTGACTTCTTGCTGCGGCTACTCGTGAGCGGGGAATATTTCGTACCGCTACAAATCCCACTGTACTGGAAAGAATCAATACAATTGCTATAACTATAAGGGTTTCCATAAATGTCCATCCTTCTTCGTTATATTTTTTTCTTTTTATAAACCTGTTCATAACACCGCTCCATATAAATTAAATAATGGCAGGACAAACTGGAGCACCAAAAGCAGTACTACCAGTCCGGTAATTAGTATCAATACCGGTTCCAGACTATTTAAAAAACGTTCTGTAAAGGTATCTACTGTTTCCATAAAAAAATCTTTAAGATGGGCAAATACCATTTCCGCTTCTCCGGTACGTTCCCCAACAGAAATCCATTGTCCAATTACCGGCGGAAATAGTGTTCGCGTTAAAAAAGCCTGGGAAAGGCTATACCCTGCTGCTGCTGCCTGTTGTACCTCACCGACTGCACTTGCATAGGCACGGTTTCTTAATACTTTTTGTGCCTCTTTAAGAGAAACAGCAATATTCATTCCTGTTCGTGAACACAATTCCAAAGCAAAGCAAAAATCAAGGCTTTCCATAGCCTTGAAAAAAACTCCTATAAATGGCAATTGTAATATTATATTGTCAATGATAAGTGCTGCCCGCCGGGAATTCCTGTGAAATGCAGCAAGTACAAAAATACTGGCTCCAAGACACAAAATGCTGCCAAATAGCAAGTATATCGAAATATACATACCGCTTATATCTATGGCATTTCCTTCGGTGTCAAAAATGGAAAATATTTCTGCCATGCGGGGCATTACAAAAAGTAAAACCAAGACAGAACCGGCCAGTGCAGACACCAGTACAAAGGCCGGATAAAAAAGTGTCCCTTCAACCTTGGTTCGTATTTTTTTTGATGTAGCAAGATAGATTGTCAGCCGTTTAAATACTTCTGCAGTACTGCCGGTTTTTTCTCCTATTCCCACCAACGCTACATATAAAGGCGAAAAAGAAGGCGAACTGCGCAATAGGCATCCGGAAAAACGTTCTCCTTTGCGAATTCCAGCCAGCAGCAAAGCGCAAAGTTCACCAAGCTTGGTACCGGAGCCGGATTTTCCCATACCTGCACCGCCTATGGAACCGCATAGTTCCAGCGATGAAGCTATGGTGTTTCCCGAAGCAAGTAATGCCGACATTATTCCGGTAAATTCACGGACAAGTTCACGGGAAAAATGTTTTTGTCTTTTAAAAACAATCCTGTCCTGCGTTGTTACAGCATTTGTTTCTTCATAAAAAAGCAAAAAATCATTTTTTCCTGCATAAGCTTCCAGCAGTTCCGCCCTGCTGCCAGCCTGTATAAGACGTTCGTATTTTTTTCCCTTTGCATCGCAGATCGTACAACGGTAATATGCCATTAGATTAATGCCTCCCGTTCCAGTTCTTCTATGGTAGTTATTCCCTGTTGAACCTTTTCTTTTCCCCGCTCTGCGAGTGTTTTCATGCCGCGCTTTGTTAATACTTTACGGATTTCATCTGCTGTTTTTTCCTTTTCTATTAATGCTCTTATCTCTTCGTCTACACAAAACACTTCGCCAATTACCGTCCTGCCATGATAACCCGATTGTCCGCAAAAGTCGCATTGTGCTCCCTTACAATGCAGACAAAGCCGTCTTATTAAACGCTGAGCCGAACAGTAACGAAGTGCTGCTGCAGTTAAATATGGCGCAATACCCATATCCGCAAGACGCGGAATAATTCCAGCACTGTCATTGGTATGTATTGTTGATAATATAAGATGTCCGGTTAAAGCAGAACGAAGAGCCAGCTCTGCTGTTGCTTCGTCCCTAATTTCGCCAACCATGATTACATCGGGATCCTGCCGTAAAACGCGACGCAGCATGCCTTCGAAATTTACATTTATCGCTTCATTGATTTGTATTTGATTAATACCAGGAACATAACGTTCAACAGGATCTTCTATAGTGATAATCTTTCGTTCCATTACCGGAAGTATGGAAAGCAATGCATGTAAGGTTGTTGTTTTTCCGCTTCCAGTAGGTCCGGAAAGCATTACAAGCCCATAGGGCAGCTTTACTGCCTTTCGCAAGGATTGTAAATCATTTTTATGGAAACCAAGATCGTCAAGATTAAACGATTCCTCTGCTTCCTGGAACAAGCGTAGTACAATAGATTCGCCATCGGCTACCGGTACAATGGATACCCGCATATCACGACGTTTATTTTCTATGCTTACTGTCATACGGCCATCCTGAGGCAGCCGAAGCTCCAAAGTATTTAAACCTGCCATAACCTTGATCCGGTTGGACAATTGCAGAAAAACTCCAATTTCCAGCCGTTTTACCAGACGCAGGACACCGTCTATGCGATAGCGTATATATACAGCTTCGCGCTGAGCTTCCATATGTATATCAGATGCACCCATTCTGACTGCATCAATGCAAAGTCCGTTAATAAGATTTATTACAGGCGCATCCTGTTCAACTGCCTCCAGTACAAATCCGTTTTTTTCCTGTCTGCCGTCTTCACCTTCATATTCAGTGGTACTGCCAATAAATGCTGCAAACTCTGCTTTTTCCACGGTTTTAAACTGTACTTTCTTGGGTAAATGGTAACCCTTAAGAAAATTCTGTAATTCAACGGGGCTGTCTTCCACAATACCTATACAAAGATCGTTTTCTGTTTCGAAAAGTTTTAATGCACCTTGATGCAACATAAACGCCCGTTCATACTGCAATCCATGCGAGGAATTAAAATTAAAACCTGCCAGTTTTGTCACTATATTGATTCTCCAAACCAGCGTAAAAAGTATCGTTCATTGCGCTTGTCATAATTTCTATCGGATGCTTCTCCATGTAAAAAAGGAATGATATAGATTATCATTTCTGTGGTTATTTCCGATTCAACACGGCTTTGAAACAATAGTCCCACTAAAGGTATATAACCCAGAAGGGGAACACGTTTAATGCTATAGTTCTTTTCCATCTGCATAAGACCGCCAATAACAATGGGACTGCCCGATCGTGTCCTAACCTGTGTGTTTACCATACGTTCGCTGGAAGGCGGCGGATTGGTTGTATTTCCGCTTGCCTCATCCTGTTTGGAAATGGCTGCCTGTACACTCATGGTGATCATCCCATCTCCCGATGCCCATCCGCTTATTCCCAGGTTTAAGCCGGAATTAATTTCCCTTGTTGTTCCGGTATACAGCGGTCTGCCTGTTTCGGGGTCTATGGCTACATCCAAATAACGGAAAGTTGTTGTGTTTTCAAACCTAATTTCCTGTCCACTAAGACCATTAAGCGTAGTATCGGCCAATATTCGTGCCCGGTCTTCTCCAAGTTGTGCGCTAAGCTGCAAGGCAAAGGTATGTCCAAGTTCGGAAACCACATCAAAATTAACATTAAGAAGATTAGAAAAATTCCCTGTAATATATTCGGAACCTGTTGGATTCACGGTAATTGAACTGCCCCATTGAAAGTTATTGCTTTTCTGATACTGTATTACCAGAATTTGATAACGTATCTGCGGCTTTGGCTGATCCATAAGCTCTAAATCTTCCAGAAACATACGCCGTCTGTCTTCATTTCCGGTAAAAAAGATAAGGCTTTGATCCAGCGATACCACCAGTTCTTCCCTGATAACCGAAGGCGGCAGGCTTCGCAGTAGTTCTTCGCTGGTTATATACCTTAACCGTACCGGAAAAGAATCTGTCGGCCTGTCTACCATAGTGATAAATTCCAGTAATTGCTGGTCTGATTCCGCATTAATAGAAACTAAAATACCATTAGCTCCCGGCACTGTTTTTGGAGCCATATCTGCCAGATTCCTGGGCAGCAAATTTAAAAAGTCTGCAACTCGTATGTATCGTAAATCATAACGCCGTAAATCCTGTTTAGCTGCTTCTTCTTCGAGCATTAGTATATAGTCTTCGATAGGACCTATCTCTTCTGATGAACCGGTTAAATATACAGAATTTGTCGGCGCTGATGCTCTTAAAAATGTTGAAGCTGCAAAGTCGGCAGGCAAAAGGCTGGTAAGTTCGGATACAGAAATATTTTGCAGTGCAATAACCCGTGTCTCTTTGAATTTTTTTAGTACATCCCGGCGCTGTATCTCGAAAACATAATAAATTTCGTTTGTTACTGCAAAGTCACTGTTACCTTGTTCGCAAATTAAATGCAGGAGTTCGTCGAAGGTTTTATTGCTAAAATATAAATTATCCAAGGTTGATTCTGTACGGTTTAATAGTGAATATTCACGCTGCCCTGTCCTAAAAAGGAGCGCCAGAATAGCAGTAAAAGTACCACGTGGAATATTCATGGTATATAAATCACCACTTCTTCTTATTGATGAACTTGACAATCTGCTTGCTGCCAGATTTGCAGAAGGACTTTCGGTCTGCCTGCGAAGATACCAGGCTGCATTTTCATGTAATACGGTATATTCAGGCAGCCTACGTATTAGAATTTCCAATACCTCCTGCATTTCCTGTTCATTTGTAAATACGGTAAGCTGCATTCGCGGAAGCGGGTCATACAGTATGGTAACACCGGCCGCCCTGGAAAGGGCTCTTATTAAGTGTTCCAATTCGGCATCTTCGGCATTAATGCTTACCCCTTGTTCATCTACCGTGATTGCAATACGGGATATATGCCATACTCCTTCACGTTCCTGTATATGAAGGCGGCATGCTTCGGCAAAACGCCGTAGTGCATCTTCGAAACTACTGTCGGTAAAATGAAAGGTTGCCTGTCCTGTTATTGTTTCGTCCAGCATAATTGATGAACCGGAACTGTCTGCTATTACCATTAAAATTTCTGCTATGGGGCGGTTACGAAAATCCATTGCCTGAATTCTTTGGGCAAATACAGTTTGTGTTGCCAAAACCGTTAACAAAAGCGCCGCCAATACTGCTTTTTTCATACTATCCTCCGGTGAAAAAGTCCAGCCACAATAGCTCCGCAGCTTAGCCAGGGTCCAAAGGGAAAACGCTGCATCCTATTCCACTGGAATAAAATATGCCCTATACACCAATAAGCCATTCCCAGAATAACAGCGCACAATAAACCCAAAATCACTTGCCGGGGCCCTAAAAAGTACCCTATAAGGGCAGCATATTTAACATCTCCAAACCCAAGACCGCCCCGCAGCCAAAAAACAGCAAAAAATAAGCCAAAAGCTCCCAGACCCGATAGTATATAAAGCGGAATTAAGCTGAAATTCCATATACAATCAAATAAAATTAAGGATAAGGCCATGGAAATAAGCAAAAAATTAGGAATTTTTAGGGTTTTAAAGTCCATAATTCCAATAAAAAGAGCAAAAATGCCAAAAACTATAAATCGTATCCATTCGCCCATAACAACCTCGTCAAAGAATAGGTGGTAGCAATGGATAATATACCACATAAATAGCAATATTACAATACATTATCATAATTACTTACAATTTTGTATGTTTACACCCTTCTTTTTGTCTGTTATAATGGAAATATGGAAAATACCAATACAATCGAGCAAGAAATCAAAGAATCCATGGAAAATTTGGCAATGTGGATACGAGTTGAACGTCAAAAAGCTAAATTATCCCAAGTAGAGCTATCCAGTAAAGCAGGTTTATCGCAAAATCATTTATATGCCATAGAAACCGGTCATAGATACCCTAATATGCTTACCTTTTTTAAAATATGCAAAGCTTTGGAGCTTCATCCTGGTAAATTTTTCGAGTCCCCGCCAAGTGAAGAACGGCAGCAGGACTTAGAAACCATTCAAAACATACTAAATAAATATATATAAAAACCATGCCGGAATATGTACTGGAACATAAAAAGGAAGGGATTTTTGACATATTTTCTATAGGGGATTTGAGTTACCGTATAGGCGGTGTTAAGCCATTGTTTGTAACTAGTCTTAGGGTAAATATTCGTATTAGTAATGGGACACAATATTACTACGACGGCTTTGACCTTTACCTGGCAAAAAGCAGAACTGCATTTTCCCAGGCGGCTAACAGGGTTTTAGACACAGAACCGGAACGTATAGAAGCTGATATGCTTCGTATACTTGAATTTCTGGAATCTGAACGGGATGCAGCATTGGCTGCCAGCGAATACAGCAATAAAAAAGAACTAAATAAGGCAGAAAGGGATGCCGGTATGGAACTGCTTATGGATCCCAGCCTTTTTACCCGTATTGTAGACGATATGTCTGCCCTGGGCTGTGTCGGTGAAGATATAAATAAACAACTATTGTATTTGTGTGCAATAAGCCGTAAACGTGATAAGCCTATACATGTCTTACTGCTTTCACAATCGACAAGCGGTAAAAACTACCTTGTGGATAGTATACGGTGTCTATTGCCCGAAGACGAAGTAATAATGCTTACTAGTTTATCTGACCAAGCGCTGAATTATTTACCGGATTTAAAACATAAGTTTCTTGTTCTTGGTACTACCGGCCATAGTCCAACTGTAGAACAACAGATCCGGGAAATGCTTTATAATAAAGAACTAAGCCGTCTGGTTGTAGAGAAAGATAACGATACAGGACGTATGGTAAGCCGTATGATAAAAATACCGGCTATTGTTTCCTGTGTTATGGGCAGCAGTTCCGGAAAAATGAAAACCGAAAATGCCAAGCGCTGTTTTGTTATCCATGCAGACGAAAGCCGGGAACAGACCAAACGTATTCATGAATACCAACGTAAGAGAAAAAGCAGTGAATATTTAGTTGTGCATAAAAAAGAAATCGAAACCATTATTTCCAGCCATAAGGCAGCACAAAAGTTATTACAAAATATTCCTGTTGTAAATGACTTTGCAATACACATTGATTTTCCTGCACTACGTATGCGCAGTAGAGGCGACCATGAACGGTTTTTGGATTTAATTGACTGTGTATGCTTTCTTAGGCAATACCAGAAGGAAGAACAAAAAGACAATGACATATCGTTTATACACTGCGACCTTGAGGACTATCGTATTGCCTACAGGATAATGGTTGAGGGTGTGTTAAATAGTACCATGGAAGATCTACCCAAAGGGGCGCGCTTATTATACGAGCAGATTGCGGAATGGGTAAACATAGAAGCAAAGGCAAAAAAAATTAAAATAGCAGAATTACGTTTTACCCAGCGGCAGATACGGGAATCGTTGGGATTGGCCCATAGTTGGGTTAAATCGATGATACGCTTATTAGTTGACTATGAATATCTTGTGATTGTTGCAGGGGGCGAAGCAAGAAGCAAGACCTGGTATAGCTTAAACAGCGATGAAGGCAGTCAGCAGTCAAACCTTTCGACGATTCCATCCCCGGAAAAACTAAATGAATACATAAAGCAAAAAACTGGGCAAACTGGAAAAACTGGGCAAAAACCCAGTTTAAAGCATTAATTCTTTATAATATAAGGAATTAATAAACTGGTCGAACTAAAACGGGAGACACAGGGAGCTTATACGATGAGACAGATATTAAGTGCAGGATATGCAGAGGTATATGATGAGTTTATAATCTGGCAGAAGCAGCGCTTAAGCCCACAAGGCCTGGTAAGTATACAGGCAAAAAGCCGTAAACTTTTACAATGGCTGGAGCAGCAGGATATCCGTATTGAAGATGTAACGGTACAGGATGCACTTGAATACAAAGCTGCCGCTGCAGGCACGGTAACAAAAGCGGGAACGCCTGTTTCTGTGGGTACATGCTGCAATTTACTAAAAGCAGCTCGTGTGTTCTTCCGGTTTTTAGTCCTTACGGAGCGGCGCGACAGTAATCCATTTATGGCTGTTCCGTATCCACGCCTGCCGCACAGGATAAGCCGAAATGTCTTAAACGTAAAACAAATGAATGCACTTCTGGAACGGCTGCGGCAGTTTAGCAGCCTTGCAGATTACAAAGCGCATGTTATTGCAGAACTGCTGTACGCTACGGGCTTACGTATAGCCGAAGCTGCACAGCTTATACCTGCCGATATAGATATACGCCAGCGCCTTGTGTACGTTAGGGAAGGAAAAGGGGGCAAGAGCAGGTCAGCATTTTTAACCAGCTATGCCGCTGAAGTGTTGGAACGCTATCTACAGCGGGGGCGCGAACTGGTGCTCCGCAGTTATCATGGCCCCAGGCCGCAGGGGCACACTCTTTTTTGCGTTGGGTTTACCCGTCTTATGCAGGAATTAAATCCGGTACTGCGTGAAACCTGTATTTCACTGGAATTGCCGGTGATTACCAGCCATGGTTTCCGCCATTCTTTGGGAACACATTTACTTCGTGCCGGCTGCGACATGCGACATATTCAAGTTATCCTTGGCCATGACCAATTACGTACAACCCAGGTCTATACTCATCTTGATAAAGACGATGTAAAAGCAAGCCTTGACGCATACCACCCCAGAAAATGGAAATGGGAGGGGCGGCAGTGACACGGGAAGCAGTACGAGTATTGGCATTACAACTATTGGACACAGAACTTGAAGGAAATAGGACAACCCGGCAATACCGAAAGATACTGCGGTATAACACCGAACAATTTTTTTTGTGGATGGAAACTGAAAGTATGGAAGATATACGGGAACTTGGCAAAAAAGAACTATTTGCCTATTACCGGTATGTCTGTACACAGCGGGCAACAAGCGGAACGCGGCGGATTGGAGACCTATTGAGTACAGCAACCATAAGCTGGCGTTTACTGGCTGTAAAAAAGCTATTTGCGGTGTTGTACCGTTACGGTTATCTTTCTGCCGACCCCATGCACGGTCTTGACATGGGTGTATTACCAGATCGTTCATTTAAACGCCGCCCATTTACCGAAAAAGAAATAAACGAACTATTGGAACAAATAGATCCATCTACCAAGCGCGGACTGCGTGACCGTACCCTGTTTGAGCTTATTTATTCTTCGGGACTACGGGTAAGCGAAGCGGCAAAGCTATTAATAGGTGACATTGATTTAGAACGGCGGGAGATTATTGTTCATGGTAAAGGCAGCCGTGACCGGCTGGTACCCATATCGTTTGTAGCACGGGATTTTTTGCGTCGTTTTATTGGGGACAGAATTAACCATATTGAAGAGCCAGTTTTTATTGGAAGCGCTGCCAGGGGGAAGTGTAAGGCCATGAGGCCGGAAGAAATATCCCAAAGGTTCCATGATTTACTGGTTAAGTTTGGCATGGATGGCATTGGACGCTCTACCCATGCAGTACGTCATTCTACAGCAACACACCTATTAGATAACGGAGCCAGCATTAGGCATATTCAGGAACTTTTGGGACACAAAAATATTGATACCACTGTTCGTTATACCCAGGTACAGACCGGTGGTTTACAAAAGATATATCGTAAGTACCATCCAGGGGAGCATGAACTATATGAGGTGTTAGACCAGGCGTATGAACAGCGGCTAGAAGATCTTATTGCCAGTACGAAGGAGGTATGTTAATATTAGGTATATGATCCAGGCAAAAGATAGAAAGTCTGTTATACACCCAAAAAACCCTGTTTATGCTGAAACTATTACGGGCAATAGCGGCCCTGTGTCGGTTTATTTTGTTTCCGGGGAGCTAACCGGGAAGGAGCGAGACCCTGAAACCGGCCTGTATTACTATGGTGCACGCTACTTAGATCCGCGTACTTCGCGCTGGTTGTCCGTTGATCCTGCTATGGGCGAGTACATTCCGCTTGCTCCGATTAATGATGACGCAAGAAAGCAGAACCAGAATTTGAGAGGTTTGGGCGGGATATTTAACTACATTAACTTCCATGTTTATCATTATGCAGGAAATAATCCAGTGAGAATTCTGGATCCTGATGGGGAAGCACAAACAGAAGGTCAAAAATTGTATACAGCGATATTAGCGAGAAGATTTGAACAATTAGATAATGCACAAAGAGTGCAATTTAAGAGCGATTTTTCAATAGTAATTACACGGTCTGGTTATGATAATGAAAATAATGGGCAATATTATCAATCAACTCTTAGTATTATGTATAGAGGCGAAACGTTAAATACTATTAATATTCAATCCACTGCAGATCATCCTAATACAGTATCTGAATTTAATGGCAAAACTCTACCATCTGGAACGTATACGGGAACACTATTAAGAAACTCACCTAGCTATTTAAGACCGATACATTTAGTTGATGGAGTAAATGCAATGGAATATAATGTTTATTTAATACATGGAAATCAGCAAACAAATATACCTGGAAGCGAGCCAACAAATAAGCCTTATAGTGCTGGTTGTCTAATACCAAGAATTGATGATTTTAATGAGATGATTGATATTTTAACCAGTTTGGGGTTTGTGGCAGGTGATACAATTAATGTAACAATAATAGATCCTATTCAACCATCTTTTAATAACTATTGGTAATGTTGTTTTATTGATTTTAAGAGCAATCTACTTCGGAGTTATATGAAATTAGCATTAAGGAAAAATAAAGGGCTAATATTTCTATATTTATTATCAATGGGTTTAATTTTTTCACAGGAAAATAATATGTTGGTGTATATTGATCATCCATTATCTGTGATAGTATTTGAAAATGATAATAAAATAATGATTGTAACACGCGATCTTCAAACTGATATTAATTTGGAGAGAAATGGTATTTATACTACTTCAATTAAAAATGGAATCACATTTATTGATGTTACGTGGGACAATAATACTTATGAAACTTTTCTTATGCTATCCAATGATGTGATTTGCTTTTTATATAGAGAAGATAATCCAAATCCATATGTGTTAGGTTTTTCTGGAGGATTCAATCGTGGAGAATTTATTTTTCGTAGTCCAACGAATATATGGGCGTCTTCTTACCTTGTTGAAAATGATAGCTTATTTTCACCTGAACAGATAAATCAAAGACTGGGTGTAGCATGGATAGAAGGAGCACATGGTCAAGGAATACATGAAAAACTTTTTATAAATCCAAATGTATTAGCTCCTCAATTAGGTTGTACTGCATTGCATATTTCAATCGGTTTTATTTCTTTTGAAAGACCATATTTATATGAAGAGAATTCCCGTCCAAAAAGAATAAATATTTCCGTAGCTGGAAAGTTTAATTTTATATTTGATCTCATTGATACTCCAAATTTTCAGACAATAAAATTGCCACAAAGATTAGAAGAAAATGATACTCTTGAAATTGAGATACTGGAGGTTTATCCAGGTACAAAATTTGAAGATACTTGTATTAATAATATTTTATATGATACTGTACCATTGGAAAGGTCATTATCTTTGAAAAATGAAGAGGACGGGAATGACATATTAATTGCAAATGCAAATGAAGAAGAGCTCATTAACAATATAAATAATGATTTTGTTGTTAGATCCAATAAAATGATATTTGGGATAATTATTATTTCCATAATAATTATATTTATTATCTATAAAATTTTGTTAAAGAAAAAAACGTAAACTCCTAGTCTATGTAACAACAAAATACCAAACTATTGTAACTGTTTAAGCAGAAACAGTTAAACCTAGACCAAGAGCAGATGACACTTTTATAAAAGTAAGCAAATTGCAATTTATGCCATTTTCAATTTTGGATAATTGCTGTTGTGTAACCTGGCTTTTTTTGGCTAGTTCCTTTTGCGATAATCCCTTCTTTTCACGAGCTTCTGCAATTGCCATACCCAATTCTAACAAATACTTTTCTTCTTCATATATTCTTTTAAACTCCGGATTTTTTAATTCCTCATTAAGATGTTCTCTAAAAAACCTCATTCTTTGCTCCTTATCATTTTTTCCGAAAACCTGTTCAAAAAATCTGTCCGGCTTTCTTTTGCCTGCTTAATTTGATCCTTAGGCACTTTATCTGTATGTTTATTAAATACATTCGTTAATACAATAATATTTTGATAACAAAAAAAATATAAAACTCTAACCTGCATTCCTGTCAAGGTAATCCTCAGTTCATGTATCCCATCTTCCAAAAGATCAGCATAGGGACGGTACAAATGTGGTCCTTTTTCTTCTAAAAGTCCGATAAATGCCAGTGCCTTTGCTCGTATCGGAACAGGTAGTTCCTTTAAAAATTTTTCTACAGGTTTTGAACTGTCTTGTTTAGAATAATAGGTAACATACCATTTTTTACCCATAAACAACAATACGTCAAAAATGACGTATTGTCAAGAGCGAAGATTAAAAACTATTTGAATAATATTAAATTATGGTATATAATAACCATATGTACGCTCCGGCAGCCAAAAAACTACAAAAAAACATATATTCACAGGCGATAGCCCCTAATAATAACACCATTACGGGTAATAGCGGCCCTGTGTCGGTTTATTTTGTTCCTGGGGAGCTAACGGGGAAGGAACGAGACCCTGAAACCGGCCTGTATTACTACGGAGCGCGCTACTTGGACCCCCGAACCAGCCGGTGGATCAGCGCAGACCCTGCGATGTGGGAGGGGGATTATATACCCAGCGCGCCGATCAATGACCAGGCACGTGAACGCAACCAGAATTTACCGGGATTAGGCGGGATATACAACTACGTTAACTTTCATGTGTATCATTATGCAGGGAATAATCCGGTAAAGTTAATTGACCCGGATGGAAGGGATTTTTATAATCTCACTAATTATGATATTGTTGTAAAAAGTGAAAATGAAGGATATGCTCTTGTTCGTCCAGGAGAAGTATTTAGAGGAAAAATAGATGGTGCCGTGATTTTAGAAACTGAAACAGTGATAAAGGTATCTGCTCTGGAATGCGATCCAGCCATTCATGTATTTGCAGTCGTTAATAATGGTGAGGTCGCAGCATATTTATTAGGTACAGAATCAATAAATATAAATGATCGTAATGATGCTTTAAAAGCATTGGCAAATAATTTGTTAGGAAGGCAAGAAGAATATTCGGGTATATACGAAAATGAAGCAGTACAAAATTATCCTGGTATAAGGAGTTGGGTAAGTGGTGCAAGGGAATATTACTCTAATAATGGTCAAACACCTGGCTATGTTAGTCAAGGTGTGGGACGAATGACACCGAGAGAGTCTAGAGGAATCAGAAATACACTTTTTAGAAATGATAATATAAAACTATTAAAAACACGCAAATGAAAAATAATAGAAGTAAAATAACAAGAAAATATTTTTTAATTCTAAGTACATTATTTTTTTTATTAATTATTACATATGCATTTACATTTTTGTATATAAAATATTGCAATAAAAAAATAATATCAATTATTCTGAATGTACAAAATGTTTTAAATGCAGAAATACAGCATAGTTCAGGATTTCCTTTGAGCAAAGAATTGAAATATATAATAAAGATCCACTTTAATAATGGAGGTAATATCCTGGTTGAAAATGTAAATCAAAGAGGTAAGGGTGATATCAGATTATTAGAAGTTGATAACTATAGAATACTGAGTATGGTTTTTAATGAACAAAACAGACAGAGTAAGGGGATAGAAACAAATTTGAAGTTGTGGTCTGCAATATTGGGATTTAAAGTGACAAGTATAATAGATTTGACAGAGAGTTATTTTTTAATAAGCAAACATGTAAAAAATTTTCCAGATACCAGTAATGATCTACTAACAGAATATGTTTATTTAATTGATGGATATATTTATAAACCATTTAGATGTGCAAATATAATAATTCCTTGACAGACACAAAAAGACAACCAATTAATTGTCGGAAGAATAATTAGAATTTATGTAAATATAAATCAGTAAAGTAGGCTACAATTCAAGGACATATAAATAATTTTGTGTAAAAACGCTATACTGCCAAGGAGGAAGTATGGCGATCACAAAAGAAATATTAGATGAACTGTTTGTGTTACTACCGATCTCTATTGACAGAATCATGCTAACTTATCTCGTAAAATTTCAAAAGGGGTCCTCCCCTTAAAAGCGCCATGTGGCCTGTACAAATTATAGTAGTTTTCCCATTCGATTAATTTTTCTTCTAAATCTACATCATCCTTATATTCAAGCAGTTGATAAAACTCACTATCATCAGTTTTATGAGATCGTTCTACTTTCCCATTTAGACGAGGTGTTCCAGGTTTTATATATACGTGTTTAATTCCAATGTCTTCAACGTGCCAATGAAATTTTGACTGAAATTCATGCCCGTTGTCAGTTCTAATCATGAAAATCCTAAAGGGGAATTTACTTATTACATAATCCACAAAGCTAATAGCACATTCCTGGTTATGTTTCTTAAATATTTTTATTGCTCGGATTCTTGTTGCATCATCTATTGCTGTATACTGAAACCTTTTTACAGTTTTACCTAAGGAATTCTTAAAAAGCAAGAATTTTACATCAATTTGAATATGATGTCCCGGCATTTGCTTTTCATATCTAGTAAATTTTGATGGGATAGAGCGTTTACGTTCAGAGGATGGTAATCTGTTTAGGCCATTGCGTTTTAATACCGAATATATACCATGCCCAGTAAATTTTAGTCCATGATATCGTTCAAGATACCAGCAGATCCTTTGTGGGCCAAAATGATATGTTTTTCTTAAGTAAATGATTTTTTCTTCAGTTTCACCCTGTATTCTCCATGGGCACGTACCTGGGGCAAGGCCAGGTTTCTTATTTTTCAACCCATTATCACCATGTGTTGAAAATGCTCGTTTCCACACATAAAAAGTTTCTCTAGAAATGCCAAAATACCGACATGTTTTAGAGACATTACCGATTTTCGTAGCATAATCTAAGATTTTTAGTTTACGTTCAACAATCTTTCTGTCTTCTTTGTTCATTTTCTCCCCCAGTTTATTCTAACATATGTCAACCGAGGTCGGTAGTTCTATAGCTGTTGCTCCTTTTTTTTATATCTTCAAAATAATCTATATAATAAAATGGAGGATCTACAAATCCTTTATCATCAAATGGAAAATCATCTATGTTAATTGTATTATTTCCATATTTTTTTATTAAATCATTTATTACATTATTTAAATTAAGATTATGATCCCATATTTTTTCGGTGAATTCTGTAGCAACTTCTCCTTGATCTGGTAAATAAAGAGCGTAATTTCCTCCAAATAGAGATATAAATTGATAATAGTATTTTCTCCATTCATCTCTAATTTTTTTATCCATTCCAAAATATAAATAATACCTAAATCCAGGATCAGAAAATTCAATATAATTATTTGTAAAGTTAATTCTAAGTTTAAATGGACCAAGAAAATCAATTCTTATATTGCTTTCCCAATTATTATCAATATAATAATCCCATTTATCACTTATCCAATTATCTATAGTTTCTTGCCAATTTTTTCTTATATCTTCATATCCTGGTGAATTATAATAATCACGTATCAGATTTTGTAATTTTAAGCGATTTACAATAATAGTATTATCTAGTAATTCCTTTATAATAATTGCAGTATTTTCAGTAGTATTATTTGAAAAGTCAATATTATGATTAGCAAATATTTTAATATCCATACCCATTTTTTTACCTCATTGTTGTTATAGTACAACAAATTTATTTGTATTGCAATAGCATATAACGTTCAAGGTATACGAGGTTTTGGGCACCGAATGAGCGGACACAAAAGCGATCAATCCATTCTTACCCTCGCTTTTGTGTTCGCAGGTGCCCAAAATCTGGGTGGAGTGAGCCGTGGAAGCGAGGCCGAAGGCCGACCGACCTAGGCGAACGGAACCCCGAGGCGG
>Ga0099364_10006410_pt1 | contig 17138 bp, 4 predicted proteins | sample TergutTh196P3_FD_73070 | JGI IMG/M metagenome (GOLD analysis project Ga0099364, IMG submission 73070) | Microcerotermes parvus P3 segment gut microbial communities from Pointe-Noire, Republic of the Congo - Th196 P3 | ecosystem: Host-associated > Arthropoda: Insects > Digestive system > Gut ... | reverse complement strand
GTACGCGCGTAATATACACTATTTTTTTTCTCTCGCAATACCCCCTTCAAAAAAAATGTCTTCGAACAGGAGTTTTCACTCCGTTCGGAGGCATTTTTTTTATAGTCAATAGTCGAAAGTCAACAGTCGCCAGTCGTCATTGCGCACTTGATGCGCAATCGCACCACAATACTGTTCTCTCGGCTTTTTTATTGCTCCTTTTAATTTTTAATTTTTAATTGAAAAAGATGAAACCCCGTATCATTGTATCCCACGGCGAAATGAACGCCTTATCCGGACTGTTCAGCGTATCGCTACCGACCGTTCGTAGCGCCTTGCGCGGCAATACCCGCAGCGCCCTGTCGGAACACATTCGCGAGTTAGCGCTTATGCGCGGCGGCATTCCTGTTCGTCAGACAAAAAGCGTAGCACATGCGGCACAAAAAACCGTTAGCGAGAAAACGCCGCTCGCCAAAGAAAAAACAGACACCCCTAAAACACCAAGCTTAGAAGAAAAAACCATGCGTGCCTTCCTTTTATCCTTAGCCGAAGCCAACGGAGTAAAGATAAAAGATTTTGAAGATATAAAGGTTTGACAATTTGAAGATATAATGCGTCGCAAAACCTAACAGGTTTCCAGAAACCTGTTAGGTTTAGGGCAATTAAAAAAAAACGCTCTTTGACATATTGGTTTACACGAAAATGTTTTGTACTTTTGTTGCGTTAATTTTATTTTTTATGAAGCATCGGATTTATATAGACACATCGGTAATAGGCGGATATTATGATGAGGAGTTTGAGCAGTCAACACGGTTGTTTTTTAAGCGTATTGTTGAAAAAGAGTTTGAGGTTTATTTTTCGGAAATAAACGAAGCCGAATTGATGAACGCGCCTCAACAAGTAAAAGAAGTGCCCAATTTGATTCCGCCGGATTGTTTTCATTATATTAGGGTAACCGATGAAATAGAAACGCTTACGCAGCTTTACATCAGTGAAAAAGCGCTGGGAAAAGCAAGTGAAAACGACGCATACCATATTGCATTGGCTTCGGTCAATCGGATTGACTGTTTGATTAGTTGGAATTTCAAACACATTGTAAATTACGATAAAATAAAAATGTTCAACGCAATCAATATGCGTTATGGATATCCATTGATAAATATTTGTTCACCATTAGAATTTTTAAAGTTATGATACCAAATTTAGACAGAAAAAGAGAATTTGATGCGGTCGCATTTTTTCGTTCAGTGAAAGAACGAATGGCAAAAGCCACTGAAGGAATGACATTGCAGGAAAAACGCAATTACTGGCAGCTTATGCGGGAAGGAAAAATAACATTAGCGTAGCAGAATGCATATAAAGGCGCGGCGTACCGCGTTTGCTTATACAAAGCGTGTAAACCAATATTAAAAAGGTTTGCACGCTTTTTTATTTGAATAATTATGCACTGCGAAAAAAATTTTATGCACTGCGAAAAAAAAATTACGCACTTGAAAAAAATTTCAATGCACTTGAGAAATTTCAGCGCGAAACAAGACATTACAAACAAGCAAAAAAAAAATTAGAATAGTAACACGACAATTTTTATAAATCAAAAATCAAACAATTAAAACCACATTCAAGATGAAGTATAAACTAATCCAAAAGGCAAATCCTTTAAATAGGAGTTTGTCTGAAAAATTTTACGCAATTCCAGTGAATGCAGGCAAATTCACGCTCAAAGACCTGTCGGAATCGATTGCAGCCCGCACATCGCTTTCGCGCGGGGATATTGAAAATGTGCTAACCACATTGGTAGAAACGCTGCCAGCCCTGTTAAAACTGGGCTTGAGCATTAAGTTGGGTAATTTTGGTACGCTGCGCCTAAACCTTTCGAGCGAAGGAGCAGATACGCCCGAAGCATTTACGGTATCGCATATCAAAGGCGTGAAAGTGATTTTTACCCCGAGCAGCGAAATGAAGGTATCGCTTAAAAACACTTCTTTGGAGCAAGCATAAAAAGTTTGCAAAACCTAACAGGTTTCCAAAAACCTGTTAGGTTTAGGGCAAAGTTGCGTAGCAACGTAATATTTGTAGCGCCAACGACAACAGAAAGCGCACAAGGTGCATCGCACCGTGATATTTTTGAGAGAGGAAAAGGATTGAGAGGAAAGGCTTACAGCCTTAATGATTGCCGCAAGCGAGCGGGATTACAGCAAAGCAGATTGATAACGCCGTAGGCGTTCCCTACGCATAACCCCCCGATTTATCTGGGGGTGGGAGAGCGATGCAAACCTAACGGCTTGCAAACCGACAACTGACTGACAACTGATAACTGATAACTAAAAACTAAATAAATTAATAAATTACTAACTAAACTAAATTTTTAATTACAATGAAAAAAACAACAACTTTTTTCAAAAAGAAAAAGACCGCGGCGGCTCGGCTTCTTGCGCTCTTTTTATCGCTGTGCCTTGGCATGGCGGGCAGTTTAAATGCCCAAACCATTAATGTGGGCGAAGCCACCGTGCCTACGTCCATAGTAAAGATGGGCAACAATGCCACTTTTGTGATACAGGTGGCGTCTACTACCACGCTTACCAATGCCTTGCTTGAGGTAACGATGCCCACAGGCTTCGCCATTGTAGCCGGGCAGCCGGGCATTAGCGGCGCTCCGACCAACGGCGGACGCACGGCGCGCTTTTTCGTAAACGTGCCTGCGGGCAACACCCGCACCACCGACGTAGTGGTACAGGCATTGTGCGATGCCACGCCCCAAACAAAAATAAGTTATACCCTTTTTGCTGCCGACGGCACAACTGTGCTTGTGGCGGCTTTGGAGGGAAACCCCATTGGAAACATTCGAGACATAGGTCTTGATGTAACTTCCCCTGCTTCGATGCAAGTGGTAATCAACAGCACGAACCAGCGTACTTTTAAGTTACAGCAATCGGGTTTAAATGCGCATATAAACAACCTGCGCCTGAGGGCAGCATACGACCCTACAGGCTTCAATATTAGTACCGTAGAAGTGAGCCGCACCGGCGCTGATCCATGGACGGCTCTCACCGGCGCGGCTTTTACCTCCGACGCCACCGGCTCTACCTATACTGTTTCGCAGGCATTGCTTACCTCCCTTGGTTATGCCGGCGGACAGCTTACGCAAACAAGCGACCCGCTCTATATACGCGAAACCGTAAAACTTACCGCTTGCGGTAAAGGCATGGTAGACTACTCCTTTAGCTACGGTAACAGCACAGACTTCTGTTCGCCGCCGATTAGTACTGCCGCAGTGTTATATTCGGAACAAGATGTTTCATATAATCCAGATATTCTACAACTTGGCAATGTCGCACCACTATCGCCTACGCTTGATGGATACCGCAGATTCAGAATTAATAATAATTCTGTCAGTGATGCTGCAATATTGCAGGATATGTTTGTTAATTTAGTGGCAAATAGTCCTATGAGATATAAAAAAGCCTATTTTGCAAATGCTGACGGCACACCGGCTCTAAACGGTGTGGATACGGTATTCATTGAGCTTGATGGTTTTAATGTGCGTTTTCGTTCCTGCAACAATCCTTCACTGGCAACCTACTACCAAGCACAAGGATTAATGGCTGCCGGTAGCGATGGTGTATATGACGATCTTGAAAAAGGAAAACAAGTGTTTATTAATGTAACATATAGTTATATTCTTGCTACTGGTACTTGTCCTGGTACATTATTAGGGTCTTACACAGCAAGAGGCATTATAAACTACAAAACATCATGTGGCGTTACGCAAACGTATGAACGACAATATTCTGCGTCAGATGGTGGAAGTAGTACAACAAACGGTTATCAGGGTTATTTTAGAGCTTTGGGTATGCAATACTTAAACGTGAGTACACCAAACGTAGACACAGGCGACCCAGTAAGGTTTACTTTTACTAATTCCAGCGGTACTTCTTCTGCGACTATAACCGGAACAATGGGTAGTGCTATGAACAATTCGATTATAAATGGATATTCGAGTATGTGGACAACATTTATTCTCCCTGTAGGATTGATTTTGGACACTTCCGACCCAGAGCCGTTGCGTAAAGCTGCAACTCAAGTAATTCCGGCAACACACTATACGATAACGCCCGGTGATGGAGTAACGATAGGACAAACTATAAAAATAACATGGGATAATACAAATCGTTTCATTAACAACCCGCAATTTAGTTTTGCATTGAAAGGGACAGGTATACCTGATGCAAGCAAAATCATTGAGATGTTTTCCGAATACGATTATGGCAACACTGGCGCTGTTCAACGATTCTCGTGCACTACTGCTGCGATACCTTACGTTCAGATGTTGCCATGCTCCGGTTTGGGAGTAATCGACTTCCAAATGCAGCGCGCATCTTTTGGATATAATGGAGTAGGAGGTGCGCGTATAACAAACCTTGAAGATGCTATAACCGAGGGATTCAACGTGAAAGACATATTAGGAAACGACAACCTGACTATGACAGCTCACATGAAAGTAGGGATAAATATGGGTATTGCTGCCGATGATGTGATTATGGTAAGCTATAAGTGGAATAACAATTATTTGAATAAAAACGTGGATAATCCTAATGAAGTAGCCATACTTCATTTCTTCGGCGACCCTACGCCGATTCCGATTCCTACTGCCGATGTGATACAAGGCGGAGCGGCGGCAACAGGGTATTATTTCAATGTAAACATAGCTCCTTATTTGATTGCTGCCGGTTATACTTCTTTGCGTACCGGCGATGAAATCGAACTTGTGCTTAACGCAAGAACAAACCTTTCTCTACCTACGGTGGTGACAGATTTTTTTGCGTCGGCAGAAGTAGAAAGAACGATCGGCTCGTCGGGCGTTGTAGAAACCTGTTCGCCGTATATGGATAAAATGAGAGTAATGCATAACTCGTTCGATAATACTCCTCGTGGCGGTGGTGCTCTTGGCCTCATTAATATATGGAATGCTTACGCTAATTATACTGTTAATGTGTATGGCGCAGGTGTTGCATGGAGTACAGGAACCGCCGATGCTACATTTCTTGGTGGTGGCGAATATCGTCCGAGTGGAGATAACTGGTCGGAAATAGTAATCGAATATCCTTTGTTGCTTCGTATCAACTCTATGAGAAGAGCAGTTACAGGAAGGATGGGCGAAGCAGTTACAAAAAATCCGCTTGTTGAGGGCACAGACTATACGGTATCTTATTCCAATGGGAGAACATTTGTTACCTTACTCAATGAAGAAGGCAATATGTCGCTTAATTCCGACCAAGGTATAGGAATTGCGGCAGATATGGATATTATCAATCAAAATGGCAACCCCTCTCCTCGTTACGAAACATTATCGTTCCGGCGGTTCCCTACTTCCGCTGCTCCTGCAACGGTTACACGAAATAGAGCGAGCGTCTCTTTTCTGGGTAATGGTGGTCAAGCATCACCTAATCCATACGCTTATGTAGTTTCGCCTTTGGCAGCTAATGTCACGCCCCTTGGTAACCGCGCCGAATGGACGTTGCGCATTACCAATACCAGTACCTTTGTAGCTACCAATAGCGCATTGCCCAATTCCTGGCTTGCCGTCGAGTGTCCTTCGGGCGTAAAGCCTGAGGAATTGCGCGATGCGGCTACCAATACCGCTATTCCGGCAAGTTTTGTGGAGTACGCGCCCAATAAATACTGGATAAAAATAGGCAATGTCGCCACAGCGGGCGCCATCAAAGATTATATCCTTTCCTGCTCATACACTTCCTGCGGCGATCCGCTCACGGTCAAATACGGTGTGAGTAAGGTCGATTACCCCGAAGACCCCGACCAGGGCTATGCCAACTACAACTCGCCGGGCGTCTTAGCCGGCGTGGTATCTACGAGCCTCGGCATAACCTGCCCTACGGCAGAGATTTCGGGCGACATGAATTTTGTGCCTAACGCTCCCGCCGGCAGAGTTGCGTATTGCGACCCTGTTGCCTTCAACGCCATCGTACAAAACGCCACCGCCGCCCTTGCCTACAACGTAGAGTTCCGTGTGCAGCTACCCAACGGCATGAACTACAACTCTGCGGTAATGCCTCAGGTAACCTACAACGGCGTAACCGCCAATGTGTTTCAAGCCTATCAAACCAACCGCGAGGTCGTTATCCGCCTTGGCGACGGCGTAGTACTCGAAGGCTACGGCTCCGCCAAAGACAAAGCTACAATTACATTCTCGCTGACCACTTCCTGCGGCATGGCGAACCGCGCCATGGTAACCTCCTTTATTAGCGTAACCAGCGGTAGCGGCGCGTCGAGCGAGGTCTTTATCACCGCGCAGCCGATGCTAATCGACGGCGTAGCCGATGTGCCGGAGTATCAAGTTACCGATTTGAAAATCGTGCAGTCGGCTTATATCTACTCGGCAACGAACACCCGCAACCTGATAGTATCAGGCGAATATACCCTTGCAGGCTTTGAAGCCTCTCCGGACAACGTGGCGTTGGTAGATATTCCCGCCAATATGACTTTGGTCAGTTCGTCGTTAGTCAACAGCACATCGGGCGAAACGAGCGTCTTTACGCCCACCGGTACTACCCTCGAAGCGCCCTTCAACAACTACACCAACTCTCTTGAGATGGATAAATTCGGCGCCAAATACCAGTTTACCCTCGAATTAAAGATAGATAATCCCGCCCAGCATTCCTGCGACGACATCAATATACGGGTTTACACGGCGGTAACCATGATCATCGGTTGTAAAGGCAACCCGTGCGTGCTTGTCAATCCCGCCGAAGTCGACAGGAGCATTGCCACCAAAATCGGCAAGCTCGAATATGCCTTTGATAATATCGTAGCCTCCGGCAGTTATCAGGGAACCGACACCGAGCGTCTGCTTATCAGCGGCGAGCTTCAAAACCAAAGCACCCAAACCGCCGGCGCCATGAACGTGGACGTCTATTATTTTGACGGCGTAGATTACGTGCCTGTCGCCGACCCTGCTTTGCGCAACGTGCAAGTCAACAGTATTCCTTCGGGCGGCTCAAGGGCATTCAGCATGACCGGCAACATTAAGTATCCCGAAAGCGTCTGCCAGCTCAAACTTGTGTTGAACCGCGCCAATGCCGCCAACAGCTCAAGCAATGCCTACCTTTGCAACGAGTTCGATATTGATGTGCCTACTCCTGCATACAGCGTGCAAACCCCTCTGATAGAGAATGTATGTCCTTTAAGCGTAAATACGCCTATCGGCGAAACAAGTTTGCAGGGCTACAGCTATGCATGGACATCAACGCCGGCAGGCAATTTAAGTTATTTGAATAATACGGCAACCGCCAATCCATTGTTCAGCTACGACTATTCGGGTTCACCCAACCCTAACGACCAAACCCTGACCTACACCTTGACCGTAAACCGTCCGGGCTGTACGCCGGTAAGCGACGACGTCAAAGTACATGTCAAAGGCATGCCTTCGGTATCGGTCGACAACCTTGTAGTATGCAACAAAGCAAGCGTCAACATACCGCTTTCCGACCCGACGAACACCACGCCGGCTATGCCCACTACGTATGTATGGAGCGTGGAAACCGATATGGCTACCGGCTTGCCTGCCGGCGGCACAAGCAACACAATCTTTGCCGCCAGCGTAAGCAACACTACCACCGATACCATTACGACCGTATATTATGTAACGCCGTATAAAAACGGTTGTCCGGGCGTAATAAAAACCTTCACGGTCAAAATCGCGCCGGTACCACAGATTACAGGCAAATCAATAGCTCCGGTGTGTGCCGGCACAGAAATTAACCTCAACGACGGTATTGTCGCGCAAGCCGGCATCACCTTAAGCTTCTATGATAATGCCCACAGCGGCATAAGCCACCTTGTAACTCCTCCGGCAGGTACTCATACTTACTATGCGAAAGGAAGCGTCGCTTCCACACCCGCGTGCGAAAGCGAATTTGTACCCATTACCGTTACGGTCAAATCCGCGACGCTTATCAACGAACAGCCTTTAGGGTCTTCCTTCTGCGAAGGGGAAGATTACGAATTAAAGGTAACCGCCACTGGCGAAGCTCCTTTGAGCTACGTGTGGAAACGCGGCACAACCGTTGTCGGCAGCAATTCATCAAGTTATAAAATAGTGAATGCCGCCGCATCTGATGCAGGCAGTTATACGGTAGAAGTTACCGGCTGCGACACAAAAGTCAGCAATCCGGCAGCTATCAGCATCAAGCCGTTAACAAAAATCACCGTAGACCCCATCAGCACAGGCATTTGTCCGGGCGGTTCCGCTTCCTTAAGCGTAACTGCTACGGGCGAAGCGCCCTTAACCTACACCTGGTTTAAAGACGGCGAACTTATTCCCGGCATACACACAAGCAGTTACAGCGCTACCGCTACGGGTGATTACAAGGTCATCGTGCAGGGCGGCTGCGGCGCCGAAATCCCCAGCCAAACGGCTACGATCAGCTTGAAATCCGCCACCGACATTACCTCCGAGCCTGTAGGCGCGTCTATTTGCGACGGTCAGAGCCATAGCTTGTGCGTATCGGCTACGGGCGGCAACCTTACTTACGAGTGGTTTAGAAACGGCAGCAGCCTTGGCTCTGCCACGACCAATCCCTGTTATAACGCTACATTAGCGGGCATTTACTACTGTAAAGTCAGCGGCGATTGCGGGGTTAAAAGCAGCGAGGAAGTCGAGGTCAGCCTCAAAACGGCTCCTGTCTTTACTAAACAGCCTTATGCGCAAACCAATATGTGCCCCGGCTCCTGCGCGACCCTTTGCGCTTCCGCCACCGGCGAATCGCCCCTTGCGTACCAGTGGTACAACGGCTCCGGCGCGATTTCCGGCGCTACGGGCGAGTGTTACAGCGCTACTGCTGCCGGTACCTACTACGTGAGAGTTACTAACGGTTGCAGTCAAAGTACGCCGAGTAACAACGCTATCGTCAATCTCAGCACAGCCACAGCGATTTTCACGCACCCTCAAGGGGGTTCTGACTGTAGCGGCGGCGGCCGGACCCTTCAAGTAGACGCCGGGGGCGAATGCAGCCTCGCTTACCGTTGGCAGAAAGAAAACGCCTCCACAACGGAGTATGAAGACATTCCGGGCGCGGTATCAGACAGTTACATCGCCACCACACAGGGTAATTACCGTGTGATAGTATCAAGCAGTTGCGGTACGTCCGTAACGAGCAATGTGGCTACTGTGGGCATCGACCCGACTACCTCCATTAGCGAGCACCCGCAGGGCAAATCCATGTGTCCGGGCGAAAGCCATACGCTTCGCGTTACGGCAAGCGGCTCCGGCATTAGCTACCAGTGGAAACAGGACGGCACGGCAATCGGCGGGGCAACCTCAGACAGCTACAGCATTCCTTCTGCGGCTTTTGCGCATTCGGGCATTTACACGGTTGATGTGATAAGAAGTTGCGGTACGGTCAGCAGTAACGAGGCGGAAATCCTCGTCAAAGACGCCAGTACCATCATCGCCATACAGCCTCCGGCTTACAGCAGCGTCTGCTCCGGCTCCATCGCCACGCTCTGCGTTACAGCCGCCGGCGATCCGGGCTTGAGCTACCAGTGGCTCCGCGCCGACGACAGCGTCATTGCGGGCGCGGTATCGGACTGTTATACTACCGGTACGGAAGGCGTCTATAAAGTACGCGTAGGCAATTCCTGCGGACAGAGCGCCGTCAGCGCCAATGCCGCCGTGGGCATCAACGAAGAAATAACGATCATCGAACAACCCAAAAGCGCCGTCCTCTGCGAAGGCGAGGGCGTGCAGCTTCATGTCGATGCGGGCGGCGAAAGCACGTTGACCTACCAATGGCGCAAAGACAATAAAGCCATCGACGGCGCTACGGGCAAAAGCTATTATGCGACCCAATCTGGCAAGTACGACGTGGTTGTCTCCAGCGCCTGCGCGCTCACTCCGGCAACCAGCGCACCCGCTACCGTTACGGTGAACGTCTCGACGAAAATCACCGTTTCTCCACAAAGCGCGTCCATTTGTCCGGGCGCATCCCATACGATGAGCGTTACGGCAATCGGCACAGGAACGCTCTCCTATCAGTGGTATAGAGACAACAACCCAGTGGGCAGTAATTTGCCCAGTCATACAGCCAACGCCTCCGGGGATTATTACGTAGTAGCTACCGGCAGTTGCGGTACTGCCAAGAGCGAAATCGCGTCACTGACGGTCAAGCCGGCTCCTGTCATCACCCAAGAGCCTTATGCCCATACCAATATGTGTCCGGGCTCCTGCGCGAACCTTTGCGTATCCGCTTCCGGTTCTACTCCCTTGAGCTACCAATGGTACAATAGCTCCGGCATTCTCTCCGGCGCTACGGACGAGTGTTACCAGGCTACAGCTGCGGACACTTACTACGCGGTCGTCACGAATTCCTGCGGACAAAGCGTTACCAGCGCAGACGCGGAAGTAGTTATCAGCTCCACTACAGAAATCTTTACGCAGCCGCAGGGCGGCAGCCTCTGCACGGGCGCGGGCTTTGCGTTGACGGTCGATGCGGGCGGGGAGTGCAGCCTTAGCTACCAGTGGTTCAAAGACGGCGACGCGATAGCGGGGGCAGTCTCCAACAGCTACATCGCCACCACCAACGGCGACTACCATGTGGTCGTGTCGAGCAATTGCGGCTCTTCGGTCAGCAGCGATGCAGCTACCGTAATCCTCAGTCAAAGCGCAGTCATCACCTCCGAACCACAAGACGGCAGCATCTGTCCGGGCGGCAGCCACACATTTAGCGTGAGCGCTACCGGCGAGGGCATTAGCTACCAATGGAAGAAAGAAGGCGTGGTCATCGACGGCGCTACTTCCTCGTCTTACAGCACCGGCATTGCCGGCATTTATACGGCAGACGTCATCAGAAGCTGCGGTACTTTGAGTAGCGCTTCTGCTACGCTGACGGTCAAAACGGCAGCAAGCATCATCGCGCAGCAACCCGCCGCTACTAATCTCTGTCCGGGGGAAATCGCCACCTTGTGCGTGGTCGCTACCGCGGATCCTAATTTGAGCTACCAGTGGAAAAAAGACGGCACAGACATTTCCGGCGCATCGTCCAGTTGCTACCAGACCGGCGAACCGGGCATTTACAGCGTCACGGTCAGCAATTCCTGCCTGCAAACGACAAGCAGCAAAGCGGCAACCGTAGAATTTGGCTCCGGCATTGAGATCAGCGAACAGCCGCAGGGCGGCAGCATCTGCGCAGGCGATTACTTGACCTTGCGCGTCAACGCCGGCGGCGGCGGCAGCTTGCAATACCAGTGGCAGAAAGACCATGCGGACATTTCCGGCGCTACCGGCAGCAGCTATATTGCTACTAGTGCGGGCAGTTATACGGTCGTGGTATCGAGCGCTTGTGCGCCTGCGAAAACGAGCGCCGCGGCAATCGTAAAAGTAAATGCCTCCACAGGCATTACTGTACAACCCCAAAGCGCGTCTATTTGTCCGGGCGCTGCGCATACGTTGCAGGTAACGGCGCTCGGCACCGGCGATTTATCCTACCAGTGGTATAAAGACGGCATGCCGATGGGCAGCAACTCGTCGAGCTATACGGTAACCACCGCGGGCGATTATTACGTGGCAGTCAGCGGCGCTTGCGGCACAGACCGGAGCGCGGTCGCCACCGTCACGGTCAAGCCGGCACCTGAAATCACCAAACAGCCTTACTCGCAGACAAATATGTGTCCGGGCTCTTGCGCGAACCTTTGCGTATCCGCTTCCGGCTCTGCGCCCTTGAGCTACCAGTGGTACAATGCCTCCGGCATTCTCTCCGGCGCTACGGACGAGTGTTACAACACTACAGCCGCGGGCGTTTACCATGTCATCGTCACGAATTCCTGCGGACAAAGCGTAAGCAGCGACCCGTCCACTGTAGCGGTCAACTCCGTTACCGCCATCTTTACGCAGCCCCAGGGCGGCAGCATCTGTACTGGCGAGGGCTTGACCCTTGAAGTTGATGCGGGCGGCGAATGCACGTTGACCTACCAGTGGGAAAAAGACGGCGAAGCGATTTCGGGCGCGGTCTCGAATACCTATACGGCAACCACCAACGGGGATTACCGGGTGGTCGTGTCGAGCAATTGCGGTTTACCGGTCAGCAGCGCTACCGCCAGCGTCATCCTCAGCCAGCCTACGGTAATCACATCCCAACCGCAAAGCGGCAGCATTTGTCCGGGAACAAGCCATGCGATGAGCGTGAGCGCCTCGGGCGCGGGCATTAGCTACCAGTGGCGCAAAGAAGGCGTGGTCATCGACGGCGCTACTTCTTCGACTTACTCCGCCTATATGGCAGGCAGCTATACGGTCGACGTGATCCGCGACTGCGGCACGCTTCACAGCGCCTCGGCGTTGGTAAGCGTCAAGAGCGCCGAAAGCATATTGGCAACGCAACCCGCCCACAGCAACCTTTGTCCGGGCGAAAGCGCCACCTTGTGCGTGGTCGCCCATTCCGATCCGAATTTAAGCTACCAATGGTATAAAGACGGCGGCATTCTTAGCGGCGAGCAGTCCAGTTGTATCCTCGTTAGCGAAACCGGCGTATACCATGCGGCAGTACGCAATTCCTGCGGACAAACTACCGAAAGCAAACCGGCAGTCGTAGAAAGCGGCGGCAGCATCGAGATCAGCGAGCAACCTCAAGGCGGTACTATCTGCGCGGGCGATTATTTGACCTTGCGCGTCAATGCCGGCGGCGGCAGCAGCTTAAGCTACCAGTGGCAGAAAGATAATGCGGACATTAGCGGCGCGACCTCCTCTACTTATATTGCTACCGGCGGCGGCAGTTATACGGTCGTGGTATCGAGCGCCTGTGCGCCCTCGAAAACGAGCGTTGCCGCGGTGGTACAAGTAAATACCGCTACAAGCATTAGCGTTCATCCCCAAAGCGCGTCCATTTGTCCGGGCGCAGTTCAAACCTTGCGCGTAACGGCAATCGGCACGGGCATTCTTTCTTACCAATGGTATAAAGACGGCGTAGCCGTAGGCAGCAATTCTCCGAGTTACACAGCCACCACCTCCGGCGATTACTTTGTGGAAGTGAGCGGCGACTGCGGTTCTGCGAGCAGCGACATGGCTGCTATCCGCATCAAACCGGCTCCGGTAATCACCGAGCAGCCTTATGCGATGACGCATATGTGTCCGGGCTCCTGCGCGAACCTCTGCGTTTCCGCCTCCGGCGAATCGCCCTTGCGCTACCAGTGGCGCAATGGCGCGGCGAACATTGCCGGTGCAACCTCGCAGTGTTACCAACCCACTGCTGCGGGTAGTTACAGCGTAGTAGTTACGAATGCCTGCGAGCAAAGCGTCATCAGCGATGAAGCGATCGTGGAAGTCAATCCTGTTACAGAAATCTTTGCACAGCCACAGGGCGGCAGCATCTGCACGGGCGAGGGCTTTGCCTTGACGGTCGATGCGGGCGGCGAATGCACGTTGACCTACCAGTGGTTCAAAGACGGCGAAAAAATTGGAGGCGCGGTCTCCAACAGTTATGTAGCCGGCACGAACGGCAGCTATAGCGTGTCAGTATCGAGCCAGTGCGGCGATCCGGTACTCAGCGCGGCAGCCGAAGTTACTCTCGGTCAACCCGGCGCCATTGTGTTGCAACCGCAGGGCGGCTCTATCTGTCCGGGCTCCAGCCATGCTATGAGCGTTACGGCAACGGGCGAGGGCATCACTTACCAGTGGCGCAAAGAAGGCGTATCCATCGACAATGCGACCGGTTCCACGTATTCGGCAAGCATGGCGGGCAGCTATACGGTCGACGTGATTCGCGACTGCGGCGTTCTTCACAGCGCCTCGGCCACGGTTACTGTCAAAACTCCGGAAAGCATCATATTGCAGCAACCGGGCAACACCAACCTCTGTCCGGGCTCCACTGCAGAGCTCTGCGTGATAGCCCATGACGATCCGAATTTAAGCTATCAATGGCAGAAAGACGGCGTTCAGCTGCCGGGCTCGCATTTAAGTTGCGTAACGGTCAATAGCGCCGGCATCTATTCGGTAGAAGTAATGAATTCCTGCGGTCAACGTATCGAAAGCAAGCCAGCGGTTGTAGAATCCGGCTTGGGCATGGAATTTTCCGAACAGCCTCAGGGCGGTACGATTTGCGAGGGCGATATGCTTACTCTCCGCGTCAATGCGGGCGGCGAAAGCACCCTGACTTATCAATGGAAGAAAGACGGCGCGGCTATTCAAGGCGCCACGGCGTCCACTTATACGGCAAGCGAAGCAGGCAGCTATACGGTCGTGGTATCAAGCAGTTGTACCGCGCCTAAGACCAGCAGCGCTGCCGTGATAAAAGTGAACACAGCTACTAAAATTGTCGGAGAGCCCACGGACGGCTTGATTGCGCCGGGGGAAATCTGGACTTTGCAGGTAAGCGCCGTCGGCACAGGCAGTCTTTCTTACCAATGGTATAAAGACGGCGTAGCCGTGGGCAGCAATGCCTCTACTTATATTGCCACCACTGCGGGCAGCTACATGGTTGAAGTGAACGGCGATTGCGGTACTGCAAGCAGTAATACAGCGGTAGTACGCATTAAGCAGGTGGTAGAAATCATTACGCAGCCTTACGCCAAGACCCATTTATGTCCGGGTTCGAGCGCTACGTTATGCGTAACTGCCACAGGCGACGCTCCGTTATCCTATCAGTGGATGAAAGACGGCTCCCTTATCCAGAATGCCGTATCGAGTTGTTACACCGCCACATCGGCAGGCGTCTATACGGTGTTGGTAAGCAATTCTTACGGTCAAAGCCTTCTGAGCGAAGCGGCGGTGGTGGAAGATAATCCGACCACAGAAATCTTTACCCAACCTGTGGGCGGTTCCAATTGCACCGGCGGCGGCTGGGCGATGACAGTCGATGCCGGCGGCGAAAACAGTTTAACTTACCAGTGGTTCAAAGACGGCGGCATTCTCGCCGGGGCTACCCTGTCGAGTTATACGGCAAGTACGCCGGGCAAGTATTCGGTACTGGTATCGAGCGCATGCGACGCGCCGTTGAGCAGCGAGGTAGCGGTCGTGGGCGCCAGTCCGGAGAGCGTGATCGTTCTTCAACCGGCAGGCGGATCTATTTGTCCGGGCAGCAGCCACGCGATGACGGTCAGCGCTAACGGCAGCGGCAATACCTACCAGTGGTATAAAGACGGCGTATCCATTACGGGCGCCACATCGGCAAGTTATACGGCGAATATGGCCGGCGAATATAGCGTAGAGGTGATCAAAGATTGCGGCGTTATCCGCAGCGAGACAGCGACGGTAGGCATCAAAACGCCGGAAAGCATCTTATCCCAACAACCTGTAGCGCGGACGACTATGTGTGAGGGCTCTACGGCAGAGTTGTGCGTAGAGGCGCAGGACGATCCGGACTTGAGCTACCAGTGGCGTAAAGACGGCGTTCTGATTGGCGGGGCAACCTCAAGTTGCCTGAGCGTCAGCACGATAGGCATTTACAATGTAACGGTCGGCAATTCCTGCGGACAGGTTACCGTCAGCGACAATTCGACAGTAGCTATCGGTACTACGATTGACATACTCGAACAACCTCAAAGCGGCATTGTGTGCGACGGCGGCAGCTGGCAGATGCATGTGAATGCGGGCGGGGAAAGCAGCTTGATGTATCAGTGGACCAAAAACGGCACAGATATACCTGGCGCCGTGGGCAAAAGCTACATCGCCACCGAAAGCGGCAATTATGCGGTATGGGTATCCAGCGCCTGCGCCAGTCCTAAGTTAAGCGGTGCGGCCACGGTTACTATCCGCCAGGTACCGCAAATCCACTTGGGCGGCTCGAACCTCTGCGTGGGCGCTTCCGCCTTGTTTGAAGCGGAAGTGTACAGCGGCGAAGGCGGTACCGGCATCTGGCACAGCGACAACAATGCCATCGCGGTCATCGACCCGTCTACGGGCATCGCGACAGGTATTTCGGCAGGGGCATTCAAAGCCATCTACCACTTCACGAGTGTGGAGGGCTGCGCGGCTATCGTAGAGAATACCGACGCCTACACCGTCTTCCCGTTGCCCTATGCCACGGTGCAGGACATTGTGGTGTGCGAAGGCTCCCGCGTGTACTTCGATGATTTGGTCAGCCACATCAGCAACGGCAGCCTCTACCGGGTATACGAAAGCGGCAGCAACACGCAAATTACGGCATCGAGCATCCTCGCCGGCGCAAGCGCGGTTTACGATGTAGAAGCGGTCAATGGGCAAACCGGCTGTATCAGCGCCTCGAGAATACCGTTGAGCATCCAGGTGATAGAAAAGATCGTCTTTACCTTGAGTGAAACCCAAATTCCCGTATGTGCGGGCGGCAGCATGGATTTAGCCACATTGATAGACAATGTCAACATGCCGGCGGGCAGCTATACGGTAGAAGTATACAAAGAAGACGGCGTAACGCCGATTATCGGCACGACCGTCATCCCAGTCAACAGCAGCGAAGTGTATAACCTGCGCATTGCGGCAAATTATGCAGGCTGCACAAGCGATTTCCAAACCGTCAGGGTCAACGTTGGCGCTACGCAATATGTGAGCCTGACCACTAGCGGCAGCAAGTATGAGCTCTGTATGGGTGAAAGCCTTACGCTGATACCCTCTCCTGCGGGCACGGGCAACCACATCGTGTGGTCGAGCGACGACATCGGCATCTTGGAAGTGAACAATGCCGGGGTGGTTAGCACGGTCAGCAGCGGCAAGAGCGTAATCCGTTACAGCTATCGCGACGAGAGCGGTTGCCAGGGCTTCGGCAGCCGTACTGTTACGGTCAATGCGATGCCTCCGGCATTCAGCATCAGCGGACAGTTTATTGTTTGCTCCGGCGAAACTTACGTAGAATATGCCGCGCCCGACAACTACTACAACTATACCTGGAGTGTTACGGGCGGTACGCCGGCCACATTAAGCAACTACAATTACAATAAAATATTGGTAGATTGGGCTTCGGCAGGCATTGGCGAAATTAGCGTGAAATACGAAACCGCCTTAGGTTGCGGTGCAACATTGCCTGCAAGAAAAGAGCAGGTCATTATCAAGCCCTCTCCCGATGCGTCCTTCATCATCAACGATGCGAGCGGCGCGGCGCGCACGGCAGTCTGCGCGGGCAGCGAGCTGTTGTTGTCACCGCTCAGCGGCGGCGGCGACTGGACGGTAAGTCCGAGCGCGCTGG
>Ga0099364_10006409_pt1 | contig 17139 bp, 14 predicted proteins | sample TergutTh196P3_FD_73070 | JGI IMG/M metagenome (GOLD analysis project Ga0099364, IMG submission 73070) | Microcerotermes parvus P3 segment gut microbial communities from Pointe-Noire, Republic of the Congo - Th196 P3 | ecosystem: Host-associated > Arthropoda: Insects > Digestive system > Gut ... | reverse complement strand
TTGATTATGCTGAACGGCGACATGCCAGGGCAAGGGGAGGTTGAAATATCGCTTGACAGTACAAATGTGGCGGCAAAAACAATGGTGACAGTCGGGAATGTCACATCAAGCGGCACCCAGGCATGTGAAAAGGTCACTGCAAGCATAGCAAACGCCTCGTTCATTTCCAAGGGGACGGCACTGGCCCTTTCAACTGCGACGGAAGGGGCAGAAATCTATTATACGTTTGACGGTACTTGCCCCTGTGATGTGGATAGCCCGACAAGGATTAAATACACGGGGCCAATAACTATAAACGAGAATGCCTATATCTTAGCGTATGCCGTTAAAGACGGGCTTGAAGACAGCGAGATAGATGTATTTTTTTATGCTGTGGCTACTGAACAAGGCAAAGTGGCGGCGCCCATCGCGAACCCCGCTTCAGGAAGCCTTGACAGAGGGGCAATGGTGGCGTTGTCCACAGCAACTGAAGGCGCGGTTATTTTTTACACGGTAAACGGGAATACGCCAACAGCGTCTTCAACGCTTTACAGCGCACCGATTGCCATAACGGCCGCGACTACGATTAAAGCGATAGCCGTTAGAGAGGGAATGATAGACAGCAACATATTAACTGCGGGTTATACTATTAAAGCGGTTGATGAGTGGACGGAAGGGGAGTTGGGGGACGCAAGTATTCCAGGGGGAGATGGCACCGAGCAGGCAGGGGCGCGAGACCCGTCAAAAATGGCCGATATAGAAGCAGGCTATTGGGCCGCCGAATATATCGACTCACTGGTTGAAAAAGGCATCGTGGACGGGTACCAGTTGCCCGACGGGACGTTTGAGTTCCGCCCAGGCAACGATATCACAAGGGGCGAGTTGTTCAAGCTCGTCGTTGTGGCGCTTGGCTTGCGGCCGGAGGAGGGCTATGAAGGCTCCGAATTTTCTGATTGGGGTTCCGTCGCGGAATGGGCAAAACCGTATATCGGCACCGTTGTTAAGGCTGGTATTGTATACGGCTCCCTTGACGGGGAAGTGCTACAAATAAACGCAAACAATAACATATCACGCGAAGAAGCAATAGCAATAACCGTACGGGCCCTCAACATCGAAGTGCCCGAAGTGGGTGCTACTGCCCTCAACAGCGAAGCACCCGAAGGGGGCGGTGTCGCCCTTGAAACCGTTGACTTTGATAGCGTTAGCGAGTGGGCAAGAGGCGATGTGACATTTGCATTGAACAACGGTATGATTAATGTCGATGAAGGGAGATGCAGGCCGCTTGACAACGCCAGAAGAGACGAAGTTGCCATGGCTTTGTATATGATGCTGGAGTATATAGCCGTCCTGGGCGGCTGATGCTGGAGTATATAGCTGCCATGGCTTTGTATATGATGCTGGAGTATATAGCCGCCCTGGGCGGCTGATGCTGGAGTATATAGCTGCCATGGCTTTGTATATGATGCTGGAGTATATAGCCGCCTTGGGAGGCTGATGCTGGAGTATGTAGCCGCCCTGAGCGGCTGATGCTTGGGTATATAGCCGCCCTGGGCGGCTGACCCTTTACAGTTTAAGCAATGTTTGGGGAAGCAGGGGGACGATGCAGGAGAACTGTCCCCCTGCTTTGCTTATTGTGGCATTGTAGATATTGTGCTATCATCAATGTGAAATGAGGGGTTGGCACAATATATACAATGGCTTGCCCCGCATTGTTAGGTGAGGGGTTGACACAATATAGGCAACGGCTTGCCCCGCATTGCAGTTCAAGCGATGTTCGGGGAAGCGGAGGGAAAATGAAAGGTTTTGTGAATCGCTTTTTAATCTTATCGTTGGGGAATTTCTTATTTGCGTTGGGGATCGTCATTACCATTATGGCTGACATCGGTTATGCACCGTGGGAGGTTTTTCACGTCGGCCTTGCCTTGACTACGGGTATGAGCATTGGCGTCGCGTCCATTGTAGCAGGGATCGTCATTGTTGCAATAGTTACTGTTGCCGGGGAAAAGCTTGGGCTGGGCACCATAGCCAGCATGATCATGACGGGCCTGTTTATTGACATGATAATTGAGTTGAATGTTATACCTCTGGCCGACAACCTTGTAATTGGCATTGTAATGCTGGTTGTAGGGCTGTTTATTGTAGCCTTTGGTTCCTATTTCTATATCAAATCGGCCTTTGGTGCCGGGCCAAGGGACAACTTGATGGTAGTGTTGAATAGAAAGACTTCTTTTCCGATAGGTGTTTGCCGGAGCGCGGTTGAATTAACCGTCACTTTTACCGGGTGGCTATTAGGCGGAAAAGTTGGTATAGGCACGGTTATTTCGATATTCGCCATTGGGGCGTGTATCCAAATAGTGTTCGGTATTTTTAAGTTTGACGCGGCATCGGTTAAACATGAAACGTTGAAGCAGACATACGATTCTTTAAGGGGTGTTTCGAAGCATAAGGCATAATTGAGGATAAGGGACGTGAAGCAGAGGGTCTGTCTCCCAGCTTCACGAAACCGTTGAAGCAGGGGAGGTTGAAGGTGTCTATTCAAATACCCCCTCTTCGTCATTGCGAGGAGCGTAGCGACGAAGCAATCTAGTCTGTGAAATCTCTGTTTTGCTGTAGTTTCCCGTTAACTCGGTGCCTGGATTGCTTCGCTTTGCTCGCAATGACGAGGGGTATTTGAATAGACACGGTTGAAGCAGGGGGACTGTCCCCCGGACTGTCCCCCAGCTCCCCTTAATGTCGCATTTTCTCAATGTTTGTGGTAGACTATTCTTCAAGGGAGTTGATGATATGCCAAGCATAAAGCCAGTATCGGATTTGAGAAATTATGAAGAAGTATTGCAGGGTGTAGATATAGGGCAACCTGTATTCCTTACAAAAAACGGACGTGGACGATATGCTGTTTTGGATATGCGAGAATATGAAAAAACACAGGCGACCATAAAACTATTGACCGAATTATCTAAAGGTGAACAGAGTGCTAGAGATAAAGGCTGGCAGACGGCGGACGAAGTAGAAACCCGGTTGGGGATTACGCCATGAGCAATATCCATTATACACCCGAAGCAGAAGATGATCTTGCTGAAATAAAAGAATATATTACAGAGGAACTCGGCAATCCTATCGCGGCTATGAATACGGTTGCAAAAATTACGAAGCGCATAAGGAGCTAAGAGCAGTTCCCGGAAATGGGGGTGCGGTTATCTTCAATCGTTAACATTGTTACTGAATACCGTTATCTTATTTGCGCGAATTATATGGCGTTTTATCGTATAGAGGGGAATGATGTGTATATTATCCGTGTTCTATACGGACGGCGGGATTATGATAAAGTACTGTTTGACGAGTGGCAACAGGATGAAACTTCGGGTCAGCCTTACACTAAGTAACTTCTGCAGACACAGGGGGACTTCACCTTGTGTCTGCCCTGTGTCTGCCCTGTGTCTGCCCCCTGAGTCTTCAAGAGAACCGCCACACCGTGTCCAACACAAGAGAACCGTCCCCCTGTGTCATGATAATATCCCAATTGACAATTCTGTATACCCACGATATCATTGACTCATTGTTTATTCAAGATAACAATTCAATCAAGATAGACGTTTTTATCAAGATAGGAGGAATAGACAAAGCTTGAAAATATTAAATCCAAAAATATATAAAATGTCATATGAAATCATTTCTCAGATGTTTGGCGACGGGGCTGAATTCCGAGAAGGGCAATATGAAGCAATCGAAGCGACCTTGCTTAACAGAAGGACGCTTATTGTCCAAAAGACCGGCTGGGGGAAAAGCCTTGTGTATTTTATCTGCACTAAGCTGTTTCGCATTGCAGGAAAGGGCGTCACCATTATAGTAAGCCCACTGTTAGTTCTCATGGAAAACCAATTAGAAGCAGCAGCTAAGATGGGTTTAAAATGCGATGTGTTAAACAGCACAGTAAAGGAACGGCGGGATGAAATAATTGAATCGCTTGTAACGGGTTCGCTTGATTTAGTATTAATTACACCCGAGACATTGTTAGGAGATGCGTTCCTAAGCAGAATCAAAGACATCAATATCGGGTTCTTTGTAATTGACGAGGCGCATTGCATATCAGACTGGGGGCATGATTTTAGGTTAAAATACACGCAATTAAGCAGGGTAATAAAAATCATTTCACCCACAATCCCCATACTTGCCACAACAGCGACGGCAAATAACCGAGTGGTTGAAGATTTGGCAACGCAATTGGGCGGTTCAGTGCATATTTCTAGAGGGTCGCTAATGCGGGAATCCCTTTCCATTCAAATCATTGACCTTCCTGATACTGCACAAAGATATGCATGGATACTCCAAAATATCAACAGCCTGGCTGGAAGCGGAATAATATATTGCCTCACCAGGCGTGATTGCGACTATTTGTCCGATTTTTTGCAGAAAAACCACATCAATGTGCTGTCTTATTACTCAAGAAGCGACGCGGAAGAACATCTTAATAAAAAAGCCGAGCAATTATTCAAGGAAAACAAAATAAAAGCGCTGATATCCACCATAAAGCTTGGAATGGGCTACGATAAGGGTGATATAGCGTTTATCATCCATTTCCAGCACCCATCGAACATTGTTTCATATTACCAACAGATTGGGCGCGCAGGCAGAAGCATCCCGAGGGCATATACTTTCCTAATGCACGGGAAAGAAGATAAAAAGATCCAGGATTATTTCATTGACACCGCTTTTCCAACAAGGGGTGAAGCGAAAGAAATAATTGAGTACATACATGCGAACAATGAGAATGGCGCCCAGCTTGGCGAAATAACAGCAAATGTGAACTGCAGATATGGGAGAATCGGGAAAGCGCTTATGTTCCTAGAGAATGAGGGGTTCATATACAAAGAAAAGTCCAAATATTTTAGAACCTTAAAAGAATTTGCATACAACGACGTTCATTATGACGCTATTACGCAGATACGCAGGAAAGAACAATCACAGATGCTAGAACTCATTGAGACAACTGGCTGTTACAGCAAATTCGTTGTAAATTGCCTGGATGATTTCCCTGACTACAACTGCGGCAAATGTGCCAACTGCTTAGCATTCGATGAGTACCCGTCCCGCGTCGACACGGAGTTTCTTGAGGCTGCGCAGCTATACATTGAAAGGCTGGTCATACCAATAGAGCCCCGTAAGCAATGGGCGACCACTTCACTGACCAGACGGACAAAAATTGCCCATCAAAATGAAGTCGGCATATGCATATCCAAATATGGGGATCCAGGATATGGGATGCTAGTCAAAGAGGGCAAATATTCATCTAGCCAGTTTTCTGAACAGCTTGTTGGCAAGAGCGCAAGCGAATTAAAAGGGCACATCGAAGACCATGGAATAAGCGCCATTACCTGTGTGCCTTCATTGAGAAGTAATATCGTGGAGGATTTTGCCATTCGTTTGGCGAAGAGGCTCAATAAGAAGTTTATTACTCTGCTGCAAAAGAGCGACGCCGAACAGCAGAAGTTTATGCTGAACACATCGTATCAATGTGAAAATGCACTAAAGTCCTTCAGCGTAATTGAAAACGCTGATATGCCCGAAAGCGTCCTACTTGTTGATGATATTGTAGATTCGGGCTGGACGCTAGCTGTGTGTGGCTATAAATTAATGGATGTTGGCTGTAAGAAAGTCTTTCCTTTCGCTTTAGCGGACAGCAGCCGAAAAGAGGAGTGATCATTGTGGATCAAAATTCGAAAGCCATATTAATACTGTGTAGCCACCTATGCGTCGGTGAGAACATGAAGCCATTCGAACCGGCGGAATGGGCAAGGCTCGCAGAAAAGCTCCTAAATAAAAATATTACGCCCCATGAGGTTCTGTCCTTTAGTAATGATGACTTCAAGAGCAAGTTGAATTTTGGCTCAGATGAGATTGAACGCATAAATCGGCTCATTGGAAGAAGTGGGAGCATTGTTTTTGAAGTCGAACGGTATGCCAGCATGGGTATAAACATAATGACAAGGGCTGACAAGTTTTATCCAAAAGTGCTGAAACAAAAACTGGGCAAATCATGTCCCCCAATTTTTTATTATGCGGGCACCCCCTCGCTTACCGAAAAAAAATGCATAGGATTTGTGGGCTCAAGGAATATTGATATAGAGGATGGGCAGTTCACAATCCTAACTGTAGAAAAAAGCATATCAAAAGGATTAGCCGTTGTATCGGGGGGTGCTAATGGCGTTGATACCGTCTCCCAAACCGCTTCAATAGGAAATGGCGGCTTTTGCATAGAATACATATCCGATTCGCTGGTTAATAGGATAAAAAAGAAGAACACCGTCAGTGCCGTTCTAAACAACCAGCTCGTCATCATGTCGGTTGCAAAACCCGACGCCGGTTTTTCAGCGGGGATCGCTATGATGCGCAATAAATATATTTATTCACAGTCAGACGGCACAGTAGTCATAAGGTCTGACTACAACAAAGGCGGAACATGGAACGGCGCGATTGAGAATATAAAATATAAAAGAAGCGCAACTTTTTGCTGGAATAATCCCAGGTACATAGGCAATACAGAATTGATAAATAGGGGCGCCATCCCCATTGATGAAGAATGGGATGTGGACGTTTCTGCAAACAATGTTTTTCATACACCGGACGGCGCGACGGAACAACTAAGCTTTTTTACTGTTTGAATCCTGTTTTGCGGGTGTTCTGTGGGTGCTTTATTCTGGCGTCGCATAATAGGTTATGCACACTTAGCCTCTTTGCTGCCGTGGTCAACACACACATTCAGGCATTTTCAACCGTTCAGGCATTTTCAGCAGCTCCAACGATTTCAGCCGTTCCAGCGGTTCCAGATCTTGCCTTTAAATGGCTAAAGTCAATACCGGTGCCAAACACCTTAATCATTTCATCGACGTCACGGCCTGACACAATGTATCGCTGAATCCAAAGTATATCATTTGCGTCAACAATTCCGTTGTTCGTGAAGTCTGCCGCAAGCTCATTAAACCTATCTAAAGTCGTCGTGCCAAATACCTGTTTCATAAGTGTTATATCTCTATCCGCCATCATGTATCTACGTATCCACAGTATATCAGTAGCGTCAACATAACCGTTTCCGGTGAAGTCCCCGTAGTCGTAATTTTCTGTCACAGTGTAGCTGAATGTTGCGGTATCGCTTATCTCATATCCATCCAAAAAGGCTGCTGCATGTATTGTGGTATTCCCAGTAATTACTATCGGCACAGTGTAGATAAGCCTGGTCGGTGAACTAATTGGGCTTGAACCGTCCGTTGTATAGTAAATAGTAGCTACCGGTATTATGGAAATAAGCTGAACAGCCGTTCCTGATGCTACCTCGGTGCCAGATGGCAAAGATACCGTAGGTGTGTCGAGCTTTATTACAGGTTCCACAATAATTCCGGGTATAATTCCGGAGTATACGAGCTGCGAATGCGGGTTGCACATATATCTCTCCAGATATTCAGCCGCGCCATTGGCAGAAACCAAAAATGCATTCACGTTTCCTAAATTATCGCCAAAACGTTCCAATGTGCTAGGGGTATTCATAATCGTTTTAATTATACCTGACAGCACGGAGGCTGGATTCGTAAAATGATATACAATGTAGATTGGCATATATGCATTCAACAGCAATATCATAGTATAATTGAGTCTAGCATGTCTAATTAACTCTGGAATTAACAAGTCAATACCATATTCCTTATTGCAGTTATTGCAACGCGCATATATTCCATGCAATGCGTCAAGTCCATCTAAGATATCCTTCATGGTGATTATGCAAGAATGCCAACCGCTGTTTGAAGCCATCACAGCATTCGTTTTGAGTGGGAAGGATCCTTCGGCACTGGTATTGTGGGAATGGGTACCGAATCCCATGTCAGTAGCGTTTGGTTTGCCTTCGCGAAAGCCCGTATTTGACTCTGTTGCATCATCGCTTAACCATTTGTCTCCACGCACAAAATCATGTCTGGGTTCAGCTGCAGAGATAGTCGGTGGCAAAGATGTCAGCATTATGCACAGGACAAGCGAAAACGCCAATACGCGCCTTCCGAGTTTAGAAAATTCGCCAATAGTCTTCTTCATGTCAGTCCTCCGAAAAAAATAGTTCCTATTTCCCTAGTGGGGAACGAATTCCTTCTCAATTTCAAAAAAGCCATCCATGCAATTGTAGTATTTTACTCCGATTGTTCTAATTGATGACTTTGGTGCTACACTGTACAGCTTTACCTAGGTAAAGTCGGTTTCTTCACCGATGACTTCGAGTACCCTGTATATGAGCTGAACTTCAAAACGCAACGGCTCATCGTTTGAGCAGTAGTGCTACTTTTAGCACATTACCACATATTTCTATGCTTTGTCAACAATATTTTTGACTAATTATTGTAAAACTTGAAGTTTGACGAAAGGTCTTTTAGGTTAATCCGTCGACAGACACAGGGGGACGGTTCTCTTGGACAGACACAGGGGGACGGTTCTCTTGTGTTGAAAAACACAACACAAGAGAACCGTCCCCCTGTGTCTCAATATCCGCCCGTATGAGTAAGACCGATGTCCACACATAAGGGCAGATATTGAATCCGCTCAGACGGGCAGATATTGAATCTGCTCAGACGGGTGGATATGGAATCCGCTCAGACGTGCGGATATGGAATCCGCCCCTACAGCCGATTGGGTTGCACCTACCGTCTTGGGCGGCTGGGGCATGAATTGTAAGAGTGCCTCCTGCTTCAGCTCCCCGTTTTCTCAGCTTCCCCAGCTTCACATATTTGTTGTAAATTGGTGTTGATGAAATAAAACAAAGGTGTTATACTTCAATGAGCAATCACCCTGTAAGGGCTTGGCTATACGGTTCGGCGAATTACAGGTCGATGGAGGCGTCTGAATGGGTGTTCAACAAAAGGGCAATAAACAAGCGCCTATAAAACATAAACATCGAAATGTCATTATTATAGCATGCATGGTTGTGGCAGTGGCGTTAGCCATGCTCTTTGCGGTGCTTTTTTTTATCGGCGGCAGCTCGGCGGAAAAAGCGCAAGCCGACAACACTATTGCGGGGGGAGCCATGGCTGGAGACGGCGCGGGCGAAGGAACCGAACCCGGCGGCAATGGCGCTGTGGGGCTTGGGAACGGTACCAGCTCCGTTGGGGTGGATGAATCTGGCGGCAATGGCACTGTGGGGCTTGGGGACGGTACCAGCCCAGTTGGGGGGGCTGACCCCGGTAACAGCTCCGTTGGGGTGGCCGAACCCGGCGGCAATGCCGAAGCACCTTCAACAGGCCAGCAAGCAACCGACCGGAATGGACCTGCCCCTGAAGACACGCTATTCTATATCAATGGAAAACCTATTCCTTCTTCTGTGTTTTATTATCATTTGTACAACAGTTTTATTCAGCTCGAAAATATGGCAATGACCAACAACCTTGACTTCAATACAGATATGGGGGAAGGTATGACCCTGGGGCAATACGCAATCAGCAATTCAATAGACATAGTGAAATTCGGCATGGCAATGAACGCACTAGCCGATGAGATAGGTATTGACATGGCAAGGGCTGAGGCCGAGGTGGATATGTATTTGGCTTCTACGCTCGAAGAGGCTTTTCTTGGGGATGAAGGGCTATTCAGGGAACAACTCGCGGTTATGGGGACTACTTTGGAGTCCTTCCGTGGCATAATGATCACCCAAAGCCTTGGGGGGATGGTTTTTGACCATTATTACGGCGAAACCGGAGCAATAACGGTCAGCCCGCCTGATTACTACAGCCAGTTCGTGACTGCAACTGCAATACTTCTGTTGACCGTCAATAGTGAGTATAACCAATTGACTGGCGAGATGGATCAGACGCCGCTCAGCAGCGAGGAAGCCGAGCAAAAACATGCTCTGGCGGAAGCGATTTTAAAGCAGCTGGACGAGGGGGCGGATTTTTTTGAGTTGCTCAACGAGCATGGAGAGGATCCCGGCGTCATGGTCGAAAACAACCCGGGACAACGGTACACATTTCAAGGAAGCGAGATGCCTTTCGATTTTTCCATTGCGGCTTTTTCCCTCGAAGTTGGCGAGCACAGTGGTATTGTCGAGACGGCGTATGGGCTAAATATTATTTATAGGCTCCCATTGGATACCGATGCGGTTGACGCCACCGTAGAGTCACAGGCGTTTCGAAACGGCTTGTTTAACCTGATGCTCGACGGCCTCACGAGGGAATACGAATTTGTTCCAACCACATTATACGACAACTCGTCGCTCGACACCTGGTACAGGGAATACAAGGACAAAAATTATCAAACCTTCGAATAATTGTATGGGCGGATTCAACACCCGCCCAAATGGAACCCAAACTGTAGGGGCGGATTCAATATCCGCCCGAATTGAACCAAATTGTGTGGGCGGATTCAATATCCGCCCAAATGGAACCCAAATTGTGTGGGCGTATTCAATATCCGCCCAAATGGAACCCAAATTGTGTGGGCGGATTCAGTATCCGCAAAACTGTAGGGGCGGATTCAATATCCGCCCGCCTAGCGGGTTCAATATCCGCCCGAATGGAGGTAGGTCATGCTAAACTTAAAAAATAAATCCAACTGTGTTTTTGACGAGGTGTCTTTAGGGGAGGTAATGTTGCGTTTAGACCCTGCAGAGGGGCGCATCAGGTGTGCGCGCGATTTCCGGGCCTGGGAGGGCGGGGGCGAATATAACGTAGCCCGTGGGCTGCGAAAATGCTTTAATTTGAGAACCGCCGTAGTGACTGCATTCGCGGACAACGACATTGGCCGGCTTGTTGAGGATTTAATCCTGCAGGGCGGGGTGGACACAAGATATGTTAAGTGGAACCCTTATGACGGCATAGGCCGTGCTGTGCGCAATGGGCTTAATTTTACGGAGCGCGGTTTTGGTGTGCGTGGCGCGGTGGGCGTCAGCGACAGGGCAAACACAGCGGCTTCGCAGCTTAAGCCGGGTGATATAGATTGGGAAACCGTTTTTGGAATGGATGGCGTGCGTTGGTTCCATACAGGGGGCATTTTCGCGGCGCTTTCAGAAACATCGGCACAGGTTGTGCTTGAAGCCGCAAAATGCGCAAAAAAGCATGGAGCCATTGTGAGTTATGATTTGAATTATCGGCCGTCGCTCTGGAAAGGCATAGGGGGGCAGGCAAAGGCACGCGAGGTCAACAGTGAAATTGCCAGGTATGTCGACGTTATGCTGGGCAACGAGGAAGACTTTACGGCATGCCTCGGGTTCGAGGTGGAGGGCGGCGTGCCCGGCTTGTCGAGCCTGGATACTGGCGGCTATAAGCGCATGGTGGAAAACGTGTCGAGGGAATACACAAATCTAAAAGTAATAGCGTCTACTCTTCGCACAGTCAAGACAGCCACTGTTAACGGCTGGTCTGCCGTCTGCTGGGCCGGAGGAGAAGTATATCAAGGGATGGATTTTGACAGTCTAGAGATTTTAGACCGCGTTGGGGGAGGGGACAGCTTTGCTTCTGGGCTGATATTCGGGCTATTGAACGAAAAAGGCATTGAGGATTCCTTAAACTATGGCATTTGTCACGGAGCGTTGGCCATGACTACTCCGGGGGATACGTCGATGGCTTCGCAAAAAGAGGTTGAAGGTTTGATGAAGGGCGCAGGCGCAAGGGTACAAAGATAGTGTTTTCATGTTTGCAAACATATTGTTAAACCCGAGAGTAAAAAGACAAGCAATAGGCGCAAATCTTTTCGTTCTCGGACATGATTGGGGGGATTCAGGTGAACGAAGTATTAAAACGAATCGAACAAATAGGCATAGTGCCTGTTATAGCGCTATCTGATACAGAAAAGGCTGTTCCTTTGGCTAGAGCCCTTATTGCGGGGGGGATTCCGTGTGCGGAGGTGACATTTCGCACAGTTGAAGGAGAGGAGTGCATAAGGCGAATTGCGGCAGAAGTTCCGGAAATACTGCTAGGCGCCGGCACTGTACTCTCAATCGGCCAGGCTACCAACGCTGCCCGGGCGGGTGCTAAATTCGTCGTAAGCCCGGGCTTCAATGCTAAGGTTGTGCAGTATTGCGTTGAAAATGGCTTGCCTATTATCCCTGGCTGTGCTACACCGTCCGAGATGGAGTCGGCTATGGAATTTGGTTTGGACACTGTAAAATTCTTCCCGGCTGAGCAGGCTGGCGGTTTGGCTTATATCAAGGCAGTTGCTGCGCCGTACACGACGCTGCGCTTCCTGCCGACTGGCGGGGTCAACATCAACAATCTGAAGGAATACATGGCGTTTCCTAGGGTTATGGCTTGCGGCGGCAGCTGGATGGTAAAGAAAGAGATGGTCGAAGCAGGGAGGTTTGAAGAAATAGTAAGTCTATGCCAAAAAGCGGTGAAAGTGGTTAAAGATGTAAGAAAAAATGTATAATTTTATGAAATTACAATCAACAATTAACAATATATAGCAAATATTAACAATATAAATGTGAATTTATTCAAAAAACCAATTGATTTTTACCATTTTATATGTTAGAATCAAAACCAATTACACGAAGTACAACTATGCAAAAGTAAGATAACCAGGTAACCAGATAATCGGACAACCAGATTATCTGACAACAAGATAGCAAGATAACAAGATAGCAAGACAACCAGACAACCAGACAACAAGATAACAAGATAGCAAGACAACCTGACAACAAGATAACAAGATAGCAAGATAGCAAGACAACCAGACAACAAACAACTAGATAGCAAGATAACCAGACAACCGGACGACCAGACAACCGGACAACCGGACAACAAGATAACCAGACAACAAGATAACCAAGCAGCCAGACAACAAGATAACAAGACAACCAGGCAATCGGACAACTAGCCCAAAAATACATTTTCATAAAGGGGATAAATACAAACAACGGCGCAAATTTGTTGCTTCAGGCGTAGACAACTTTAAGGAACTGTAAAACAATAAATTGTGAAATATTGCCGTAGGAATTCTTGCCGATAGGCGAGACGTCGAAACGCGGCAATGCTTTATGCCCTGCAAGCAATGGAGTGAGGCTAAGGCTGCCGAGGTTGGGCGGCTGGCTAGGTTCTGCTTTTAAAACTTTGGGAGAAAAGCAAATGTCTGTACAATTATTCCAAAAAAATGAAATAAACTTTACAAAAATAGCAATTTATCTGACGCCCCAATCATCTTTCAGAATTAAAAACATGGCAGCCAGCACATCCGTCATGCAGTTGCTTTGGGCATGCGTTGTCGGCGCGGTAATTGGAGTCCACATATGTCTTTAGTGCTTCGCGATGTACACAAATCATACGGAAGCGCAGAGGTTTTGCGCGGAGTTAGCCTTGAGGCTGGATATGGCCAAGTAGTGGCGATCGTTGGGGCGAACGGCGCCGGCAAGTCAACTTTAATAAAAATTCTGGCAGGGGCTGTCCCCAAGGACTCAGGCGACCTCGAACTAGATAGCCAGCCGCTCGACCTAAAGGAGCCGCGTGATGCTATTCGACAGGGGATATGCACAGTATATCAAGAGCTGTCCCTAGTGCCGGAGCTGTCGGTTGCGGAGAACCTTCTGATGGGCGTTTTGCCTAAGCGCCGGGGTTTTATTGATTGGGGCGCCGCTCATGTGCGAGCCAAGGAGATACTAGCGTCGATTGGCTTTGGCGAAATTGACACGGCAGTGAAAATACGCGATTTGTCGATTGCTAAACAGCAGATGGTCGAAATCGCAAAAGCTTTGGTTTCAAATCCAAGAATACTGGTGCTTGACGAGCCGTCTGCAGTTCTGTCGGGTTCTGACTTGGATTCCCTCTATTCCCTGGTCGGCCAGCTACGCAACCGGGGAACACTCGTTTTGTATGTGTCGCACAGGCTTCAAGAAGTTCTTGATCTAGCTGACAGGGTCATCGTCATGAAGGACGGTAGTTTTGTAGCTGAACTCGACCCAAAGGAAGCCACCGAGGACGACATCATCACCTTGATGGCAGGCCGCCAGATCGAAGCGATCTACCCTGATCGGCGCAAGGGGTTTGGAACTCCGGCTTTGACTGTGGAGGGGTTGACACGTTTTGGCGAGTTTGAAGGCATTAGTTTTCAACAGCGTTCCGGCGAAATTCTGTCGATCTTTGGCCTTGTTGGGTCGGGGCGCAGCGAACTCGTCGAAACGATCTTTGGGGCGCGCCAGCCGGATAGCGGTTCAATTTCAATCGGCGCCGCCCCTAAGCGTTTCAACACCCCTTCCGACGCGATTAAATCCAGCCTTGCGCTGGTAACTGAAAATCGGCAGCACACTGGGCTGGTGTTGGGGCTTAAGGTCTGCGAGAACATCAATTTGGCAACTATGCGTGGGCCGTTGCTCTCCATGGCTAAGCGTCGTTCCGGTTCAGAGATGATGATCAATAAGCTGTCTATCAAACCCGCGAACTGTAGGAACATGGAGGCATGGCAACTGTCCGGCGGCAACCAACAAAAGGTCGTGATTTCAAAGTGGTTGCTGACAAACCCATCAATTCTGATCCTGGACGAGCCGACCCGTGGAGTGGATATGGCTACCCGGGTTGATATATACCAGAAGATCGACGAACTCGCCGTATCGGGCATCTCAATTCTGATGGTCTCTTCCGACCTAACGGAAGCAGTCTCAATGGCTGACCGGGTACTTGTGATGCGAAATGGGCGGGTAATAAAAGAGCTGGATGCTGCAAGAACCAGCGAAGATGAAGTATTAGCATATGCGATTGGAGGCCACGATGAATAAACTGAACCCAGTGGAGGAGACTCCACGCCCGAGACTGCTCGTAACTGTCCGGCGAGGCCGGTTGGAGGTCGCAGGTAGAGACGTGACAATGCCGCTCATTCTCTCATTAGTGGCTATTGCGCTTGCCCTCATTGCAAACCCGCTGACTAAAGGGGTTTTCTTCACCGCTAACAACCTCACTAACTTTATGAGACAGATGACGGTAACCGGATTGCTGTCACTCGGGATGCTCTTCGTTATTCTAACAGGGGGCATTGACCTTTCGGTTGGGTCAGTCGTTGGCTTTTCGGCCATTTTCGCTGCCGGCGCTACGGTCCACTGGGGGCTTCCGGTTTGGGTGTCGTTCCTGCTGGGCATTGTCTCCGGAGCGTGTTGGGGGCTAATCAGCGGGTCACTCGTAGCCAAATTCAGGCTTGCGCCCTTCGTGGTAACCTTAGCCATGATGACGACCATTCGCGGCTTGACGTATGTCTACTCCGAAATTGCGGTTAGCGCTCGAGATTTTCCTAGCTTTACCGCGTTGGGTTCGGCGGTGGTTTTCGGCATTCCAATATCGACAATGATCATGACAGTATTCTTTATTTTTGGAGCAGTGTTCCTGAACCGCACCCCATTAGGGCGCAGCACCATAGCCATCGGCGGGAACCGCGAAACCGTGCGGTTGGCCGGGATTTCAGTGGCGAAGGGCATCATTACCGCATATGTCATATCTGGTATATGCTCAGGGGTTGGCGGTGTTTTGCTTGCTTCGCGTTTGGGCAACATTCAGCCGTCCCTAGGCGGTTCATACGAGCTTGACGCTATAGCCGCCTGCGTAATCGGCGGGGCTAACCTTGCCGGGGGGAAAGGCACTGTTCAAGGCACGGTCATGGGAGTCTTAATCCTGGCGGTCATGAACAACCTGCTGTCGCTGCGCAATGTAGAGCCGTATTGGCAGCAGGTACTCAAAGGAGTGATCATCATTGCGGTGGTCTTGCTCCACTCCCGCTCCCAAAAGAGGGGGCAATAGAGTTGGTAATAGAGGTTGCAACAAGTGGCAAAAGAGATTGCAATAGAGTTGGTAATAGAGGTTGCAACAGGTGGTAAAAGAGGTTGCAACAGGTGGTAATAGAGGTGAAATAGAGGTTGCAACAAGCTGTAATAGAGGGGGCAATAAGGGCTGAAAAGCAACATGTGTTTGCTGACGCAATCAGAGGCATAAACGCTTGAGCAGAAAAATACTAAGCCGTTTAAGTCTTTGAAAATAAATTTATACAACGGAGGTAAGAAGATGAAAAAGATGAAAAGGGTTTTAGTTATGGTATTGACAATGGCAATGGTGCTATCCGTTGCAGTGGGCTGCGGCGATAAGTCAACAGCCGATCCGGCAGGAGGGAATATCACAATAGGCATGGCAAACCTTGCCTTAGGCGATTACTTCACTGGGATGCGCAATGCAGTCGTTGCGGCGGGGGAGGACCTCGGATGGACTGTCATTGATACTAACGCGGATGGCGACGACGCCAAGCTCGTATCGGATGTCGAAAACTTCATCTCCCAGGGCGTGGACGGCATTGTCATCTCAGGCGCTTGGTTCAACGACATTCCGGCAGCGCTTGACGCTGCTGAAGCGGCGAAAATCCCAGTGGTGCTTGTTGACCGTATGTTCGATTCACAGAATTTCACCGCCTGGGTAGGCCCGGATAACGAGTTCATGGGTGAGCAGATTGGCAACTATATCGTCTCGCAGTTGCCAAGTGGTGGCACTGCGGTGGTTATTCGTGGCGGCCCAGCGGAGAATACCATTGGTATTAACCGCACCAAGGGCGTCTCCACGGCCCTTACAGCTGCAGGCAATTTCAGCATTGAGGTTTCGCCTGACTTTGGCAATTGGTCCACTGACGGCGGCAAGACGGCTATGGAGAACATGCTTGCAAGGTTCTCGAAGATTGACGTTGTCTTCTGTGAAAATGACTCTATGAGCTTCGGGGCCCAATCGGCTGCCGCAGACGCGGGACGTTCCGATGAGATGTTTTTCACTGGGATTGACGGCGCCAACCCAGCTATTTTGGCAATCCTTGAAGGCGGAAATTACAAGGCCACGGGGCATAACGACGCCAATGTAATCGGAGCCGAGGGTGTAGCCGTGATGGCGCGTATTCTCGCGGGAGAGACTGTAGATAAGATCAACGTAATGGATTCGCCAATCATCACGAGCGCGAACGCCGAGCAGTACAGAAATGCGGGTATTTGGGAGTAATTAGCGATTAGGTTTTTGGAACGAAGCTTGCCGCAACATCACGGCGGTTTCGTAGCCTATTTGGTTATTGGTTCTTAGTTCTTAGTTCTTAGTTCTTAGTTCTTAGTTCTTAGTTCTTAGTTCTTAGTTCTTAGTTCTTAGTTCTTAGTTCTTAGTTCTTAGTTCTTAGTTCTTAGTTCTTAGTTATTAGTCATTG
>Ga0099364_10006408_pt1 | contig 17139 bp, 16 predicted proteins | sample TergutTh196P3_FD_73070 | JGI IMG/M metagenome (GOLD analysis project Ga0099364, IMG submission 73070) | Microcerotermes parvus P3 segment gut microbial communities from Pointe-Noire, Republic of the Congo - Th196 P3 | ecosystem: Host-associated > Arthropoda: Insects > Digestive system > Gut ... | reverse complement strand
ATTTATTCGTTCCTAGTTCGGTTGGGTTCCCATTTATGCCTGTACGGAACGCATTTATTCGTTCCTAGTTCGGTTGGGTTCCCATTTATGCCTGTACGGAACGCATTTATTCGTTCCTAGTTCTATATGGAACCCAACCGAACTAGGAACGAATAAATGCGTTCCGTACAGAAATGGGGCGCCCTCACAATCCCCCTACTAGAAAAAAAGCCTCTTTTCAGAGGCTTTTTCCTAATTTCTCACAAATTCCTATCAATCGTTATCTCTTGGAATTACAAATATCTGGTCTGGATAGATTAGATTAGGGTCACGGATCTGATCCTGATTTGCTCTATAAATTACTGGCCATCTTGTTCCTGTGCCATAAACTTCAGGATATTGTGAAATTCGCCATAACGACTCACCGCGCCATACTCTCCAAGATGTTGGTAATCCGCGTGGAATTTTCAAATTTTGTCCAATCTGAATCACATTTGGATTAGAGATTTGATCGCGATTAGCTCTGAAAATTATAGGCCATCTGCTAGAATCGTTATAGATAAAGTCATATCCTGCGATTCTTGATAATGAATCCCCGCGTTGTACTACATAGCTGTCTTCATAGTATCCAGAGGTTCTTCTTGCACGGTCAATTGATTCTTGAACGGCTGTAAATCTTCTGTTAAGTTCGGTTATGTCTCTTTGGAATTCAGGAAGTCTAGCTTCTCTAGTTTGTCTAGAAGCATAGTAATCTTCTCTAAGTTCAGTAAATGCTCTAGCATTTCTCCAAAGTTCATCATCGCTCATTCTTTCCCAGTTTGTAAGTTGTTCTTGATAGTATCTTAGGCGGGAACGAAGGTGTGCTATGGTTTCTTCGGTGATGCCAAGTGTGTGCATAAGGTCGGCGATTTCGTGGTTAAGTTCTTCTAATTGATGGCGTAATGCATCAATGTCCTCGCGAAGGACTTCACTAGCGGCGTTAGCGTCTGCTCTTCTTTTTTGAAATGATTCCATTTCTCTAAGCAACGCTTCGTTGTACTCTCTTCTTTCGTTTGAGGATAGTTTTTTGTAATCGGCTTCGTTCAGATAGGTAAAACCATGTAAAAACAAAGGCAATACAAAAATGATTACAAGTGCTAAAATTTTAAATTTTTTCATTTTCTTTTCTCCTTTATTCCATTTCGTCTACCATCTCTAACAAAACTTCTTTTAATTGAAGTCTTGAATAAAGCTCGGCTTCAAGTTGGCTTTTTTCACGCTCTAGCGCGTGTACTTCCGCTTCGGCATCAAGCGCCTCTTGACGGGCTACGTCAAATTGACTCTGCGTTACGGGCGGGGGTTTGGGTGAACATGCTACTATCGCAAGTATAATAAATAGCATTACTAACACCATTAGAGTTTTAAAGTTCTTCATGGTTCCTCCATTTTATTAGTTTATTCTTTCTTTTTTTTTCTCTTCCGTTTTCTGAAAAAATACACTATTGGGTGCATTTTCTATTTTTATAAAAATTTGTCAACTTTTTTTTTATTTTATTTTTTGGGGGAACGATTTTATTCGTTCCTAAATTATTTAGAGAACGCCCCAATCCTGTAGGGAACGCATTTATTCGTTCCTAATTCTGTTGGGAACGCTCAAATCCTGTAGGGAACGCATTTATTCGTTCCGAGTTCGGTTGGGTTCTATATTGAATTAGGAACGAATAAATGCGTTCCGTACAGACACAATGGGATCACGATCGAACTAGGAACGAATAAATGCGTTCCGTACAGAAAACTCCCCCCCCCCTCAGAGAGGGGGGGATTAGGAACGAATAAATGCGTTCCGTACAGAACTCTAACATTCCCTACAAACAAGCTATTTCATTAAAACCATTCGTTTTACGATGCTTTGTTCCGTTGCTTGTAATTTGTAAAAGTACAAACCACTTGACACGGATCGTCCATTATCGTCTTTTCCGTGCCATATTATTTCATGCTGTCTAATTGTCAAATTATTTTTTATATCGTGTTAATTTTATTTATATGGTAACCTTAGCTCCATCAGTTACAAGCAAGTGATCCATTATAGCGGAACCACCGCCGGGAAAGGTGTAGACATCATCTATAATTATTGTATGTTTTACGCTTTCGATCGCTTTAAGAGCGTTGATATGACCTGCGTTGGAGATGTTGGAGTTTGATTGAAAAGGTGTGGAAAACAATCCAAATCTGTCCGTATTATCAATACTTGTTATTAGATGTTTTACTTGAAGAGGAGATAAACTAGGCTCCAAAGACATCATAATTGCAGCTACTGCTTTTTGTTGTATGTTACGCGCAAAACAAGCCCTTGGGTTTGTCTTAACTCGTAATAAACGTCTCTTATGTTTGTATTGTCTTTTATGGTTATCAAAAAATCATTATAGCGACAATCATCGAAAAAGTTAGTGTTAATATTTAGATTGTCTGGGCTAAAAAAATATAGTTGTTTCATGTCTGTAATATCATATTTGATAGCAATTTCATCAAATGATGGATAACCAATTTGCACTTGCCCATTCTCATTTTTTTCTGGTTCAAAACCAAAATCAATAAACCCTGCCACACGTGGGTTCAAAGTTATCCACAGTTCATTGGGGAGGTGTAAATTTTCATCAAAAAACGGTGGGTAGACCTCGTTAGATATAAAAATATACTTTGCTGCTACAATATATTTATCGTTTAACAAAGCATTAAGGGCATCTTGTATCACAGTACTATCTTTTAATGTAAGCGTAAAGCCACGATGTATTAAATAACCTAACCATACATCTTGGTACAATTTTTCTTTGCATCGAAATTCACGCCAAAAATACAATTCAGTAAAATTGTATTTTATAGCAAGTTTATCAAACGATTCGATACCGATTTGGATTTGCCCATCTTTATTCAAGGGTGGTTCTATCGCTAAACCTAATTTTGTATATCCGGGTGGGTAATCAATAAAATCCAAATGAAGTTGATTGGGGTGGTGTTTTTCAGGGTCAAAAGGTGGTGCTTCTTGTAGGGTTTGGGGTGTGGTTGGATAGTTTTCCTCATCGCAACTTGTTGTAACAAATAAAAGTAGTAAAAATATGCATAAGGTTGTTAAAAAATTTGTTTTTTTCATAAATGTTGGGTTTATTTTCATTTTTCCTTCTTGCACGGAATGCCTTTATTCGTTCCTAATTCGGTTGGGTTCCCATTTATGCCTGTACGGAACGCATTTATTCGTTCCTAGTTCGGTTGGGTTCAATATTGAATTAGGAACGAATAAATGCGTTCCCTACAGACAAAATGGGATCACGATCGAACCAGGAACGAATAAATGCGTTCCGTACAGACAAAATGGGATCACGATCGAACTAGGAACGAATAAATGCGTTCCTACCTTACACATGCCGTAGGTATGTGAGGCTCGGTAGAAACGGATTCACACACACACACCAACCGCATCCCGTAGGGATGCGACCAATAATATACGCATTTTGTTGGTTGCATCCCTACGGGATGCAGGTTTTTGGGGGGTGTATCCGTTTCTACCGAGCTTCATATACCTACGGCATATGTAAGGTATGAATATATATATAATTTATTTTTAGAGAATTAGGAACCCATCCGAACTAGGAACGAATAAATGCGTTCCGTACAGACAAAATGGGATCTCGATCGAACTAGGAACGAATAAATGCGTTCCATACAGACAAAATGGGATCACGATCGAATTAAGAACGAATAAATGCGTTCTTACTATACACATGCCGTAGGTATGTGTGGCTCGGTAGAAACGGATTCACACACACCAACCGCATCCCTACGGGATGCAGGTTTTTGGGGGGTGTATCCGTTTCTACCGAGCTTCATATACCTACGGCATATGTAAGGTATGAATATATATAAAATTTATTTTTAGAGAATTAGGAACCCAACCGAACTAGGAACGAATAAATGCGTTCCGTACAGACAAAATGGGATCCCAACCGAACTAGGAACGAATAAATGCGTTCCGTACAGACAAAATGGGATCACGATCGAATTAAGAACGAATAAATGCGTTCTTACCATACACATGCCGTAGGTATGTGTGGCTCGGTAGAAACGGATTCACACACACCAACCGCATCCCTACGGGATGCAGGTTTTTTTTTGGGGGGGTATCCGTTTCTACCTAGCTTCATATACCTACGGCATATGTAAGGTATGAATATATAAAATTTATTTTTAGAGAATTAGGAACCCAACCGAACTAGGAACGAATAAATGCGTTCCCTACAGGATTTGGGTGCGTTCCGTACAGACAAAAACCCAACCGAACTAGGAACGAATAAATGCGTTCCCTACAGGATTGGAGCGTTCCATACAGAAAACTCCCCCCTGCCCCCCTCAGAGAGGGGGGCAGGGGGGAGTAGGAACGAAAAAAAACACCCCCTACATATACTCAACTTCCTCTTCTTTTGTTTCTTTATCCGATAAAAAATCTATATCAAAGCATAATGATTTTAGTTCACTTATTAATACGTTAAACGATTCTGGTGTTCCCGGTTTTGGCACATTATTTCCTGTTGTAATGGCTTTATAGGCGTTAGTTCTACCATCCACGTCGTCAGATTTTATTGTTAGCATTTCTTCAAGCAGGCCTGCAGCGCCGTATGCTTCCAGCGCCCAAACCTCCATCTCACCTAATCTTTGCCCTCCGTGTTGTGCTTTACCGCCTAGAGGTTGTTGTGTTATAAGCGAATAAGGTCCTGTTGATCTTGCGTGCATTTTATCAGCAACAAGATGGTTTAATTTCATCATATAAATTATGCCAACGGTTACGCGTTCTCTAAATGGTTCGCCTGTTTTGCCGTCATAGAGCATTTGTTTGCCATCAATAGGCAGGTTTGCTTTTCTGAGTTCTTCGATAATTTCTTCAGGTTCAGCACCGTCAAACACTGGAGTTTCAACGATATAGCCTAAAGATTTAGCCGCCATTCCGAGATGAGTTTCCATAATTTGTCCGATGTTCATTCTAGAAGGCACGCCCAGCGGGTTCAAGATTATATCAATTGGAGTTCCATCTGACATAAACGGCATATCTTCAATCGGGCATATCTTAGAAATCACGCCTTTATTACCGTGTCTACCAGCCATTTTATCACCAACTTGAACTTTACGTTTCTTAGCAATATAAACTTTCACCATTTTAAGAACGCCATATTGAAGTTCGTCACCATGTTTTAGGCGCTCACGTTTCTTTTTATATATGTTTTCGACATCGTCACTGGCTGATTTTACCTTCTGGACTATGTCGTAATAGATCTTTTTATTTTTCTCTGCATTTTGAGTCATCTCTAAATCTAGATTTAACTTTTTATAATTTATTTTTTTCAAGTCTTCTAACGTTATTTTTTTACCCGGTGCTACAAAATGATTGCCTTTCTCATCAGCCAAATTCATAGCTAACTCGCCTTCTAAAAGAATAGAAAGATGTCTGCGAAGATAGTCATCTATCCTTCTGAAATTCTCCTCACGTTCTTTTTTAAGCTTTGCTATATCTTCTTTACGATCAGATTCATAGTCGCTTGTATCTTCAAAGCGAGAAAATACTTTTACATCGATTACTACACCTTCCATTCCCGGCTTGGCTTTTAAGGAACTGTTAGTGAAATCGCCAGCGCGGTCGCCAAATAAAGCACGCATTAAAGTTTCTTCAGGGGAAGGGTCAATATCTACTGACTTAGGCGTAATCTTTCCGACTATTATATCACCCGGTTTTATAGTTGAACCGACTCTAATAATCCCGGATTTGTCAAGATTTCTGGCTGAATGAACCGGAACATTAGGAATATCGTAAGCTAATTCTTCTTTACCGTGCTTTGTATTTCGCACCATAACTTCTTGAACTTCTATATAGATAGAAGTTAAAATGTCTTCTCGAGCTACTTTCTCATTCAAAATTATAGCGTCTTCATAATTGTAACCGAACCAAGGCATGAAAGCAACTAAAAGATTACGACCAAGCGCAAGACGATCTTTATCTATACAAGGTCCGTCGCTAATTGGTTGACCAAAATAAACTTCTTGACCGGCTTGGACTATCGGTTTTTGATTGATACATGTGTCCTGATTAGAACGCATGAACTTTTGTAAATATATTCTATTATTTGATTTTATATCTATCGTGTCATCTGCTGTGTCGTGAGGACGAATGTCAATATAGGCTGAGGTTACCGTTTCTACTGTCCCATCATATGGTGCAATAGCACAGATCCCAGAATCCCTTGCTACTATCTTTTCCAAGCCTGTTCCTATTACAGGCGCCTCAGGATATAATAACGGAACAGATTGACGCTGCATGTTTGAACCCATCAACGCACGGTTAGCGTCATCATGCTCTAAAAACGGAATTAACGCTGCCGATACTGAAACTATCTGCTGAGGGGCTACGTCCATGTATTGAACATCTATAGGTCTTGCCTGAACGTAATCTTCTTTCTCTCTTGCAAATACCAACTCGTCTGAAAGATACCTTTCCTCATCTATATTTGCATTCGCTTGAGCTATAATATATTCATCTTCCTCAAGCGGATCAAGGTAAACTACTTCACTGGTTACTTTACCCTTATCTATCTTTATATAAGGTGTCTCTAAAAATCCATATGGATTTAGCTTAGAAAATAACGCTGGAGAGACTATTAAACCTATATTAGGTCCCTCAGGTGTTTCTATTGGACAAATTCTGCCGTAATGAGAATAGTGAACGTCACGAACCTCAAACCCAGCACGGTCACGCGCTAACCCGCCCGGACCTAAAGCAGATAGAGCACGTTTATGCTTTATCGCAGCTAGAGGATTGGTTTGTTCCATAAATTGTGAAAGTTGTCCGGTTAAGAAAAACGAATTAACAACGCTAGTTAAAGCGTTTGGATTGATGATTTCATGGACGGTTACTTCGTCTGAATTTGCAATGCTTAACCTTTCTGTTGCTGTTCTTGCAACGCGGGAAAGCCCTACCTGATACTGTTCTTCCATTAATTCACCAATGGTACGAACACGACGGTTTGATAGATGGTCGATGTCATCTATCTCGGATTCGCCTTTAAATACATCGATTAGCTTCATTACTATTGCTACAAAATCGGTGGTAGTTAATACAAGTTGATTAGATGGTACGTCGATACCAAGTTTTTTATTAATTTTATATCTGCCTACCTCACCTAAGGAATATCGCTTATCCTCAAAGAATATTCGGTCTAAAAACACTACTGCTACTTCGTCTACTACCTCTTCATTTGGCTTGATCTGATTGTATATTCGAATGGCGGCTTCACCTTTATTCTTTGCACTATCCTTAGCTAAAGTATTCTCAACTAATTTTCTATGTTGTTCACTTTCTAATGATATTACTTTTACTTTGTTTATTCGCTCTACTCGTAATAATGAACGCAAATCATCTGTTATCAATGTGTTCACTTCTGCTAACAAAATGTCCAACTGCTCATTATCTTTCGAACTGCTCTTACTTACACGCTTTAATATGCGCTCAGCGGTATAACGGTTCTTAGAGTCCTCTATATCTATCTCTTCTACTTTATAGAACAAATTACGGATGTCCTCTGTACTAGAAATGCCGATATATCGCAAAAACGTGGTCATCGGAAGCTTGCGACGATTGTCTATATATACGTACATTACGTCATGCGAATCTATTACAAATTCAATCCATGACCCCTTCTGAGGAATTATCTTTGCAGAATATGAAGGCTTACTACCAGTCGCTGACTCCTCCTCTGTTATAAATACACCCGGTGAACGATGGACTTGACTGATTATTACACGCTCGGCTCCGTTTATTATAAATGTGCCTTGATTGGTTATTAATGGAATATCACCTAAATATACATCCTGCTCTACTATAGATTTTACTCGCTCTTCCCTTGCCGTTTTTAATGCTTCCTCATCGTTGATGACAAGACGCATCTTTGCTCGAATTGGAGCGTTATAGGTTAGATTACGCTCGACACATTCCTCGGTGTCGTATTTCTCTTTTAAGATTACGTATTCTATAAATTCAAGTCGATAGAAACCTTTATTGTCGCGAACAGGAAATATTGAATTAAATACATATTGAAGTCCACTATCTAAACGCTCTGTCGGATGAACATTACGCTGAAGAAATGAATTGTAGGAGTCTACTTGCGCCTGAATTAAATTCGGTACCTCCATCTTAGGGATTCCAAGCTCCTCAAATTTCTTCGTTATCTTAGAAAAACTCTTTACTACATAATCTGTGGTGGGGGATGTTTCTTTTTTTACTATTATTTTCTTTTTTGACATGGTTTTGATGATATTCTCCATATTATATTATTGGTTTTTTATGTTAATGGTGGGAAACGCAACTGTATCTGTACGGAACGTACCCAATTCTGTACGGAACGCACCCAAATTCTGTACGGAACGCACCCAAATTCTGTACGGAACGCATTTATTCGTTCCTAGTTCGGTTGGGTTCCATATCGAACAAGGAACGAATAAATGCGTTCCGTACAGACAAAATGGGAACCCAACCGAACTAGGAACGAATAAATGCGTTCCGTACAGACAAAATGGGAACCCAACCGAACAAGGAACGAATAAATGCGTTCCGTACAGACAAAATGGGAACCCAACCGAACTAGGAACGAATAAATGCGTTCCCTACAGGCTTAGGTGCGTTCCGTACTTTTCTCAATCTACTTAATCTCTACAGAAGCTCCAACCTCTTCAAGTTTTGCTTTAGCTGCTTCTGCCACTGTTTTCTCTACGTTTTCAAGAACAACTTTAGGCGCACCATCTACAAGTTCTTTTGCTTCTTTCAAGCCTAAATTGGTTAACTCACGTACAACTTTGATTACGTTAATCTTTTTGTCGCCTGCACTTGCAAGTACCAAGTTAAATTCTGTCTTTTCTTCCACTTCTACTGCGGCTGCGGCTGGTCCTGCTGCTACGGCAACGGGTGCTGCGGCTGATACGCCGAATATCTCTTCAAGTTCTTTTACCAGTTCTGAAAGCTCAAGAACGGTCATTCCTTTTAATATTTCAATGATTTGTTGTTTTTTATCAGACATGTAATCCTCCGAATATTTTTTTAAAGTAGTTAGCTTTTTGCTTTTGCTATTGCGTCTACCGCTAATGCAAATTTGCGAATGATTCCGCTAAGTACACCAACAAAGCTTGAAATTGGTGCGTTAAAGCCGTAGAGGACTTTAGATAGAAGTTCCTCTTTGCTGGGTAAGTCGGCTAATCGGTATAGTTGAGCGGGACTAAATACGGTGTTAGAGATAAGGCCGACTTTGAAACTGCATATTTCTTTTTTCTCAAGTTCAGTTTCAACAAATTTTTTAAGTACCTTTGCTGGGGCTACTTCGTCTAATTTAGACACTGCTACAGCTGTTGGTCCTTTAAGAAAATCGTCTAAATCTGTTATTCCTAACTGATTTAAGCCGATTTTGATCCACGTGTTTTTAGATATGAAATAGTCAACTTGCTCCGCCCGAAATCGGTTACGTAACTTATTAACTTCTTCAACTGTGATTCCTTTGTAATCCACCAGTACAATCGCGCGTGCGCCATCAAGTCGGGACTTAATGGTCTCTACATTATTGATTTTGTAATCTTTTATACTTGCCATGTACACCTCTACTTCTTAGCTTCTAATGTTACTGAATTAACATTGAGCTTTACACTGGGATTCATTGTTGCGGTAATTGTTATGGATCGCATATAATTACCCTTAGCTGTTGCTGGACGATCTTTTAAGATGGCGGAAACTACTGTAAGAATGTTCTCACGTAATTTCTGGTTCTCAAAACTTAATTTTCCGGTTGGAATGTGAAGATTTCCAAACTTATCAACGCGATAAGCTACTTTACCAGATTTTACTTCGCCTACGGCTTTTCCTATATCCATCGTTACTGTGCCTACTTTAGGGTTAGGCATAAGGTTACGAGGACCTAAGATTCTACCCAGCTTTCCTATCTTTCCCATTAGATTCGGTGTCGCTATGACTACGTCGAAGTCGAACCAACCAGCAGAGATTTTCTCTACCAATTCATCTACTCCAACAAAATCTGCACCCGCATTCTTTGCTTCTTCGGCTTTATCACCTTCTGCAAATACTAACACTCGGACATCTTTACCCGTGCCGTGGGGTAACACTACGGAATTACGGATCTGTTGCTCCGCTTTACGCGGATCTACACCCAGATTGAAATGTAATTCTAATGTCTCATCGAACTTTGCCGATGGCATCTGTTTCACCAATGATATCGCTTCTTCAAGCTCATAATGATGTAACCGATTAACCAGCTGCAAAGCCTGTTTGTACCGTTTACTTCGTTTCATCTAGTCTCCTTTGGTAGATAATTTACTAATATACAACTATATATATAATAAAGCTCTACCGAATATAATCTCCTGACATATTGCATGGGAACGCTAATCTACTACCGTTACACCCATACTTCTTGCAGTACCTGCGATCATACTCATTGCGGATTCTAAGGAAAAACAATTCATATCTTGTATTTTCATTTGTGCTATCTTTTTTAATTGCTCGCGATTGATGCTGCCTATTGCAGGACCACGATTCGCGGTGGAAGCACCTTTAGCTAAGGCGGCTTCTTTCTTTACTAATATCGCTGCAGGAGGGGTCTTGATCTCAAATGTAAACGTCTTTTTCTTCGTTACATAGATTAATACAGGAAATACCATGCCAGGTTGATCTGCGGTCTTTTCGTTGAATTGACGGCAAAAGTCAGGAATGTTTACTCCAGCTTGACCAAGTGCAGGTCCCACAGGAGGAGCAGGCGTCGCCTTCCCTGCAGGTAATTGCAGTTTTATTATTTGTGCTACATCTTTTGGTTTTATCATTGTTACCTCACTTAATATAGTTGACAGTTGATAGTTGATAGTTGATAGTTGATAGTTGAAGGTGTTGCACACATATTTATTTAACTATTGTTTAAGTGCAGGTGAAACGTTTACTCTGCACTTATTCAAATAAATAATTTATGTGTGCAACACCATAAACTATCAACTATCAACTATCAACTATCAACTGTTATAGCAGTTCCACCTGATCCATATTGACTTCGACAGGCGTCACACGACCAAATACCGTTACATTGACTATTAATTTCTCATTCTCAGTATTTATTTTATCGACGATACCTTCAAAATCGGCAAAAGGTCCAACTATTATCTTTATCTTATCCTTTGGAAAATATTCGTGCTGTGTTCTAACTTTTTCCTTACCACGTTCTTCGATTCCAAGCAAACGATCTACCTCATTTTGAGGTAGCTTAGAAGGCGATTTACCACCTAAAAACGTCGTTACACCCGGAAGATTAACGATATAAGAATAAAGTTTAGGACTTAATTCGCATTGAATTATTAGATAACTGTTAAATATCTTCTTCTCACGCTCGATCTTCTTACCATCACGAATTATATATGTTTTTTGCTTAGGTACTAATATATCACCGACTAATGACTCAAGCTCGGTGTCTTTTATACCTTTATAAATCATACTCCTTACATTGTCTTCTTGAGCTGTAAAGGTATGTAATACGTACCACATCATAAGACTTCCTTATTTTTTTGCTCCACCCAATCCTGTACGGAACGCATTTATTCGTTCCTAGTTCTCAGCGAGCTCCTGTACGGAACGCATTTATTCGTTCCTAGTTCCGTATGGAACCCAACCGAACTAGGAACGAATAAATGCGTTCCGTACAGGACGCGGGGCGTTCCTATCCCCACTTCCTCTAATAAATAAAACTAATTATCCAAGTAAATATCTGATCCACTGTCGCCAGAAACACGCCAACAAGAGCCGACATTACTATCACAACAGTCGTTCCTTCTTTTATGTCATGTTTGTTAGGCCAGGTTACAAGTTTCATTTCTTTAATCACATCTTTGAAATATTTTTTCGTTTTTTCTATCATTTTTTGGTCCTTTTTAACCGATGTACAGCTAAACCTATCATCAAAATAGGGATAACCAAACTCTATTTTATTTTTATTTTTTTAGTGTTAATTATCTATCACACAATATTATACAACTTCACAGCTTACTCTAAATGGTCATTAATACACCATTTTAACCACTTTTATTTTTTTTGCCCTTTTTTGTCAATACTTTTTTTTATTTATTTATCTAAAAAATTATTTGACAAAAATACATGATAAAATATTTTCTGTTCAAAGAGGCTCTAATATGGAAAAACAGTTAATTGGAAGACTGGACATTAAGTCCGTGGACGGTGGGCTAACTGTCCAAATGTTAAAACTTTATCCCGTTATGGATACTTTCGAAGACCTTACTGTAGATGCTATTAAAGACTATCTACGCGCTAATTATCTTAGAATTCAAATTAAAGAACAACTACTTGATTGGTACATTGAAAAAGCAAGAAAAGTGGAAAAGGTTTTCTCAAACATTATTATCGCTAACGGAAAGGTTCCCAAATCAAAAGGTTCATATCTTTTGACTTTACAAGATACAAATATCACGCCAGAAGACCTAGTTTACTGGGATTTTGTCAAAATTTTATTCGATAATATCGAAGAAGATGACCTGAAACAAGAGCTACCCTTCACTTTATTCTACGTGAAGAAGGGGGCTATCATAGGAAAACAGCACATGTTAACTGAAGATATTTTAGGTTCTGCATTAAACGGCGATGTGATTCACCCTGAAAGACATAAAAATGAAAAATATGAACCCGCCGATAATGTACAATATGTAGAAACACATCGCTCTTTCATCGCAAATTGCTGCGGATACGTATACATCCACAACCATAAAGTTTCAGTTATTCCCCCGTTTTTAGTCTCTAAAGATAGATTGAACTTATATTTCATGAACTTTAAAAGAGCACCCTTCTCACACCTTTCAAAAATCGATGTTTCTACACACATTTTAAAACAAAAAATTGACATCAGCATGGCAAATAAAGATATGCAACTTGAAGTCCCACACGGAGATGCTATTACTATAGTCACCGGAAGACCACCCGGTGACAGCTACGACGCATCTATTGAAGTGCTTGTAGAAACAGAAGTTAAACAACCAGATGAAACAGAAAATATTCAAATGGATTATAGAGAAATTAGCCATTTCCCAAGCGTGGAAAAAGAAGAATTACTAGCTAAAAAGAAACTCATGATTCGCGGGGAACAAGGCGCCGACATCTTCGGAATGCCTATTAATTCTGTCGTGCCAAGAGACTTATTACTAAAATGTGGTTTTCATACTTACTCAAAAGAAGAAGATGGTGAAATGTTAATCTATAGCCTTGTTGACGGAAGAGTTGAATATAAAAACGGAATCCTTTCTGTTTATGACCAACTCAAAATTAGAGGTGATGTTGACTTCTCAGTCGGAAATATTAACACTCAAGTTAATGTACATATTGACGGCTCAGTCCGCTCAGGCTTCTCAGTTAAATCTAAAAAAAGCATCTTCATTCAAGGCACAGTTGAAGATAATTGCACTATTGAAGCCGAAGGCGATATCGTCATTAACGGCGGCGTTTCAGGGAAAAATAATCTAATCTCCACTCAAGCTAATATGTCCGTTAAATTTATTGAAGGCGGAAACATTTTCGTGAAAGAAAACCTTGCCGTACAAAGATTTATCCTCAGCGCCAATGTGGAATGCTTAGGAAATATGAAAGTTGTAGGTGATGGACTAAATCTGAACGAAAAAGGTGCCATTATTGATTGCGAAATTTATCTCAAAGGGAAATTATATGTGCCAACTATCGGAAATGACGCTGGACAAAAATCGACTATTTATTTCGGGATTAATCGCGCCCTAAACGCTAAAATTAAAAACCTAGAAGAAACTTTACTAAAAATTACGCAGACGATTAATGACCTTAACGACCAGTTTACTGTAGATATTACAGCTCCAAATATTCATTCCCAAATTAGAAGCTTCACCAGAGAAACTAAAGATAGAGTCGTTTTAGCACTGCAAGAAAAAAATAAACTAGATAAACAATTTAAAATGATCTCTGGCATTTTTGAAAAAGAACTAGAAAGAAGAAAAGAAGAAATTGAAAAATCAGCTATCTTTGTCGCAAATAAAGTACTTCCGCCACTTATTCTACAATGCGAACAAACAAAAAGAGTCATTGATAGAATGCACCCACCTTCAAAATACTTCTATAGCATTGAAACAAGATACATCGAAAGAGATAGATTTTTGACGGATAGATAACAAAATTTTCTGTGGGGAATGCCGCCCGCGTCCTGTACGGAACGCATTTATTCGTTCCTAGTTCCGAATGGGATCCTATTTGGAACGCCCCGCGCCCTGTACGGAACGCATTTATTCGTTCCTAATTCGGTTGGGAACGCCCCCCAAAAAAATAATTTATCTATAATCATACCTTACACATGCCTACGGCATCTGTAGGGAACGCATTTATTCGTTCCTAATTCGGTTGGGAACGCCCCCAAAAAAATAATTTATCTATAATCATACCTTCGGCATGTGTAAGGTATGATTTTATATTTAATTGATTGAATTAGGAACGCCCCAAAAAAATGACATTAAAAAAGCGAAATTGTTAAATAAAGGGGTTTTTTTATGAAAAATATTGAAATCTTAAAAGATTATGACGCTGCTGAATTTTTAGATAGCGATGATTTAATTAAATCTTATTTGTCAGAGGTTTTTTCAGATGGAGACGAATTTGATATTAAAATTGCTTTGTCAAACGTTGCACGGGCTAAAAATATTACTGATTTAGCGATTAAAATGGATATTAATAGAGATGATTTATGTAAATTGCTTTTTGATGATGAAAAAATTGAAATGACCTATATAAAAAAATTTCTGCATGTTGTTGGCATTTCAATTAATGACGTGTTAAATACTGAATCAGCAATTCTGTAGGGAACGCATTTATTCGTTCCGCCTTCCACCCCCCCTCAAAGGGGGGGGGATTCTCCCCCCCATATTTTACAACCATTTAAGGAGTATTATGAATTCATGTTTTGATGTAGCAACATTTTTTTTAAAAAACCAGGACACAGAAGCTGGTGACTTAATGTCTAATATGAGGCTTCAGAAATTAGTGTATTATGCTCAAGGTTTCTACTTAGCATATACAGATAAGCCGCTATTTGAAGAACCAATTGAAGCATGGGAAAGTGGTCCCGTATGCCCTTCTCTATTCGATAAGTATGCAAATTATGAAACAGATATGATTCCTATACCTTTCGAGGAAGATGCATATAATATTTTTGATCAAGAAACTATGAAAATTCTTAAAATTGTTGATTTTTATTATGGACAGTTCTCTGCTTGGAAACTTAGAAACCTTACACATGAAGACACTCCATGGATTAATGCATATAATAATGGAAAAACTGTGATTTCTTTAAATGAGATGAAAGAGTATTTTAAATCTCAAATTGATGGTGAGGATTAATGGTACCACCAAAAAATAGATTGTATGATTTAGATAAAAAGAAATTAGATTTTCTTATTAATGCTTCTGACAATCTGCCTCCAAGCTTCTCATTTAGATTTATTGTTAATCATTCTAATTTTAACTATAACAGTCTTGATAAAATACATAAAATTGCTCTGATTGATACCATGTTCAGATTAAGCCAACTAAATTGGGCAGCATTAAGAAACTCACAGTACCATGGACTAGGTTATGAAATCATTAAAAGAGCTGAGCTGAAATTCAAATTACCAAGCGATGTTCCTATAGATAAAAATATTATTGCGTTTAGGTTTTTTGGAAAAGCACCAATGATTGGATATAGAGACAATTCGGGCGTTTTTTATATTATTGCTTTTGATAGTAAATTCTTAGCATATAATCATTAACCATGAAAACCATTACCTTCTTTCTCATTCTACTATTCTCTATCCTTCACGCAGACTCCATTCTGCAAACTGAAAGAGAACTTTCCGACATGCAATTACAAATTCAACAGCAGAGAAGAAGTGCTGAAGAAGCTGAACTTAGAAGACTTTCCGCTCTACAAAACAGGCAACAGACTCAATCGCATTTTAACACCGTGCAAAGAAGATTTCAAGAACTTACCTCCACACAGCAGAATATTCTCAGAAGTTTAGACATTTCTATCAACCTGATTAACCAAACTGAAAATAAATTGTCAAATATCCATGATTCTATCGAAAAAATTATGTTCTACCTGTTAATTGAGGACATGGCTAACTCTAAATTACAGCTAAATAAGAAGAATGACGCCTTTCTTTTATCTTTCTACCTAAAAAAACTACTAGACGAAAATAGAAAATTAATCTCTGAAATGAACTCAATCTCAAGAGAAAGAGAAATGAGACAAAGAGAATTTAACGAAACGCAAAGCAGAAGCAGGCAAGAACAAAATAGACTTAATACCATCTCAACTGACCTGAAACAAATCGATTCAGATATCGTTAATTTTCAAAGACAAAGAGAAGAATATCAAGAAAATGCTACCAGACTTGAAATTGCAGCTGCTGAACTGCAAGATTTGCTGAATCTATTAAAAACTCAAACACAAAGATATATCGAAAATTTCGAATTCCCAACAGGGATTGAAACGCCAATTCATGGAAGAATTATTACGCATTTCGGTCCCAGATATAACGACAGATATAACGTTTCTACAATTTCAAACGGAATAGATATTGCCGCTCCAGAAAACAGCCTAGTCCGTGCTTTTGCGGATGGAGAAGTAGTTTTCGCTGACGTCTTCTCAGGCTCCGGAAGATTGATTATTATTGACCATAAAAACGGCTACCACACAGTGTACGGATATAATAACGAATTGTTAGTGAGAGTAGGTGAAAACGTGAATAGAGGACAAGTTATTGCAAGGTCAGGAAGTACAGGGGCTGCTTCTCAACCTGCTCTGCATTTTGAAATTAGAAGAGCAAATCTGCCTGTTAACCCGCTGGAGTATATTATTCCGTGATAGTCGGTTGTGTCCCCCTGTGCCCTGTACGGAACGCCCCATATTCTGTAGGGAACGCATTTATTCGTTCCTAGTTCAGTTGGGATTCCAACCGAATCTTGAATGCCCCGCGTTCTGTACAGAAAAATTTTGTTCCCAACCGAACTAGGAACGAATAAATGCGTTCCGTACAGGGCAGGGG
>Ga0099364_10006407_pt1 | contig 17141 bp, 23 predicted proteins | sample TergutTh196P3_FD_73070 | JGI IMG/M metagenome (GOLD analysis project Ga0099364, IMG submission 73070) | Microcerotermes parvus P3 segment gut microbial communities from Pointe-Noire, Republic of the Congo - Th196 P3 | ecosystem: Host-associated > Arthropoda: Insects > Digestive system > Gut ... | reverse complement strand
TGACCAAAAAAGAGCTGTTTTTATCAATAATTTGAATTAAATACTATCCGCTCACAGCTGGATTTTTCCTTCCTGTGGTTATTTGCATAATATTGTTAATGAATGAAAATGTATTAATGGCAAAAGAAAAGGTAATAAATGTACAATACATACATAAATTAATAAGTAATAATATAAAACGCCTAAGGTCCTTACAGAATATTTCACAGCTGACGCTTGCAAACAGTGTTGGATTGACGCATAACTTTATTAATGACATTGAAAACTGCAAAAAAGGAATATCCACAAATACACTTGCAAAACTTTCTGCCGCTCTCGGCGTTGAGCCGTATCAGCTCTTCCTTCCCGATAATATGTCGAATAACGAAGTTATGGTTTATTTAAAAGATATTAACAACTCTTTTTATAAAGTTGTTGACGATCTAACGCAGCAGTATCTTGCTAAGTCATCCGGTAAAACAAACGCCTGAAGAAAAGTATAAAATTCACTTGCTAAAAACTAAACCCTACCTTAGCGCTGAAAGTCAGCGTTAACCAGCCAAAGCGTTCAATAAACCCGTGGTGGTATTGAAATTCCACAAGATCGCCCCATCCAGCGCCAGCGCCGACATAAAAATCTAAAACTAAATTTTTTATTTCATGCTGATAACCAATGCAGCCCATAATAGTTTGCATGGATGAATAGTTTCTCTTTCCATCACTTGAATCATAGCTGAAAAAGGACCATGCGTATTCTGGTTTGACATACAATCCGCTCAGTTCAGAACCCGCAGGCTGAAAAAGATTAAACTTGTAAGCGGCTCGTATTAAACCGCCCGACGGATTAACTTGATAACTATCAAAACCTACGCCGATAATCCCCACTGTAAATTCAAACGATTGTTTTGGAAAGGTAACTCTTTCATAAGTTAATTTCGATGATCCTGTAATAAACGATAAAAATGTAATTTTTAAAGCATTTTTATTTACAGATTGAATATCGTCCTGCGCCCATAACGGGCTTGTTATCAACATGATAATAAAAAAAATTGTAATTATTTTCATGGTCTTGATCTCTCAAGAAACTCTAAAACTTGTACATATAATCTGTTATTTGGATAATTCTTGAAATAATGACCAAAAGCGTCTTCCCCATCCAGAAAAACATATTCAAAGAGAGGATTAGTTATACTTTCGCGGTGAGCGTATATTGAAATTGTATTACTTGAGATTATTTCGTCATCAGAGCATTGTACAATCATTACTGGAATATTCGCTTTGTTTATTCCGTCAACAGCAGTAAGTTTTGCAACATCGCCGAATGTTTGTCTTTCCAGCATTTGAACCTGAGGTGACAATAAATAATACAAGCCGCCAATTTCTGCGACAGCTTGTTCTCTCGTTGCATCAAGCGTACTATTAAAACCGGCAAAACTTACAACAGCGGTTACACGGTGATTATAATTCAACACAGCGCATGCCGCATAACCTCCAAGGCTAAACCCAACAAGCATGACAGGCAGGTCGTTAAATGCACTTTCAATATCAATATACGAGAGAGCTGCATCAAGATCGATGACAGCCTGAGATAAACCGCGCATACTGTATCCTTCGCTGTTATCAACTCCTGTCATATTATATGAAAAAACACGCCAGCCGGATTCAATCAAACTGATGATCATCCTGTTGTATTCATCAGCATATGAATAAATTCCAGGCGAGACAACGACCAAACCTTTGGAATTATTTTCGCCGTAAATAAAACCTTGAAGCCTGTTTTTTCCGGAATAAAACCACACTTCTTCGCGGGGATAATCGACAATCCATGCGTCAAAAGATCCTGCATTGTCAAATCGATCAAACACATTTGAATATACTTCAAGCGCTATAACAGTGCATCCGGTAAAAGTAAAACATATAAACACAAAAATCGCGATATTAATTACTATTTTAAGCTTTTTCATTTTTTTACCTATATGCAAACCCAAGATCAAACATTAAATTCAAACCAAAACCGCTGCGCCCATTATAAACAACCCCAATGGCAGGAGCGGCTGTGAAACCTCTTTCCGTAATAAATTGATATCCGATATTACTTTTAGCAATAAAGTAGACATTTGACCCTTCGTTAAAAAAGAAAGATAAGCCGATTTTTGCGTCCAGAAAAAGTCCATTTTTATCTTTTCCTGCAGGTCTAATTGGTATATATTCCACTCCAGATAAAATAGAAATCTCGATACCGGGTAAAACTCCCCAGCCAAAATTAAGATCAATTTCTGCAGGAATACCAAGATTTGGCAGCGGATAATATACCCATGTTATATATATTCCGGGAATGGCATTGTGCAGATTAATGAAGATGTCGGCAGGGTTAAACCTTACAGCCCCTCTCCATGTATTTTCCTGCTCTTGAGAAAAGGAAAAATTTAAAACAAAAAGCCCTAATAAAATAACACAGATGATTTTCTTCATTGCTGACTAACACTTTTCCTTATAATGAAATCAAAATATTCACGCTTATTAGATTATAAAATCCTAATATGGGGTTGTGTCAATAGAAAAATAACTTTTAATCCAAAAATAAAACAATAAAATATAATTCCCCTCTTGATAATTCTTAAAATTTTGATTCTTAAAATCCGTGTAAATCAGTATAATTTGTGTAAATCCGTGTGAAATTTGAAATTTGATTTCCGTGGAGGCAGTTTATTGCGGTTGACACAATCCGGTTCACCCCATAAACTTAAAACATGAACGTATCAACATATACAGTAAAACCAAAACTTCCTCCGGAATTGCAGCCTTTGGAGGAAATTGCCAATAATCTTTGGTTATCGTGGAATTATGAAGCGGTTCAGCTTTTTATCAGGCTGGATTATGACGCTTGGCTGCAGTCAAAGCAAAGCCCTGTAAGGACTTTGGGAAAAGTAAGTCAGGAGCGGCTTGCACAGGCTGCCGCCGACGACTCTTATCTTGCCGCGCTTAAAGAAGTTAACGACCGGTTTCAACGTTACAAAAACGGAGATACATGGTACCGCGGCGGTCATAAGGATGTTGTTGCTTATTTTTCGATGGAATATGGAATGGATGCATCCCTTCCTATTTATTCAGGCGGTCTTGGAATTCTTTCCGGCGATCACATGAAGACTTCATCAGATTTAGGTCTTCCTCTTGTCGGCGTTGGGCTTTTATACAGGCAGGGGTATTTTAAACAGATGCTGAACGCCGACGGCTTCCAGCAGGAAAGTTATCCCGAAAACGACTGGTACAACATGCCTGTCGAAATAAAAACCGGAAAAGACGGGAAGCCATTAAAAATTTCTGTAGATCTTGCAGGCCGGCAGACCATCGCACAAATTTGGGAAGTTAAAGTCGGGCGTTCTTCGCTTTATTTACTTGATACAAATATAGAAGAAAATGCGCACGATATCCGCAATGTTACAGCGGCGCTTTACGGCGGCGATAAAGAAACCCGTATGCAGCAGGAAATTCTCCTCGGCATCGGCGGCATCCGCGCCTTACGCGCGCTTGGGATTAACCCTGCGGCTACTCACATGAACGAAGGGCACGCAGCATTCTTAAGCCTCGAACGCGCCCGCGAATTAATGACCGAAAAGAATTTTTCGTTTGAAGAAGCCCGCGAGGCAATTTGGCCGACAAATATTTTTACAACCCACACTCCGGTTCCCGCAGGAAACGAAAGGTTCGATCTTACAATGATGGAAAAATACTTCCATGGCTGGACGCATGTGCTTGGCATTTCATGGAAAGATTTCCTCGCGCTTGGAAGAGTCGATGTAAACGACGAACGCGAAACTTTCTGCATGACTGTGCTTGCATTAAAATTCGCCGCTTATGCAAACGGCGTTGCAAAACTGCACGGTGTTGTTTCACGCGATATGTGGAAAGGAATGTGGCCTAATCTTCCTATAGACGAAATTCCTATCGGGCATGTAACAAACGGCGTTCATCCGCGCACGTGGATTTCCTCCGGTATGCTCGATCTCCTCGACAGATATATGGGTCCTCACTTTGAAGATAAGCCGACAGAGCTTTCCTTTTGGGAACGAATGGATCGTATCTCCGATGAAGAACTTTGGCGAACCCACGAACGCCGCCGCGAAAGACTTGTTGCGTTTGTGCGCGAAAGAATTCGCGAACAGTATAAACGTACAGGCGTTGTAGAAAAACGAATGCGGCAGGCGGAAGATGCGCTTTCTCCTTATGCGCTCACGTTATGCTTTGCCCGAAGATTTGCAACATACAAACGCGGCAATCTTCTTCTTCGCGATCCAGAACGTCTGCTTAGGCTTATAAAAGATCACGACCGGCCTATTCAATTAATTTTTGCAGGGAAGGCGCATCCGCACGATATGCCGGGCAAAGAATTGATCCGCGATATATTAAACTTTGCAAACAAGTACGACGTTACAAGCCGAATTGTGTTTGTCGAAAACTACGACATGAATGTTGCAAAATATCTCACCTCTGGCGGCGATGTTTGGCTGAACACTCCGCGCCGTCCAATGGAAGCGTCCGGAACCAGCGGAATGAAAGCTGCAATGAACGGCGTGCTTAACTGTTCAATCCTTGACGGCTGGTGGGATGAAGCTTACAACCCCGAAGTCGGCTGGTCTATCGGTCACGGCGAACAGTACCGCGATGAAACATTACAGGACGATGTCGAAAGCAAGGCGCTTTACGATCTGCTAGAAAGGGAAATCATCCCGCTGTTTTACCAGAGAGGAAATGACGGTCTTCCCCGCGAATGGATAAAAATGATGAAGAACAGCATGATGCAGATTGGGCAGTCAATGTCTTTCCACAGAACATTAATGGATTATTCAAATCAGTTTTACTTCCCCGCTCTTGAAAATTACAAGCGTTTTAGCAAAGACAATTATGCCGAAGCAAAATCCCTTGCAGCGTACTTTGGCAGACTGCATCATGCATGGGACAACATAAAAATTGTTAAAGTTGAATCTAATGCTAAACCTGTAATGCAGAGAAGCGATATGCTCACCGTTACAGCCTACATCGATCTTGGAAGCATCACGCCTGAAGAACTGCATGTTGAACTGTACCACGGCACTGTGTTGAACCAGAACAACGAGATTGCAAATGCAAAAAAAACAGAAATGAAATGGCTCAAATGCGAAAACCATCTTAATCTGTATCAGATTAGCATTGAATGTGTGAATACAGGTTTACAAGGACACACCGTACGTTTAATGCCGAAGCATGATGCGCTTATTCATCCTTACAGAGCCGGGTTTATTAAGTGGGCGTGATTTAAAAGAAAAGAGAAATCGCACCTACGGTGCGGAGAAAAGAGAAAAAAGAGTGGTAATATGTTAATGAAAAATCAGGTGTCTTCGTTTAAGTATTTGGATGTGGTGGCGGCGTTTTTTGTCAGTATTTTGGTTATCAGTAATGTTGCTTCTTCGGCGAAGATTGTGAGCCTTGGGTTTTCGCTTTTTACAATTCCCCTTGTTTTTGACGGCGGGACGATTTTGTTCCCGCTTGTCTATGTTCTTGGCGATGTTTTAACCGAAGTTTATGGTTTTAAGACGACGCGGCGGGTTATCTGGACGGGGTTTGCAATACTCGCGCTGACCGCTTTAGTTTTCTTTGTGCTTGGTGCGCTTCCGGGTGAAGCTTACTGGGAAGAAGAAGCCGGTTCTGCAGCATACGGCGCAATCCTTGGCGGGATGAGTTACGGCGGTATTGTGCTTGCAAGCCTTTCTGCATATCTTGTGGGAGAGTTCACCAACGCGAAAATCCTTTCCAAAATAAAAGTGATTATGAAAGGGCGGCTCCTTTGGGTGCGGACGATAAGTTCTACATTGGTCGGCGAATTCCTTGATACTTTTATTTTTGTATTGATTGCAAGCTTAACAGGGGTTTTTGGGTGGGAGATTTTCTGGTCGCTTGTGTTGACAAATTATGTTTTAAAATGCTTAATTGAAGTTTTAATGACCCCGTTCACCTATTTGACATGCCGGTTTTTAAAACGCAAGGAAGGCGTTGATGTTTATGATACCGTTTAAAATATTTAAATTTAAAAATTTAAAATTAAAACAATAATTTTTTAGATTTTTTTTAAATAATCTATTGACATTTATTATGTTTTTATATAGGATATCAAAATGGGCGGTTCCGAAAACAAAACAAAATTAATGGGCTGCCAAAGGAGCTTCTTTATGAAGAAAGTGTTTTTAGTGTTGGTTCTTACAGCAATTATTGCAACAGGAACAGTGTTTGCGGATCATCCTGACGGGTGGGGTATTGGTTTTGTAGGCGGCGGCGGCGGCGGCTTTATAGGTAATACAGCAGTAGGTGAATCCTACGGCTTATCGCTTAAAGTCCCCGGAGTACCGGTTTATTGGGGAATTAACCCCATTTTTAGATCCGGTATTATACATCTCGGCGTAACCGGCGATTACTACTTTATCGACGATGTATTAGTTTCTGATATCGGTTTACACTGGTATGTCGGTGTTGGTGGTTTTGCTTCTCTTACATTAGGCGACCCTTTGGGTATGACCTTTGGTGCAAGAGTACCCGTTGGTATAAGCTGGCAGTTAGGTTTAGCCGGTCCTGTTGAAGCAATTGAAGTATTCCTGCAAGTTGCACCAAGTTTAGGTGCTATGATCTTACCAAAATTTGATATCTATGGCGGCTGGAATGCAGAATTAGGTTTCAGAGTTTGGTTCTAAACGAATTTAACACTTAGACAAAATCGGCTGTTCGAATGGACAGCCGATTTTTTTTGTTCATCCGCCGAGGATTTCATAAAGGCGTTCAAGATCTTCCATTGAATAGTAGTCGATATGGATTTTACCTTTGTTCATGTCGCCTTCAATTACCACTTTTGTTCCGAGTGTACGAATAAATTTTTCGACCATTGCGTCAATTTCCGGCGGTCTGCCTTTTGTTTTTTTTGCTCCGGCTTTTTTCTTGTTTTCATCTACATTTAATACTGCAGCTCTTTTTTCGGCTTCGCGGACAGAAATCTCTTTTGTGATTATTTCATTGTATAGTAATTCTCTTTTTCTTGCTTCTGTAACAGAAAGAAGCGTCTTTGCATGACCGGTGCTTATTTTACCTTCTTCAATGCCTTTTTGCATTTCAACAGGCAGCTTCAAAAGCCGCAGTGCATTTGCAACAGTGGATCGGTTTTTTCCGACTCGCGCTGCAAGTTCATCCTGAGACAGATTGGAAAAATCCATCAGGTTTTTATATGCGGCGGCTTCTTCAATTGGGTTCAAATCTGTTCGCTGGATATTTTCGATTAAAGAAACTTCAAGCCGCTTTTGATCTGTGTAGTCGCGGATTATAACAGGAACGGTATCAAGACCTGCAAGTTTTGCGGCGCGCGTTCTGCGTTCACCTGCGATGATGATGTAAGTTCCATCGCCAGTATCTGCAGCTATGATTGGCTGAATAACGCCGTAATTTTTAATTGATTCCGAAAGTTCCTGTAATTCAATTTCGTTAAAACTTTTTCTTGGCTGTCCCGGATTTGGAATTAGTTTTTCCACCGGCATTTGCGAAACATCAGACGGTGTTTTTGATACGGCGGCTTGTGTTGATACAGAAGGCGGCGCTTCGTTTTCTTCCGGATTGTTTAACAATGCATCTAAACCTTTTCCAAGACCTGCCCTACGCGCCATTAGTTCCTCCTGCTGTTGTTCTGCGTATAAGTTCTTTTGCAAGGGCATTATAAGCTCTTGCACCCGGACATTGCGGATCGAAAAGCGATATCGGCATTTCATACGAAGGCGCTTCAGAAAGCCTTATATTTCGCGGAATAATTGTATTTAAAACCGTATCTTTATAATGAGCGCTGACTTGTTTTATAACATCATTTGCAAGCCGCGTTCTTGGATCGTACATCGTAAAAAAAATCCCACCAATTTTTAAAGCTGGGTTCAGATTTTTCTTCACAATTTTTGCAGTGTCTAAAAGCTGCGTGAGACCTTCCATTGCAAAGTACTCACACTGCATCGGGATAAGCACATGGTCTGCGGCGGCAAGCCCGTTCGTTGTAAGCTGCCCAAGGCTTGGAGGGCAATCAACTAAAATATAATCGTATTTGTTTTTGATTGGAGCAAGAGCCTGTTTTAAATAAAAATCCCGTTCCTGCTGGTTTATCATTTCCACTGCAGCGCCTGAAAGGTCTTTGTCGGCAGGAATTACATCAAGGTTTTTTACTGCAGTTTTCCTGATAGCCTGAGCCGCCGCTGCATCATCCTGAAGCAGTTCGTAAATCCCCGGCTTCGGTGGTTTAGCGCCAACGCCGCTTGAAAGGTTGCCCTGAGAATCAAAGTCTATTAAAAGCACCTTCTTACCGGCTTCTGCCATAAACGCGCCAATGTTAATAGCAGAGGTAGTTTTTCCAACACCGCCTTTTTGGTTTACAAAAACATAAATTAAACCCATGCTGATAGTCTATCAAAACCAGATAACTGGTGCAATAGGATGCAGTACGAGAGAAATCGGAGCTGTCCAAGAAGTATTAATAACCACAGAGGACACAGAGTAACACAGAGTTTTTGTCCGATAACTTTGCCTCTTCCTCTGTGAAACTCTGTGTACTCTGTGGTTAAAATTTCTTAAATATACTTCTTGGACAGCTCCGGAGAAAAAAGAAAAGAGAAAAAAGTTTGTTTCTTTGCGGTGCGGTATTTTGCAGGTTTTATTCTTTTTTTACCGAAAATTAGATTAGTGCGAATTCTTTTTTGCTTGATGTTGTTTTTTTCCTCTATTGGTCTGTATGCCGCGCCGCTTGAAAGCGGGTTTGCCTTAGCGCCAAGGGCTTCTGCTTCGCAGGAAGAAAAAACAAGAGCTTTCACAGAAGCACGGCTTAGGGTTATAGAAACCGCAGTATCATATTTAGACACTCCTTATTTATACGGAGGAGTAACATCCAGAGGACTTGATTGCTCCGGCTTCTTGTTCCTTAGTTTTCTTGAAGCATTGGGAGTAAGCCTTCCGCGTTCGGTAACAGGTCTTTATTCATGGGTGGAAAGAATTCCTTTAGAAAAGGCACAACCTGGCGATCTGTTGTTTTTTAGAACTGATAACACTGGCAACATCACCCACGTTGGTCTTTATCTTGGAGACGGGCGTTTAATTCACGCAGCTTCTTCCGGACCGCAGACAGGCGTTATTTATTCAAGTTTGAATGAAAGTTATTATGCAAATTCCTACGCCGGAGCAGGACGTGTATTCCCTGCAGTCGCACCGGATTTCAACTTAAATGATACACCTGTTGATAACGGCAGTTCCGGTTCCGGAGAACAAACACCTATAAGCAGTCTAACTACCCGAACACCGCAACGCCGGATACCAAGCGGCGATTATGGAAATTTATTTATTGGCGCTGCTATCGCTCCAAGCTGGAATGGTTTTTTACAAGATGCCGGTATAATACGGGGGTTTGCTTCACAACTAATTATTCTTTATGAAACAGAAAACTCCAGTATGCCAATTTCACTTGGACTTGAAATAAGACCGGAATACGACGGAACGCTTGGCGTATTTCGTCTGCCCATTACATTTTCGTGGGGACTAAGCGATCTAGTAAGAATTTTCGCAGGACCTGTAATCAGTTTTGGCAATGCTTCATTTAACATTAACGGCGAAGAACGAAATTATTCAGGCGGGACAAGCTGGCTTGGGACAATCGGCATTACAGCAACTCCTATTTACATTAATACACCCGTTGGTCAAATTGCCCCGTACCTTGAAGTTGCATATCAATCGTATTTTAGTGATAATTCTTCCTTTAACCTTATGGCAGACTTTTCATCCATCTTCCGTTTTTCTACCGGTATCAGATGGATGATGCAGGTTTTTTAGTTTAATGTTAATTCACTACCGAACTGTTATTACCGCTGTCCCGAACCTCGATGTATCTGGGTTAAATGTTGCAATAACATAAAGGAACTGTGCAGTTTCGTTCGCTCCTACCGTAAGCGATCCATTACCAGTAATTCTTGTCCCTGAAGAAACAGCTCCAGTTCCATCAGCAGTTGAACTCACCCTCCAACTCATCGGCGGATTTGGATTGGTATAACCTTCGACTGTTACTGTAAATTGAAAGGAACTTCCCTTGCTTATTGTTTGAGTAGATGGGTTTATAGTAACGCCGTTTGAAACAGGAAGCGGTGTCGGAGCTGGTGCAGGAACCGGAACCGGAGTTGGCACTGGCGCAGGAATTGGCACTGGAACCGGCGCAGGATCCGGGGTTGGCGCAGGCGCAGGGATTGGTACTGGAACCGGAGCAGGATCCGGGGTTGGCGCAGGTGTCGGCGCAGGAACTGGAACTGGAACTGGTACTGGCGTTGGCGCAGGTGTTGGCACTGGAGCCGGAACCGGTGTTGGAGCCGGTACTGGTACAGGCGCAGGGATTGGAGTCTGCGATGAAACCGTGGGTATTACGGTAACGATAACACTTCCAGACATTGCCGGATTAAATGTTGAAACAGCGAATATATACAATGTAGTTATAGTTTCATTTGCAGCAACAGTAAGCGTCCCGTTGGCGCTAATGTTTGTTCCCGGCGTTACAGCACCGGTTCCCGCAGCATTCGAACTAACCCTCCATGTTACAGCGGCATCAGGATTATTCGCTCCTGTAACAGCAGCTCTAAATTGAGCTGTACCTCCCGCAGGAATTGTTAAATTTGCAGGAGTAATAGAAACACTCGTTACAGTCGGTCTAACCACACTAACATAAGTACTCCCGAATTTAGTTGGATCGTATGTTGATGTTGCAATTATGTAGAGCACCGAAAGCGACTCGCCTGCAGCAACAGTAAGCGTCCCGTTGGAACTAATGCTTGTTCCCGGTGTTACAGCGCCTGTCCCTGCAGGGTTTGAACTAACCCTCCATGTTACGGTGCTGTCCGGATCGTAGGTTCCGGTAACAGAAGCTCTGAACTGAAGCGTACTCCCTGCCCTTACAGTTTGATTTACAGGACTAACAGCCACACTGGTAATAACTGGAATAACAATATTAACAGACACACTGCCGGAAAAACTGGGATCCACAACTGAAGTCGCTGTAACATAAAGAGTTTTTAACGATTCATTTAAAGACACTGTAAGCATCCCGTTATTGCTTATTCTTGTTCCCTGTGTTACGGCTCCTGTCCCAGAAGGATTGGAACTGACCCTCCATGTAACAACATTATCCGGATTGTTTGTACCTGTAACCGATGCTCTGAATTGAGAAGTTCTTCCAATCGCCACACTCTGGTTCGCCGGAGTAACACTTACAGAATTTACAGTGGAAACCCTAATTTGTTTATTATCAAATTGTTCTGTTTCCATTGATACTGCATGAACAAAAATAAAAGGCGATGTTTCATCGGCTGCCACAAAGAGCATCCCGTCTTGAGTAATATACGTTCCAATAGCAAGAGACCCGAAGCCATCTTGTGTCGAACTAACTGACCACATCACACTGCGCCCCGAAGCTCTTAACTGAAGCGATCCCCCCGGTCTCACAGATGATAAATTGTTTTCTGTCCTTATATTAACAACAGTAAAAAGCAGCCTAAAGCTGGCACACCTTGTAACGACTATTGCTACTATTGCAAAAATGATAACCAAATAATTTATTTTTTTCATGTGTACAACCCTCAAATATAAGTATATCATAAAACAACATAATAATCATTGAAAAGTATCGCCACCGAAAAAAACCAGTTATAACATCAAAGTAATATCAACGAAAATATGCCATTGCGAATTCTCATATACTTTAAAGAAATATTAGGAAGGATAATAGACATGAATAAAATGTTTGATAGAAAGCAGATTAAAATACCAAGACCTGAATTCATTGTCCTTTACAACGGTGAGAACTCATACCCCGAGAAAAATACCCTTCGTCTTTCTGATGCTTTTATGGATATTGAAGGGTTAGTACCGGAAAGTAAAATATCATTAGAACTTTTAGTACAAGTATACAACATAAACCACGGATACAATAAAGAAATCCTGCAGAAAAGCGAAGCCCTTAACGGCTATAGTTTACTAATAAACAAGATCAGGGAATACCAAAAGACCGGATTTACACTTGCAAAATCGATAGAACTGGCTGTAAAATACTGTGTAGAGAAAAATGTCCTGAAAGATTTTTTAAAAGATCACGGTTCTGAGGTGGTAAACATGCTGTTCGACAACTACGATTTTGACACATATATGGATGTAGTCAGAGAAGGCGGTCGTGAAGAAGGTCGAGTGGAAGGTCGAGCAGAGGGTCGAGAGGAAGAACGTAATGAGATTGTCCGAAATGCGCTTGCAGAAGGAGCTTCAATTGAATTTATACAAAAAATCACCGGGATTGATCCATCTGTGATAAATAAGCTGCAAGAGCACACGGCTCAGAGGTGAAAAACATACTGTAGACTAAAAAAATGAACGGTTGCAACGGCGTATTTTCCCTAATTAATTTAACGCTCCTTGCAGCTGCACATGACTGCCGCGCCGGAGTTGGCGCGGCAGATTTTGGTTATTGTTTGGTTAATGTTTGTGTCACTACTGTCCCACCAGGAAAAGTTATAACCAGGGTAAGTGTATTACCACTTATGGTATAATTATATATAGATGATAATTGAATGCTAATGCTAGAATTAAAATATTCTTCAGTCATTATCGAAGGTACCAAAGCTGATTTCAATTCATTTTTTGTGTAAAGCCTTGGTTCAAGACCAAATGTACTGCCATACACATGGGTTGCTTCCATGTAAAGTATACCATTGTTTGTTGTATAAGTTCCTTTTGAATAAAGTACCCCACCCACATAACTTTCAAGATTCCCATTATTAAACATAATTGTACTACCATCCTCATTAACCCAAGTTCCATTAAGCGGATCACTCGGCTCAGGACACCCAATAACCATCAACCCGAATATCAGTGTAAGCACCAACATTCCCAAAACAAATTTCTTGTTTTTCATTTTCTCACTCCTTAAAAATTTTCAAAGTCTGGTAAAATACAATTAATTCAATACCAAATTTCTAGCATTTAGCTTGAAAAATCTAACATAATACCAGCATAGTGCTAGTATATCTGAAAATAATACAAGCGTCAAGCAACTTTAATAAATTAAAATCTAGCTATAAGAATGTATATATGGAAATATTGACTGTTTTTGCGGAAAATATGAGAAAATACCGGAAACAGGCGAAATTAACTCAAGAAAAATTAGCAGAACTTTGCGATACAGAGCAACGTTATATTGGGCAAATTGAAACCGGACGCCGCTGTCCTTCGCTGGAATATGTCGAAAGAATTGCAAATGCCCTAAAAATCGCCCCCTACCGCCTGTTCTACGACGAAACAGCCCCGGAAAATGAAGAGCTATCCGCCCTGCACATAGAACAAAAGCAAAAAATAAAGACTATGCTAATGGAGAATATCAACAATTTCTACTCAATGATCGACGGGCAGTTTTAAGGGTATGGAAGTTGTGATATTTTAAAATGTCAAAAGAACGAAAAACTCCATTTTCTACTTCAACTAATTCCTTTCTTATTGACAAGCCGTATCAATTTTGATACATTAATAATATGCCTCACGGTAAAAATGACAAGATTATTTCGGTATACTTTTTCAGAACTTCTACCGGTAATGAACCAGTAAGAGATTGGCTAAAATTCCGTTCACCGGATGAAAAGAAAGTAATCGGAGAGGATCTTAAAGCGGTTGAGTATACATGGCCTGTAGGATATCCGCAAGTAATAAAACTAGAGAAAGATTTATGGGAAGTCAGAACTTATTTACAGAATGGTATATGCCGTGTCTTTTTCACAATTTGGAAAGAGTATATGGTTTTGTTACATGGCATAATAAAAAAGAGCCAAAAAACACCAAAGCAAGATTTAGACCTTGCAAAAAAAAGGCGTAATGTAGTAATGACAGGAGGTATTACAAATGAAAAATAATTTTATAGGAAGTTCGTTTAACGATTTTCTGAACGAAGAAGGCATCTGCGAAGAAGTGGAGGCTGGCGCCATAAAAAAAATAATCGCCTACCAGTTACAGGAAGCTATAGAAAATGAACATCTTTCAAAAACGGCTTTAGCTGCTCGGCTTGATACTTCTCGTGCTGCAGTTAACAGGCTTCTCGACCCTGAAAATGAATCTATCACTTTATTAACCCTGAAAAAAGCAGCCACTGTTTTAGGAAAAAAACTACATCTTGAATTAGTATAAATTTATTTGGGTATTATTGCCAGTATTCCTAAGTTGAGAAACGACATAATCCACTATTTCTTGGTCGCTTTTATCTACAACAGCTACAGAAATAGAATTTTCGAGATCTGGGTTATGAATAGATTTATCTAAATAGTTTCTAGGGAAAAATTTGTCATCCATTAAGCTGACTTCCCTTTTATAATAATTTTTCATCTGCTTCCCCCAAGGATTCCATTATACACCAAATATCGGCAATAATTTAAGAGTATATCATTATATATTTCTACTGTCTATACAAAAATTATCGACAATGAATCAAAAGCTTGGCTTGATAACGAACTGCGGGGTATGTAACAAAATCTGCCGCACCGAGATTGGCGCGGCAAATTTTGGTTATTGTTTGGTGTATGTAATAATAACTCCATAGACACTGGTAATGTTAAGTGTATTGCCACTTATAGAATAAGTGGAAGAAAAAGACGCATACATATCATCAACAGAGAATGCTCCTAACTCTATTGAGTTAGTCGCAATTAATGATAAAAATTCACTTTTTGAGTACCACAGGTGTGATGTAAATACATCTACTTGTAACGTCATATTAAAAAAAGAACCAATATAATGTGTTACTATCATAGTCAACTGAGTACCACTTGTAGAATAAGTTCCTCTATACATAAAAGGAGCGTCCCCCGGCTCTTGAAACTCCCCATTATTAAACTTAATTGTACTACCATTCGCTTGTGCCCAAACCCCATTAAGCGGATCACTCGGCTCAGGACACCCAATAACCATCAACCCGAATATCAGCGCCAAAGCCAACATTCCCAAAACAAATTTCCTGTTTTTCATTTTCTCACTCCTTGAATTGGTAAAAAATTTAGAACCTATAGTATTTCTCATAAACAGAGCCATTTGCTTACTATTTCAAAGACTATAGGAGCTATTAGCATATGTTATCATATGTATACCGGAGCGTCAAGTTACTGTTTCTAAATAAATAGGAGCTATTAGAATAGGGTATGGCGCTTCAACAGGTTTTTATGAAAAACATGAGAAACCACCGTAAACAGGCAGGGCTTACTCAGGAAAAGCTTGCAGAACTCTGCAATACAGACCCCTGTTATATCAGGCAAATTGAAAATGGTCGGCGATTTCCTTCAATAACATACATCGAAAGAATTGCAAATGCCCTAAAAATCGCCCCCTACCGCCTGTTCTACGACGAAACTGCCCCGGAAAACGAGGAGCTTTCCGCCCTGCACAAGGAACAAAAGCAAAAAATAAAGACCATGCTGCATGAGAATGTCAACAATATCTGTTCATTGATTGACGGGCAGTTTTAAAAGTGTTACCCAAAGTTATAACTCTCCGACACCTTGACAAATAGTATCATAAGATGATATCATCAAGTAGTGAACTCGAAACAGAAGAAAACGCTTGCAGATATCTTTCACAATCCTGTTAAAAGCTCGATCTTGTGGTCGGATGTGGAGAACCTTTTCAAGGCTTGCGGTGCACATATCGAAGAAGGAAGCGGTTCCAGAGTCTGTATAATGCTAAATGATGTTGTTGCCGTATTCCACAGACCTCATCCACAAAAAGAAACAGATAAAGGCGCTCTTAAATCGGTTAGGCTTTTTTTGAAAAATGCGGGGGTAAAACATGATGAATTATAAAGGTTATAACGGAAAGGTTGAATTTGACGATGAAGCTGGAATTTTCTACGGCGAGGTTATTGGGCTTAGAGATGTAGTAACCTTCAAAGGGACTAGCGTCAAGGAATTACAAAAATCATTCAAAGAAAGCATAGATGATTACTTATCTTTTTGTGAGCGTATGGGTAAAAGACCTGACATTCCGGCTTCAGGCAGACTTATTTTAAGAGTACCGCCCGAACTTCACTCTCGCGCTTCTGTCATCGCAAAAGCCGAGGGGATGAGTCTTAATTCATGGGTGACCGAAGCTGTGAAGCAAAAATTGCAAGAAGCGCCAGCAAAAAAACAGTATCATCCAATTACATCGTAGCCTTCGTCGGTAATAGCATCTTTAATTTTCAATAGCGTTTCATTATCATTGTTAAATGCAAAAGTAATTGTTCCTTCTCTCATATTAACATCAATATCTGTAACATCTTTAATATGAGAAAGTGAATCGATAATTGCTCTTTCACAGTGTTCGCCAAACATCCCTCTTACTTTGAGTGTTTTTACTCCCATTACATTCCTCCATCTATTTAGAGTCTGTCTAGGCGTCCAGAAACAGACTCTATTTGATTTTTACAGCCTGCATTTGAGCTTTTACGCATAACTCGGCAGCTTTGAATGCATGCTCCTGCGTCATTGCGTTTTCTGTCCTGTTGAGGCAGTCGAGAATCAACTGGCCAAAGAAAGGATAACCAACCTGCCCTTCAACATTATAATAAGTTTCTTCTTTGCCGTTTGCAAGGTACACATGCCCTCCGTGACTGCCCTTTTCACCTAACTGCATATACTTGCGCTGTTCTATAAAACCCTCGGTTCCAAGAATGAACAGGCGACCGTCTCCCCACATTTGCAGACCGTCGGGGGTGAACCAATCCACGCGGAAGTAGTTTGTCGCGCCATTGTCGCCGACAAGCGTAGCATCGCCGAAATCATCAAGCTCCGGATACTGGGGGTGGTTGTAATTTGCGATTTGACTGTTTGCCACAGTCGCGTCCTTTGCGCCCGAGTAAAACAAAAACTGTTCAATCTGGTGGCTTCCGATGTCGCATAATATACCGCCGTATTTTTCCTTCTGAAAAAACCACTGAGGCCGCCAAGATGCGCCAAGCCTGTGAGGGCCAAGACCAAGTACTTGAATCACTCTGCCGATTGCACCCTGCTCTATTAACTGCCCTGCAAAAACCGCACTTTCCACATGGAGGCGTTCGCTGTAGTAGACCATGTACTTTTTCCCGG
>Ga0099364_10006406_pt1 | contig 17142 bp, 12 predicted proteins | sample TergutTh196P3_FD_73070 | JGI IMG/M metagenome (GOLD analysis project Ga0099364, IMG submission 73070) | Microcerotermes parvus P3 segment gut microbial communities from Pointe-Noire, Republic of the Congo - Th196 P3 | ecosystem: Host-associated > Arthropoda: Insects > Digestive system > Gut ... | reverse complement strand
CCGGCCCCGGCTGTGGACCCGGCAGCGGCGGCGGCGCCGGTCAACGGCGACACCCTGGTGGAGGCCGCCCTGGGCGAAGCCTCAAACCTCATCCCGGCCCTGGCCAGCGACACCGCCTCTTTCGCCGTCATCGACCGGGTCTATGACGGCTTGGTAAAGATGGACAAGGACCTGAACCTGGTCCCGGCCCTGGCCGAAGCCTGGGATTTTTCCGAGGACCAGCGCATCCTGACTTTCAAGCTGCGCCAGGGTGTGCGCTGGCACGATGGAGAGCCTTTCACGGCCCGGGACGCCTTATTCACCTACGAACTCATGGTGGATCCCGGGACGCCCACAGCCTACGCCAACTCCTTCCAGCAGATTGAAAAGGCCGAAGCTGTTGACGACCACACCTTCCGGGTCACCTACCGGCGGCCTCTGGCCAAGGCCCTGAGCAGTTGGAGTTTCTCCATCATGCCGGCCCATCTGCTTGAAGGCCAGGATCTGACCACCAGCCCCCTGGCCCGCCGGCCAATCGGCACCGGGCCTTATAAATTTGATAAATGGGAGGCCGGCCAGAGGGTGACCCTGGCGGCCAACGACGACCACTTCGCGGGCCGCCCTCATATAGACCGTCTGGTAGTCAAAATCATTCCCGACCTCAACGCCCAGATGCTGGAGCTTATGGCCGGCAACATCGACACCATGAACCTGACTCCGGACCAGTATGAGGAAAAGAGCGGAGCGGCCGCCTTCACCGCCGCCTATAACACCTTCCGCTATCCGGCCTTCAGCTACGGCTACCTGGGCTTCAACCTGGAACGGCCGTTGTTCAAGGACCAGAGGGTTCGCCAGGCCCTGGCCTATGCCATAGACAAAGAGGAGATAGTTGAAGGCGTGCTTCTGGGGCTGGGCCGGGTGGCCAACGGTCCCTTCAAGCCCGACATGTGGGCCAACAACCAGGAGGTCGCTCCCTATCCCTACGACCCGGACAAGGCCCGGGCTCTTTTGGCCGAGGCCGGCTGGATTGAAGCCGGCGGCCTTCTGGTCAAGGATGGCCGGCCTTTCAGCTTTACCATAATCACCAATCAGGGAAACAAGATCCGGGAACAGGTGGGGGCCATCATCCAGGCCCGTCTCAAGGAAATAGGCATCGAGGTCAAGATACAGGTCATCGAGTGGGCCGCCTTTCTCAAGGAATACCTTGACCGGCGCAATTTCGACGCCATAATCATGGGCTGGACCATACCCAACGATCCAGACATGTTCGATGTCTGGCACTCCAGCAAAAACCGGCCCGGCGAACTTAATTTTATTAGTTTCAGAAACGAGGAGGTGGACCGGCTGGTGGACGAGGCCCGTTTCATCCTGGACCAGGCCGGGCGCAAAAAGGCCTATGACCGGGTCCAGGAAATCCTCCGCGACGAAGTGCCCTACGTTTTTCTCTACGTCCCTGACGCGCTTCCGGCAGTGGCCCGGCGCTTCATCGGGCCGGAAGTGGGGCCTGGGGGCCTCGGCCATAATTTCAACCAGTGGTTTGTGCCTCTGGCCCACCAGAAGTATAAATAACAGGGCTTTTCTCATGCTAAAAAAGATAAAAAACCTCATCCCGGCCCTGGCGCTTTTGGCGCTTATGGTCAAGTTCCCGACCCTGGCCTATTTCCTAGTCCTCTTGCTGGTTTTAATCTTCGTCCACGAATTGGGGCACTTTCTGGCCGCCAAGCTGGTCGGGGTCCGGGTGGAAACATTTTCCCTGGGCTTTCCCCCCAAGGCCTGGTCGCGGACCATTGGCGAGACCGAATACCAACTGGCCTGGCTGCCTCTGGGCGGCTATGTCAAGCTGTTCGGTTTTGATTCCGCCTCATCCGAGGTCATACCGCCGGAACTGGAGCACCGCTCCTATACCCACCAGAAGCCTTGGGCCAAGATATTCATCAGCCTGGCCGGGCCGGCCTTCAATATCCTATTCGCCGCCCTTTTGTTTTGGGGCCTCATCTGGGCCTCGGGCATCAAGCATCTGCCGCCGGTGCTGGGGCCGGTAGTTCCCGAGAGCCCGGCCTATGAAGCCGGCCTGAGACCGGGGGACCGCCTCCTGGCCGTGGCCGGCCAGCCGGTCCTTTATTTCGACGCTCTGGAGACCGCCCTGGGCGCGGGGCGCGGGGCGCCCTTGGAACTGCTTATCGGCCGGGACGGTCATCCAGACCGCACTGTAATCCTGACTCCGGTCCCCCGCGAGATTCGCGACCTTTTCGGCGAGATGCTGACCGTCTACGAGGTGGGCCTTAGCCCCCGCCATAAGCCGGTGGTGGAGCGGACCTCGGCCGGCTCCCCGGCGGCGGCGGCCGGGCTGTCCGCGGGCGATCTCATCGTGGCTATTGACGGCCGCCCCACGCCCGACTGGGAGGATGTGCTGGAGGCCGTCCAGGGCCCCCGGGATCAGCGGGGGAGCACCATCCGCCCCGCCCATATCAAGCCCCTGACCATCACGGTGGACCGGGACGGCCAAACCCTGGACCTGTTAATTACGCCGAAGATCAACACCGGCCTCAACCAGGACGGCGAAGTCACCTATACGCCCATGGTGGGCATGGAATCCCGCCTGGAAGTCCTGGTCGAGCCGGTGGGCTTTTTAAGGGCGGGCGGCCTGGCCGTTCTGGAGACCGTCAACATGGTCGGCCTGATTGTCAAATCAGTGCAGAAACTCATCACCGGCCAGGTTTCGGCCAAAACCCTCGGCGGGCCCATACTCATAGCTGAAGTCACGGGCGACCGGGCCAAGGCGGGCTGGGAATCTTTTCTGAACCTGGCCGCCTTCATCAGCGTCAATCTCGGGATTTTGAATCTTTTGCCCATACCAATCCTGGACGGCGGCCAGATCGTGTTTTCCCTCATTGAGGCCCTGCGCCGCCGGAGCTTGAGCCATCGCTTCCGCGAAGCCGCCCAGTGGGTGGGGCTGATCTGCCTGGGCCTTTTGATGATCCTGGTTTTTTACAATGACATCGACCGTCTCGTCACCCGCTTTTCAGCCTCGGCTGAAACGCCGGTTCTGCCCGAGGAAGGGCCGCCGTGAAGCCCCTGACCGTTCTGGCCTGGGATACGGCTGCGGACCGCTGTGCGGCCGCCCTGATTCGCCGGCGGAGCGGGGATACGGAAATATTGGCCGACCACACCGGTGATTTTGGCCTCCATTCTCAAGAGCTGCCGCCCCTGGCGGCCCGGATGCTGGAGGAGCACGGTCTTGCGCCCCGGCAGGTGGACTTGGTGGTGGTCGGCCGCGGCCCCGGCAGTTTCACCGGTCTCCGCACCGGCTTGGCCCTGGCCAAGGGGCTGGCCTTGGGCATCGGCCGGCCTGTTTTGGGTCTGGGCACCCTCACGGTGCTGGCGGCCCAGATTCTGGCCGCCGAGCCGGACCCGGAGGTTCTGGCCGCCCCGGTCATAGACGCCCGGCATGGGGAGGTTTTTACAGCCCTCTACGGCGGAAAGGACCGGCTGCTCCAGCCCTTGGCCCTGCCGCCCGAGAAATTGCCGGCCGTCTTGAACGCGGCCGGGGGCGGGCGGCCTATCCTGGTGGACGGCCCGGCCCGCTCCCTGGTCCAAGCCGCCTTGGCAGGTTCGGAGTTGAGGGTCGGACCGGGGGATCCCCGGCGCGTTTCGGCCGTGGTTCTGGCCGGGCTGGGGGCTGAAATATTTCTTCAAAAGGGGCCGTCGGCCCTGCGGCTCCATCCGCCCCTGCCTCTGTATGTTCGGGAACCTGATTTGAGGCCGGCCCGGCCGGAAAAGGAGCAGTCCCGTGTCACTTACGCCTCGTAACCGGGTGCGGTCCCAACTGCCCCCCCCGGCGCCGGCGCCATCGGCCGAAAACCAGACTCCGGCGACAGAACTCTTCAACCGTGACGTCTTCAATATCAAGGTGATGCGCGAGCGCCTGCCTAAGGCCGTCTCCGACCGCTTCCTCAATACCTTGGACAGCGGCTCTCCCCTGGAGCCGGCCGATGCCGATGTCATCGCCAGCGCCATGAAGGATTGGGCCATAGAGCGCGGCGCCACCCACTACACCCATTGGTTTCAGCCCATGACCGGGCTAACCGCCGAGAAACACGACGCCTTTCTGACCCACGGGGTCGACGGCAGCATATGGAACGAGTTTTCCGGCAAAATGCTGGTCAAGGGCGAGCCGGACGCCTCTTCCTTTCCCTCAGGAGGCCTGCGCTCCACTTTTGAAGCCCGGGGCTACACCGCCTGGGATCCTACCAGCCCGGCCTTCCTCTTAAAGTGCGGCGGTCGCCGGACCCTGTATGTGCCGACCATATTCCTGAGCCACACCGGGGAAGCCTTGGATCACAAAGCTCCCCTCTTGCGCTCCCTGGAGGCCGTATCCCGCCAGGCTCTGAGGGTTCTGCGGCTTTTCGGCGACCACAAGGCCCGCTGGGTCACCGCCTACGTCGGCGCCGAACAGGAATATTTTTTGGTGGACAGCCGTTTCGCCGCCCTGAGGCCGGATCTGCGGCTGGCCGGCCGCACCATCTTCGGCGCTCCTCCCAGCAAAGGACAGGAACTGGAAGACCACTACTTCGGCGCCATCAGCCCCCGGGTGCTGGCCTTCATGACCGAAGTGGAAAGCCGTCTCTGGGTTTTGGGGATTCCGGCCCGCACCCGCCACAATGAAACCGCTCCGGGCCAGTTTGAGCTGACCCCCCTGTTTGAGCGGGTCAATCTGGCCGTGGACCATAACATGCTGGTGCTCAAGGTTCTCAGGGATACGGCCGGGGACTTCGGCCTGACCTGTCTGCTCCACGAAAAGCCCTTCGCCGGGGTCAACGGCTCGGGCAAGCACAATAACTGGTCCTTAGGTGATTCCGAAGGCCGTAATCTTTTTGAGCCCGGACCCGAGCCCTGGAACAATCTGTGCTTTCTGGTCTTTCTGGCCGCGGCTCTGCGGGCCGCCCATCTTCACAGCATTCCCTTGCGCATCGGGGCGGCCAGCGCTGGCAACGATATTCGTCTCGGGGCCTACGAGGCTCCCCCGGCCGCCATTTCGGTCTTTCTGGGCGAACAGTTGACGGGAGTGGTCAAAGGCTTCATTCAAGGTTTAAGCGGGGATAAAATGGCCGCTCTGTGGCGGGGGGCGGCCATAAAGTCCGGCCTCGCCTCCCAGCCCGCCTGGGACCAGGACATCTCCGACCGTAACCGCACCAGTCCTTTCGCCTTTACCGGCAACAAGTTCGAGTTCCGGGCCGTGGGAGCTTCCCAGTCCATAGCCCCGGTCAATATAGCCCTGAACGCGGCCATGGCCTGTGCCCTGGACGACCTGGCCGTTGAACTGGAAAAGGCGGGCGGGGCCGAGGAAGCCGTCCGCCAAGTTCTCAAGCGTATGTTCAAGTCCCACCTGCCCGTGGTCTTCAACGGCAACAATTATACCCGGGAATGGGCTGACGAGGCCGTGCGCCGGGGCCTCCCGGACCTCAAGGACACCGTTTCCACCCTGGCCCGCTATAGCGCCCCGGAAGGCCGGGAGGCTTTTTTACGCCACGGCGTCTTGACGGAACGGGAACTTCTGGCCCGCCAGGATATTCTTTTGGAGAATTACATAAAGGTCATCCATGTGGAAACCAAGCTCTGTCAGACCATGGGGCGGTCAACCATTCTGCCCGCGGCCCTGAAAGCCTTGGGCGCGGCGGGCGCGGACGCCGAGCGGGCCGGCCGGAACGGTCTTACGCCCGCGGAGGCTGAATACCAGCCTGAGAAGGTTTACTATCAAAAACTTCGGGAACTGACCACAGATTTGATGCGGAGCCTGGACGAGCTGGACGCCCGGCACATGGAACTGGACGCCATGACCGAAGTTCTGCCCCGGGCCGAGTCCGCCCGCGACATACTTATCCCTCTCATGACCAGGGTCCGGGCGGCGGTTGACGGCCTGGAACTATTGATAGACGATAATGACTGGCCCCTGCCCAAATACAATGAATTGCTTTGGCCGCAATGAATAAAGTATCAAATAATGAGCGCAGATAAGCCTGGGGATGTTTTTGCGGAAGCTCTGGCCCTCCACCGGGCTAAAGGCGGCAAGCTGGAGGTCGCCTCCAAGACCAGGGTGGAGACCATGGCCGATTTGGCCCTGGTCTATACGCCTGGAGTGGCTGAAGCCTGCCGGGAAATAGTGCGGCGACCGGAAGCGGTGTATGAGCTCACGGCCAAGTGGAACATGGTGGCAGTCGTCACCGACGGCAGCGCCGTTCTGGGTCTGGGCGACATCGGGCCTTTGGCCTCGCTTCCGGTCATGGAAGGGAAAAGCATTCTTTTCAAGCGCCTGGCCGGTATAGATTCCTTCCCCCTGGCCCTAAAAACCAGGGAGGTGGATGAATTTGTGCGCGCGGTAGCCTTGCTGACTCCCTACCTGGGGGGCATCAACTTGGAAGATATCTCCGCGCCCCGCTGCTTCGAGATAGAGCGGAAATTGATTGAAGCCTGCGATATCCCGGTTTTTCACGATGACCAGCACGGCACGGCGGTAATCGCCCTGGCCGGGCTTTACAATGCCCTTAAAGTGGTGGACAAGGAAATGGGCCGGATAAAAGCGGTCTTGAGCGGGGCCGGAGCTTCGGGCACGGCCATCTGTGATTTCCTCTTAGCGGCCGGAGTGAGACAAATCATCGTTTGCGACCGGGGCGGGGCCATTTATCAGGGCCGGCCGGACTTAAGCGAGGCCAAGGCGGATTTGGCCGCTCGGACCAATCCGGGGCTGGAGAAAGGGAGCTTGGCCGAGGTCATTCGGGGGGCCGATGTGGTTTTAGGGCTGTCCGGCCCGGGCGCCTTGACCGCCGGCATGGTCAAGAGCATGGCCCGGGAGGCGGTGGTTTTCGCTTTGGCTAATCCCATCCCGGAGATAATGCCGGCTGAAGCCAAGGCGGCCGGGGCCAGGGTGGTGGCGACCGGACGCAGTGACTTTCCCAACCAGCTCAATAACTGCCTCGGTTTCCCCGGTATTTTCAAGGGCGCTTTGGCGGTCCGGGCCAGGCGTATAAATGAAGAGATGAAAATGTCCGCGGCCAGGGCTCTGTCCGGGCTGGTAAGTGATTCCGAACTGGCGCCGGAGAACATCATTCCCACGGTCTTTGATACCCGGGTGGTGCCTGAGATAGCCCGGGTCGTGGCCGAAGCAGCCCGGAATTCCGGCGTGGCCCGGATATGAGGGCGCCTCGCAGAAGGAGCCGCATATCGATTGACGGGTTGGGGCGGATTGGATTATAATAAAATTTACAATCGACAGATTTAAGTAAATAAAAGGACTCGGCAGTCTCAGACTTTACCGTCTCTCCTTAGCGGTGGGATGCGGAAATGAGACCGGCCTAGGCTATGGAGGCTTTTGATAACCATGAGACCATTGGTTTTCTGTGATACCAGTCTTTGCGTGGGCTGCAACCGTTGTGTTCGACACTGTCCTGTGGAAATGGCCAATGTCGTGTCGTTAACCGAGCAAGGCCATGTAGAGGTAGGCATTGACGCGACCAAATGTATCGCCTGCGGGGCCTGCATCGCTGTCTGTCAGCATGACGCCAGGTATTTCGCGGACGATCTGGAGCCCTTCCTGAACGACCTTAAGCAAGGTAACCGCTTGTCTTTGGTGATCGCCCCGGCCATCCGCACACACATAGATGATCTCGGCCGCCTCATCGCTTGGCTCAGAACTTTGGGTGTGGACAAAATTTACGATGTTTCGCTGGGCGCCGATATCTGCACCTGGGCCTACATCCGCTACTTCCAGAAGCGGGGCACACCGTTAATCTCCCAGCCCTGTCCGGCCATTGTAAACTATATCCAGTTGTATCTCCCGAATTTAATTAAATATCTGTCCCCCGTGCACAGCCCGATGACCTGCACGGCCATCTACATGAAACAATATCGGAAGATAAACACGCCCATCGCGGGCCTTTCGCCCTGCATCGCCAAAGCCCATGAATTTGACGCCGTTAAAGTGGTTAAATACAATATCACCTTCCAGAAATTGTTTGAATATATCAAGGCCAACGGCATAAAGCTGCCGTCCGCTCCTTCCGGCTTCGATCATCCGGAGAGCAGTTTGGGCAGCATCTACCCCATGCCTGGCGGTTTGAAGGAAAACGTCGAGTTGTTTTTGGGCAAGGATCTGCGCATCGACAAGTCCGAGGGCATAAACATGGTTTATCGTGACCTGAACGAATACGGCCGGCAGCCGCCCCAAAATCTACCCGATGTCTTTGATGTGCTGAACTGCGGTGAAGGCTGCAATATGGGCCCGGCCTGCGGCGCGCACGGACACAAGAGCATATTTGAAGTCAACACGGTCATGGAAAAGGCCCGGAAAGCCGCCACCAAAGGCCGCTCGAAACGGAATTTCGATTCGCTCTACAAGACCTTCGACAAGACCTTTCAATTGGAACACTTTTTGCGCCATTATACGCCCATGCCGGTCCGTGTCCCCTCAGTCAGCGAAAAAGACCTGGAAGCAGCCTACCTGAAAATGGGAAAAGAGGAGGGCCCCAGCCGCAAATTCGACTGCGCCGCCTGCGGGGCCGACACCTGCGCCGAAATGGCCCGGCGAATAGTTCTGGGCGTGAATATCCCGGAAAACTGCGCTCAGCGAAATCGGGAAATTATCAAGTTTGAACACGAAGTTCTGGCTGACCTTCAAAAAGTCAACTCCGAAAAGACCATACAGGCTTCAGAAGAAATAGATATAGTTAAAAATTTAGTTGAAAAAATTTGGACTGACATTGACCGCTTCAGCGAATCCATCGCCAGCTTTGAAGCCTTGGAGAAAACCATAACTGAAACCACGTCCAAAACCAACATCATCGCCATCAACGCGGCCATTGAAGCGGCCCGGGCCGGGGACTATGGCCGGACCTTTGCCGTGGTGGCCACGGAAATCCAAAATTTGGCCCGGACCTCGCAGACCACCATTGAACGCAACCACGAATTATTCGCCATAGCGGGCGAAACCGTTACTGAGATGCACGTTCTGATTAAGCAGGTTTTAGAGGCCGTCAGCCTTGCGCACGACAATATTACGGAAATCAAACGCGTAAACGCGGCCAGTGCCCAGGCTATTGCCGAAAAGGCTGGCACTCAAGGCTGAAATCACCAACCAGGCCTTATTCCGGTGGAATTGGAATTATTAAATTTGGCCTTTGGCCTCAGGCTGTGTTAGGATAATACCGATTCACCGCCCGGCTTCCGGCTGTCGGCCGGGCGCCGGGAGATGGGAAGATGAAAGCCCCCCAGTTCGCCGTCATCGGTACGGCCGGACATGTTGACCACGGTAAAACTTCCCTCATCAAAGCCCTGACCGGCATTGACACAGACCGCTTGGCCCAGGAAAAGGAAAGGGGCATAACCATTGAAGCCGGCTTCGCCCACCTCCACCTGCCCGGAGGCCGGGCGGCCGGGGTCGTGGATGTTCCAGGGCACGAACGGTTCATTAAAAACATGTTGGCCGGGGCGGCTGGCATTGATGTGGCTCTCTTGGTCGTAGCCGCCGACGATGGGGTTATGCCTCAGACCAGGGAACACCTGGATATCCTCCGTTTCCTGGGATTGACCCGTGGTCTGGTGGCCCTGACCAAGTGCGACCTGGCCGGAGAGGAATGGCGGGAACTGGTTAGGGACGATCTGGCCCGCCTCACTTGCGGCACCTTTCTGGAAAACTCCCCTATAATCGCGGTCAGCGTGGAAACAGGCCAGGGCCTGGAGGAATTGAAGGCCGCCCTGGCTGAAACAGTGGCCTCTTTAAGCTTCCGCGCCGCTCACGGCGGCTTTCGTCTGCCTATGGATCGGGTCTTCACCCTGACCGGTTTCGGAACTGTGGTCACCGGCACCCTGATGGACGGTTCTGTAAAAGTTGGTGAAGAGGCCACGATCTATCCCGATGGCCTACCGGTCAAAATACGGGGTCTGGAGGTTCATTCACTACCGGTGGAAGTCGCCTGGCCCGGCCAGAGGGTGGCGGTCAATTTAAACTTAAAAAAAGACAAACTGGCCCGGGGCCATGTTCTGGCCGCCGCCGGCAGCCTTCAATCCACTCAAATGCTGGATGTCCGGCTGGAGGTGCTGCCCAATTCGCCTTTTCCGGTCAAAAATGGCAGTTGGGTCCATCTTTACCTTGGGGCCGGTGAATTTCTGGCCAAGGTAGTGCTGCTGGAAGACGAGGAACTGCCTGAAGGCGCTTCAGCCTTCGCCCAACTGAGGCTATTGAGTCCCGCCGCCGTCCGCAAGGATGACCGTTTCGTCATCCGTTTTTACTCGCCCCTGGTCACCATCGGCGGGGGTGTGGTTCTGGACCCTGTCCCTCTCAAGCGGCGACGCCATAAACCCCAGGTCATCAGTCACCTGACAACCAAAGAGACCGGCTCACCCCAGGAAAGGCTGGAACTGGCCGTCGAGGAGCGGCCGGAGACTTTTCCCGCGCTTGAAGAATTGGTCCGGCGAGCCGGCCTGGATCCAGCCAGGCTTAAAGCGGACGCCCAGGAATTGGTCCGAGAGGGGCGTTTGGTGAGGCTGACCAGGGAAGTCTTCATCCACAGGCGGGAACTGGACCTGTTGCGGACCCGGCTCGGCCGGCTTCTGACCGACTGGCATGCCAATAATCCTTTCAGCCCCGGCATGTCTCTGGAAGAAGTGCGGAGACGCCTTCTGCCCAAGGCGGGGCCGGTGGTGGCCGACGCTGTTTTGGCCAGCCTGGAGGCGGAGGAAAAGTTCTTCGTTCGAGAGCTCGGCTACATAATGTTGGCCGGCTTTCAGCCCCAGGTCAATGAGCAGGAAAATGAACTCATCGCCAAATTGGAGCGGCTTTATCAAGATTATGGAATGACGCCCCTGGCCACAAGCGCGGTGGAGCCGGCCTCTTCGCCGGGTATGGAACGCCGCCGCCAGGCGGCCTTCTCCGCGCTGGCCCGGCGCGGCCTCCTGGTTCGGCTGAGCGATCTTTACTATCTGCATAAAATCCATTATGACCGGGCTTTGAGCCTGTTTCGGGAAATGGCCGCCGGCGGCCAGACCGTTCTGGCCGGCAAGTTCAGGGATGAGTTGGCTACTTCCCGCAAAGTGGCCGTAGCCATTTTGGAATATTTTGATAAAATCGGTCTGGCCAAGGCCGTTGGAGAGGGTCGAACCCTCCGTTTGGGGTAACGCATGAGCCTTCTTTCCCAGTGCTCCTCCGGCGGCTGCGGGGCCAAGCTAGGGCCGGACGAACTGGCCGGTCTTTTGAAAAATTTGCCTTTGTTCCGGGATCCCCGCCTCCTGGTGGGCTACGAAACAGCCGACGACGCTGCAGTTTACGCCCTCTCCGAGGAGACGGCCCTTATTTCCACTGTGGATTTTTTTCCGCCAATGGTGGAGGATCCGGAGCTCTTCGGCCGCATTGCCGCCGCCAATGCCTTGAGCGACATCTACGCCATGGGTGGCCAGCCTCTCCTGGCTCTTAACCTGCTATGTTTTCCCGAAAAATATGACGACCCGGCAGCCCTGGCCAAAATTTTGGCCGGCGGAGCGGCCAAAATTTTTGAGGCCGGCGCCCTTCTGGCCGGCGGCCATTCCATCTATGACCATGAGCCTAAATACGGCTTGGCCGTCACCGGCCTGGGGCATCCCCGCCGCCTCTGGCGCAACCGAGCTGGTGAGGCGGGTGACGCCTTGATTCTGACCAAACCTTTGGGAGTGGGCCTGGTTCTGAGCGCGGCCCGGGCCGGGCTGGCTTCAGAGGAAGAATTCGCGGCCGCAGCCGCGGCCATGGAACGCTTGAACAAATATGCCGCTGAAAAGGCCGTTGGCTTTGATATCCACGCCGTCACCGACATCACCGGCTTCGGCCTGCTGGTCCACGCCGCCGAAATGGCCGGGGAGGATAAAACTTTGGTTTTAGACTTTGATTCTCTGCCTCTTTTGCCGGGCGCTTTGGGGTTCGCCGCCGAATACTTGGGCACAGCGGCCGGCCAGCGGAACCGGGGCCATCTCTCCGCCCGGGCGGACCTGGGGCGGCTGTCGCCGGCTGCGACGGAAGTGCTTTTTGATCCTCAGACCTCCGGCGGTCTTTTGATGAGCCTGCCCATGAGCCAGGCGGCCGAATTGTGCGCGGAAATAAGAAAGGATGATCCGGCGGCGGCCATCATCGGCCTGGTTGAGGCCAGGCGTAACTTGGCCTTGGTAGTGGTGTGAATTGAGGAGCGCCCGTGCTGAAAAGCCTTTATAAAAAAATCGTCCTGGCCATAACCTCTTTTTTGGGCGGGGCTTCCGGGGCCTTCCTCCTGTCCGGGGCCGGCTCTCCGGGCTTGAATATCATGATGGGCCTTATTTTTCTGGTGAGCTTTTTAAACATGTCGCTCTATATCAATGAATATTACAAAAATTTTAAAACGCGGATGGCCTCTTTCCGCCCGCCGCCGCCGCCGCCTCCGCCTAAACCGGCAAGCGGCGACCCTGGCGGCGGCCCTGGCAGCGGGCCAGGGCCCGGAAGCGGCGGGGCCAAGAGCTGAAGCGGCCAGAAGCATTTGAATTTCCGGAGGCTCGAAAATTGAAAAGCCGGTGCTCCTGTGGTGCGGTGTACACCATAAAACCCGAATTTCTGGGCAAGAGGACGCTCTGTAAACACTGCGGCCAGAGCTTTGTTATTGCGGCTTTGCCTTCAGATTCCGGGGCCGCTCTGGCCGGGCCGCCGGAATTGGAGCCCTCAGCCTTGGCGGAAAGCGCGTCACCGGAAATTGAGCCGGTTCAGGCAGCCGATTCGGGCCCGGAAAGCGATGTCCGACCCTTGGAGGTTAAGGCCGGACGGCCGTTTCTGGCCCTGGCAGTGGCGGCGTTGGCCGGAACCCTGGTGGGCGCCGGCCTGATGGGCTTGGCCCGGCAGGGTGAGATTGACGGGCTCAAGGAGCGGTTGGCCAGGCTGGAACTTCAGGACCAAAACCAGGCCAGGCAAAAATTAGGGGTTTTGAAAGAGGAGTTGGACCGGCTGCAAGACGACGTAAGGCTTTTGGAAGGCGCCGACTATCCGGCCGGTTCCATCCCTCAAACTTTGGCCGAGGCGGCTGTCCTGGAGTATAAGACGGCCGAGGCCCTTATACGGCAACAAGTCGCGGCCCTGGAAAGCGGGGCCGGATTGACGGTGACCGCCAAGGGCACGGCCCCGGATCCCGAACTGGCCGCCGCAGTAGAGGAAGAAATGGCCAGGCTGGAGGCCAGGCTGGAAGGGCTTCGGCGGGAAGCCGAAGGCCGGGCGGAAGAACCCTTATCCATGGTCCAGACCGCCATAGCCACGGAGGAGTTGAATCTGGCCATATTGAACCGCAACCGTCTCATCGCCAGATACGGCCTGAGCGCGCCCCTGCCGCCCCGGAGACCGGCCGGGGCCGGCGAGTGACAGGCTTAGCAAGTGGAGAAACCGCAGCGATCACATTTGCGGCAGGAGCCTTCCCGACGGAGAGACAGTTCCTGGCACTCCGGGCAGAGGTCATAGCCACCCCGCTCGGCCGGGGCGTCCAAGGGACCTGCCTGGGGTTTTTTCAAATAATCCTTGCGCAGCATCATCAGGCGGCCGATGAGCTGGGGCAGGCTGGCGGCCGCCAGCGGGGTTTTGCACATGTGGGTGCGGACGATGAAGCGTTCCCCGGTGGATACCTTGCATAGCACTTTAACGAAGCGGTCGAAGAGGCTGGGCACTTCCCGGAGGGCCACGGAGATGATCATGCCCAGGGCGGTGAAAATGGAATTGATGACCGCTCCCACATCGCCGGCCGAGACGAAGACCTCGCGGATGTTGTTGTGGTCGTCATGGGTAAGGGTTATATGGGCGGTCAGGTTGGCGCTTTTGGCAGTGAAGGTGCGGCTTTCACGATCGCCGCCGATGTCGTCGGCCGACTGAAGATAATCGTCGGTTTTCTGGTCGGTCGAAGCCAGAATGCCCTCCAGGGAAGAGTCACGGTAAACGGTGAAGCCTTTGAGCCTGAGCTTTCGGCTTTCGATAATGAGCTGTTCTATATCGGCGGCGGAGGCTTCACGGGGCAGGTTGATGGTTTTGGAGACCCCGGTGTGGCAGTGGTATTGGAAGGCGGCCAACATGCCCAACTGGTCCTGGGGGCTGAGCTTAAGGGCGGTCTGGGCCTCGGCCGACTGGTGAAAATCGGGGTATTTTTCAAACAGGTCGGCCAGCTCGGCCGGGCGAAGGGTGAATTCCAGCCAGCCGTGAGCGGCGTCGCGTACCCGGCGCATTTGGGTCAGGGCGAAGAAAGGCTCTATGCCGGTGTCGATGTTGCGCAGAAAGACGGAGACGCTGCCGGTGGGGGCCTGGCTGGTGGTCAGGCAGTTATAAAAGCCCCCCCGCTTATCCACGGTCTTCAAAAGAGGCGCCAGAAATTCCTCCTTGAAGTCCCCGGCTGGTGATTCAGCCAAGGTTTGGCCCAGTTCGGCCAGGTGGAGGGGCCAGAAATCCCGGTTTTCGTAAACTTGGCCGGTGGCTTCGGCCAGCTCGGCCGACAGCTTGAGAGTGCCCAAGGTCAGCCAAGCCTGGGTTCGGCGGGCGAAGAGCCGGGCCTCGGGCGAGCCGTAACTTATTGTGCTGCGGAAAGCCAGGAGAAGGGCGGTGTGAAAGCCGCTCATGCCCACGCCTACGGGCCTGAGTTTCTGGGTTTTAAGGCGGATATCCTCCAAGGGATAGCCGTTGTCGAATTCCAGGATAAGGTTGCCTAACAGACAGGCCAAGCCGGAGGTCTCCGCCAGGCGGCGCCAGAAACGGCGGCTGAACTCATCGCTAAAGGAATTTTCGCCGCTCCATTTTGGCCCGGCCGGGTCGGCGGCCAATTCGTCAAAAACCTCGCGGGCCAAGCGGGCGGCGTTGACGGTTATGAGGTTGCAGGCCGAGCCGGCGCTGGCTAGGTATTCGCCGCAGGGGTTGGAAAAGCGCGGTTCGTCCTCGGCTCGGAGGGGTGAGTATTTGAGCATATTGTCCACGAACAGCAGGCCAGGATCACCGGTGGCCCACATGTTGCGGGAAATGAGGCCTATCAGTTCCTGCCGCTGCCAGAAATCGCCGAAGGCGTTGACCGAGATGTTCATGTTGGACAAGGTGGTCCCTTGGGCCGGACGCTCGTCCGGGGGCAGAGTCTGGATGAAGCGGTTCAATTTGGCGTTGAAGTTCTTGGATTCCACAAAATCGACTATGTCGGGGTGGTCCCAGTCCAACTGGACCAGGAGAGCCCCCCGGCGGCGGCCGCCTTGGTTGGTAGTCCCGGTGACCGCGTCGAAATCGGGCAGGAAGCCCACCGGCCCGCTGGCCAAGCCCTGTCCGGCGTCCACCGGCGCGCCCTTGGCCCGGAGGCGGGATAAATCTATGCCCGCACCGCCGCCGGACATGTAGATGGTGCGCATCCTGCGCCGCATGCCCTCAATGCCCTCAAGGCTGTCTTCAACCCAGCCCAGAGGGTAGCAGGAGAAGAAACCGGGCCGGCGGGTGTGGGGATTGCCGAAGGACATCAAAAAAGGCGTGGCCGGGATAAGGTGCCGGGCGGTCAGGGCTCCGGCCAACTGGTCCAGTTTAGCCGGATTGGCCAAGGTGGTCTTGAGGGATTTCAGCTTGGGCAGGAGGCGCCTTTCAAGTATGTCCTGGTAATTTTTTTCCAAGGGGCGGCCGCTTTTCGGATCTCGGACCGCGTAGCGTGTGGAGGTCAGGTATTCGTCAATGGCTTGCCAGGCTTTGTTAAGGGCGGTGGTCATGGAATATCCCCCGGGCGGATTGGGGTTTGAGAGTGAACTCAATATATAGAATTTTTGGGGCGAAGGGAAGGGCTAACGGTTAAAATTTATTTATGAAGAAAATTGATTTCATAGCCCTGGCGATTTTTTTAGGCGCGACTTCTATTCTGGTCTGGCCTGAGGCTGTCAGGCATATGGAATGGGTTACTAATAACCATAGGTACCGGCTGGGCTTTATGGCTTTCGCGCTACTGGGCCCATTGGGGGAGATGGCGGCCGCCCGCATGGGGGGACGCCAACTACCCCGGCCGGCCCTCTTGGCCGCCTCCGCCCTGATGTGGGGCCTATACGGCCTTGGGGCGGCACTTTTTTTCTGGCTTTTCAGCGGGGCGGTGGCCTTGGCTCAAGGGGCGGGTCTGCTGCCCGGCGGGGTTTGGCGCTTTGGCGGAAATTTTCTGACCGCTTTTTTCGGCGGCTGGTTTTTTACTGAACCTTTTTTCACCAGCCTCCTGGTTTCCTTTTGCTTCACACACCCCTTTCTGGCCGTTTACCGTCTGGTCCGGGCGGCGATGTATATCATCTTGGCTGAAGGCCGCGGGCCTAATCTCCACCAAGTTGTTGAGGCGGCCGATTGGCCCGGCTTTATCCGGGCGGAAGCCGTGATCCTGCCCCTTTTTCGGGTGCCCTGCCTGACTTTTATCTTCATGCTGCCGCCGAGTATCTGGCTTTTGGCCGCGGCTTGGCTCGGCGTGCTTCTGGAGGTTCTCTTCAGCCTGTCCCGGCGAAAAACACCTTGACTTTTTTGCCTTAATGCCTAATATAACCCGAAACCCCGTATGTCGCGGCGGCCCTTCGGCCGAATAACTCTACTAAGAGGTGAATACCATGAACGGCCTCGCCCTCCAGACCAGCGCTCCCGCTTCCCGTCCCGTGGTGGAGCAGTGTCTCGGCTGTGACCGAATATTGAAAGAGGCGGACGGCCAGCGTTGCTCCGCCTTTGCCTTTCCTGACGCCAAGTGGCGTCTGGGAAATTGCAGCCTGGCCACTCATATTAAAGCAGATACAGGGAAAGGCGCGGAAAAAGTTCGCGTGGGTCAGCAGAAGCAGAAGAAGAGATAAAAACCATCAGCAAAATTGGTCCAGACAAACTCCGGGCTTGGATTATGATGTGCAGAGGCCCTGCTGTCTTTTTTTATGTCAGGCTGGCATTTATCCAGCCCGGCCTTTTTCAATACCCCTCCTCAGTTGCCCTGAGCCCCTCTTTGTAGTAACTCAACTTTCGCAGCTGTAAACAGGCCATAAGTTCTTTATGGGAGGGCATTAACTAAAGAACGTCATAATATCTTCAATGACCCCATTGACGTGAAATCTGGCGAAAAGAGCCATAGTGAGTTCAACCATGTACAAGGATTTGGAAACGACGATGGATTTTCGCCGGAAACGCGC
>Ga0099364_10006405_pt1 | contig 17143 bp, 15 predicted proteins | sample TergutTh196P3_FD_73070 | JGI IMG/M metagenome (GOLD analysis project Ga0099364, IMG submission 73070) | Microcerotermes parvus P3 segment gut microbial communities from Pointe-Noire, Republic of the Congo - Th196 P3 | ecosystem: Host-associated > Arthropoda: Insects > Digestive system > Gut ... | reverse complement strand
TGGAGCGATTTTCACGATACAATCTGTTTGACTACGTGCTGGAATTTTACGAAATACTCCATATCCACGGCGTTTCTTACATTTTAGAAGATATAAACAAATATATTTCCGAGCAAAGTTAAGAGATTTAAACGGTGGACAGCAAAACAAAATCACTACCTCGGCAGCGTCACAGCGAACACGGTCGAACCTTCGGAACTTTGAGCCTCAATACGACCCCCGTGGGATTCCGCCGCGTGTTTCGCGATCGCCAGCCCAAGACCGTATCCGCCGGTTTTGTTGTCTTCGCGGGCCCTGTCCTCCTCGACGCGTTCGAATCTGCCGAAAATCGCGTTCAACTTGTTTTGAGGGATGCCGATGCCGTTGTCCTCCACACGCAGCACAAGCTCTTCTTTCGATTCTTCAAGTGAAAACGACACGACGCCTCCCTGTCTGCCTTTAAAATTCTTACCTACGTACTTTACGGCGTTGTCCAGCAGGTTCGAAACAACACGTCCCAGTTCTTCGCGACGACCTTCGAAATATATTTCGTTTGGCGATAAATCCACCGACCACGATATATTCGCCGCGAGCGGGTTCTTTTGCGCGTCGGAAAGCAATGTCGCGCACATCTCTGAAAAGTTGAATCTCCGGGATTTTGACAATGGCGTTCCTGATTCAAGGCGGGAGAGCAAGAGCAAGTCGTCCACCAATACCGTCATGCGTTCCCTCTGACGCATTATCTCTTTAACGAACGGTTCCCGTTCGCTTGAATCGGAGTTGTCCATTTCCGCCAGAAGTTCCGCGGCGGCCGATATTGCCGCGAGAGGAGTCTGTAATTCGTGTCCCGCGTCCGCGACAAACGCCTTTCGCGCCGTTTCCATTTTTTTCCGTTCCGTTTCGTCGTTCAGGACGAGAAGCATATCGCCCGTTCCGATCGGAACGGCTCTCGCCTGATAAAATGTCGAAGCGCCGCTTTGGTAGTACGCGAAACTGTCCGTACAGACGCCTCCGTCCTGAGCCTCCGTTATTATCTTTATAAGTTCGGGGGAGCGAAGTTCCAAATCGGCCGGCGTACCTAACGCGCTCCGGGGTTTGTTTCTCATGAGCGGGGCGAAGAAGCGATTCACGCGGATTATTGTGCGGGAATCGTCCAGCAGCATCAGGCCACAGGGCGCATTTTGAACTATCGTTTCGAGCTGGTTTCGCTCGTTCGCAAGTTTATCCATCATTTTTGCCTGTGTGATCGCACTTTCGCTCAGCGCGCGGGACAGTTCCATTATTTCCGACGTTCCTTCAGTCGGATATACGGCCCGATCCCCCGCGCGCGACGCCCGGGACGCCTTTATCAGCGTGCGAATAGGGCGCGTTATCCTACGCGCGCCTGTTATTCCGGCGATCATCGCGAACACTCCCGCAATGATGAGCGATACCAGAATATCCTTCCTCACATTTGAAAGCAGAAAATAGTATTCCGACAAAGGGTACGCGGAGCGGACAATGTAACCTCCGTCAGTTCTGACGGCATAATAAAGATACAGAACCCTTGTCATCTCGCTGTATCGGCGATCAATTCCCGTGCCCGTTTCGAGAGCTCCGCGAATCTCCGGCCTGTTCCTGTGGTTATCCATAGGCCTTGTTCCGTGTTCATCCGCTTCGCTGTCGCCAAGCACTCTGCCGTCGTTTGCTATGATGGTTATCCTTACGCCGAGCGTATTTGCCCAGTCTTTAATAATTTCGAGCGGAACCTCCGGATCGCCCGGATGAAGGCGTTCGTACTCCGCGGCTACTTTCATGAACGCGGAGACGGACTTCCTGAGATTTTCCGTCACTATAATTTCGAGCTCAGCCTTCATGTCACGCGATACGATGAACCAGTTTACAGCCATAGCAATCAGAATGGTCAGCGTCACAAGGAGCGATACCCGTCCGGTAAGCGTCGCGAAGAAACCGTTTTTGCCTCTAATTTCCATTTCGTTCGCCTTTCGTTTCGTCAGACGTCACATTCGGAATTACCGCAAGTTTGTAACCGCGCCCGCGAACGGTATGCAATATTTCCGGTTTCTCGGGATTTTTTTCTATTTTTCGTCTGAGCCGGAATAAATGGACGTCAATGGTTCTGGTGTCTCCAGCCTGCATGCCCCAAACACGACGAAGCAGCTCATCCCTGGAAACTGTGCGTCCTTCGGCGGCGGCAAGTGATTCAAGAAGGCGATACTCAGTTGCGGAAAGATCGATGGGTTTCCCGTCGCTGAATACATCCTCGCTTACCACGTCTATCTCAATGGGGCCGACGCGCATTTTATCCGGCGTCCTGACGGGACTTGAGCGTTTGATGAGTATGCCGACGCGCGCCGCCAGTTCGGAAACTGAGAACGGTTTTCGTACATAATCGCTTGCGCCCGCGGAAAAACCGGCAAGAACATCCTCTTCCTCGCGTCTCGCGGTAAGCATGATAATTGGAATATCCTTTGTGGAACGATCATTTTTCAGTCTGCGGGCCACTTCAAAACCGTCCAGCCTCGGCAGCATCACGTCGAGTATAATCATATCGGGGATCAGCTCGAAAGCAGCGTTAAGCGCCTCGTCCCCATCGTACGCAATGTTGCAGGTATATCCATGCCGTTTCATCGCTTCGGAAACCAGACGCGCTATAGGTTCCTCATCCTCGACTATAAGGATGCGGCCGGGCAAATTAACGCGCCTCCTCCCAGGGTTTAGGCCTGCGATATTTCGTCGCTTTCACGCGACGGCCGACCAGCATATAGCATATCTGCTCGGTAATATTCGTCACGTGATCCCCGGCTCGCTCCAGAAGCCGAGGCACAGTTATCAGCTTGCTGCTGCGAGACACGAGTGACGGAGCCTCCATAACAGTCTCCATTATCTCCCTGAACGCCTCGCCTTCATAATCGTCCACATCGTCGTCCATGACGAATATTTTTTCCGCCGCCGACATGTCGCGCTTTGTCATCGCCAACATCGCGGCGTTCAACATTTCGACGACCCGTTCGCCCATCGGAAGAATAATTTTCAGAGGTCTTATCTTAACGTCAAGATCCAGCGTCACGCGCGATATACCCACGGCAAGATCTGTGATCCTTTCCAGTTCGAGCGCCATTCTTATGCACGCTTCGAGCGCGCGGAGATCGAAAGCCACCGGTTGATATCTCGCAATCAGTTCGAAGCTGAGGGTGTTTATCTCCAGCGCAAGATCATCGACTGAGTCGTCTCCCTCCACTATATTTCGGGCCAATTCCCTGTCCTGGTGAGCAAGCGACCAGACGGCGCTGCGCATCGCGTTCTCAGCCAGAGCACCCAGATGATAAATTTTCGCGAATAAAGACTCCATCTCCTTATCTTTGTACCTGATCATCTTTTTTAGTTCCTCCGCTGGCCGTTCGCGCTCGTCATCCAAAACGCCCGGTAATATAATCCTCAGTCCTCTTATCGGAAGGGGTGGTGAATATGACTGACGTCTGTCCCGATTCTATCAATTCGCCCATCAGGAAAAAAGCCGTTGTATCCGAAATTCGCGCCGCCTGCTGCATATTATGGGTTACGATTGCGACAGTATAATCCTTTTTCAGTTCGCGCACCAGCTCTTCAACCCTCGCGGTGGCAATCGGATCCAAAGCGGAGGTGGGTTCGTCCATCAGAAGCACCTCCGGCGACACGGCTATTGCCCGCGCTATGCACAATCTTTGCTGCTGCCCGCCGGACAGCGACATCGCGGGCTCTTTGAGCCTGTCGCGCGCTTCCTCCCACAAACCGGCGCTTTTAAGGCTGCTTTCAATTATTTCATCAAGATCGCTCCTGCTGATTTTCCCCAACAGCCGTGGTCCGTAAGCGACGTTGTCACGTATGGACAGAGGAAAGGGATTCGGGCGTTGAAACACCATTCCGACTTTGCGACGCAGCATTGTCACATCCACATCGGAAGCGTAAATATCCCGGCCGTCGAGCAAAATCCGGCCGTCGATGCGAACTCCCGGTATGAAGTCGTTCATTCTGTTAAGACATCTCAAAAATGTGCTTTTCCCGCATCCCGACGGACCTATAAAAGCCGTAACGGAATTTTTCGCTATATCGGCGGTAACGTCTTTGAGCGCCGGAGGCGCGTCTTTAGAGTACAGGAGAGTTAATGATTTTACATTAATTTTGGCGTCATTCATTTAAAAACGCCTCCTCATGCGCGCTCGCGTTATTATTCCGATCATCGAAATACCCAGTACCATAACAATCAACACCAGAATAGTGCCGTACTGTATGGGCTGAGTTCGCTCGATGTTGGTGCCGGCGGTCGCGAGCACATATATATGATATGGCAGAGCCATTACGGTATCGAACACATTGCGCGCGAAACCCGGCGCGAAAAAAACCGCTCCGGTGAACATTATCGGGGCGGTCTCGCCCGCAACGCGCCCAATACACAATATCGCGCCCGTTATTATTCCCGGAAACGCGGTCGGCAAAACCACGCGGTAAATTGTCTGCCACTGAGTCGCTCCCAGCGCGTAGGACGCGTCGCGGAATTCCTGCGGAACATTTCGCAGCGCAGTCTCGGAAGCTGTTATCAGCGTCGGCAGCGCAAGACATCCGAGCGTTAATCCCGCCGAAAGCAAGCTGACTCCGAAACGCAGAAATGTGCAGAAAAACGCAAGACCGAAAAGTCCGAACACTACGGACGGAACCGACGCGAGACTGCGTACGGCAAGACGAAGAGCCCTGGCCGGTTTTTTTTCATCGGCGTATTCGCTGAAATAAACCGCGGTGAGCACTCCCACCGGAAAGGCAAACAGCATGGAAACTAAAATCAACTGCAAACTCCCGACAATCGGAGTTATTATTCCTCCCTCCGTCATGCCGGAACGCGGCGGCTGGGTGATAAATTCCCAGGAAACAGCGCCGGCGCCCTTAGATATGAGAAAGGCCAGTATAAGACATAGAATTGCGGCGGATATTCCCATGCAAACACACAACAGCGCCACGACGCCGAAATTTGTCGCTTTCCTTCGAAGCGAAATTCTGCCAAGCGATGTCCGGTCGATCTTCATTTAGCTTTCCCGCCGGTTTCAATTTTCATTACAATCAGATTCAAAGCGGACGTCAGCGACAGCAGTATGCATCCCATAAAAAAGAGCGCGCGATAGTGCGCGCCGCCTACCACCGCCTCACCCATCTCGGCGGCTATAGTCGAAGTGAGAGGTCTAACCGGATCCGTAATATATTCGGGTATGATAGCAGCCCCGCCCGCGACCATCAGGACGACCATCGTTTCGCCGACGCTGCGCATCGTACCAAGTATAGCCGCTTGCGTAATTCCGCGTGAAGCGCAGGGCAAGCTTATTTTAAACATCGTCTCGAATTTCGTCGCCCCAAGAGCGTAAGACGCGTCGCGCAAGGACTGCGGCACAGCGTTCAAGCTGTCCTCAGCGAGCGTTGCTATCGTCGGAAGGATCATTACGCCAAGGAGAAAAGAGGCGTTCAGCAAATTGAGTCCTGTCCACAGTTCAAACCTGATCTGCAATATCGGGGCTAACACGACCATTCCAATGAAACCCAGCACAACCGACGGCAGGAAACTAAGTATCTCCAGCGACACCTTGCAATAATCCACCGCCCAGCCCGGGCATATTTCGGACAGGAAAAGGGCCGTCGCCACCCCGAATGGAATTGCGAGCGCGCACGACAATAATGTCACGGAGGCGGAACCGACTATAAGCGGCAGCATACCATATAAAGGAGGTCTTGACGCCGGATACCATAATTTTCCCGCTGCAATTTCAACTATCGAAGTTTCGGATAAAATCGGCACGCCTTCTTTGATAAGAAAGAAAATAATAAAAGCTATCAACCATATTGCAGAGTAAGCCACGACCGTTACAAGCGCCCTGGGAATTGTGTCCTTCCAATCTTTGGGCGAGCGGCGCCCGCTTTCGGGGCCGCTCGCGGAATCTTTCATTACCGCTGTTGCTTCAGGCATATTGACCATTATTACTATTTCAGCGTAACAAAACCTTCGCGCGCCACGTATGCCTGACCGTCGTCGCTTTTCAGGAAATCAAGATAATCCTTGAGCACGCCCGTCGGTTCACCGTCCGTGTACATGAAGAGCATCCGGCTCGTCGCTATCGTGTTTGCGCGCGCGGTCTCCGGCGTTCCTTTAACTCCCTCGATATCGAGACCCTTTACCAGAGATGGATCCACATAACCGAGGCTGTCGTAACCTATCGAAATCGGATTGTTCGCCACGGTCTGGACGACCGCGCCGGAGGACGCCACTACCAGAGCGCGCGGCGTAACCAGGGTACCCTGCATAATTTTCTCTTCCCAAACCTCATATGTGCCGGAGCTGGAGTCGCGGCCCACGACCGCTATTCGGGCGTCGTCTCCGCCGACTTCGCTCCAGTTGGTTATATTGCCGGCATAAATATCCCTGAGTTGTTCAACAGTCAGATCCTGAACGGGATTAAGCGGATGTACAATCGGGAGTATACAGTCGACGGCGACTATATGCTGAACCGGGTTAATTCCATTGGCGTTCGCGTCCGAAATTTCGGAGTCTCTCATTGTTCTGCTCATGGAGGCGATAGCGATCACTCCGTCAATAAGAGCCCTCGCGCCGTTGCCGCTGCCGCTGCCGGATACCGAGATGCGGACGCCGGGGAATTGAGACATAAACGCCTCAGCCGTCGATTGAGCAAACGGAAGAACCGTCGTGGAACCGTCGATAGTGAACTCGCTCGCCGCGAACGCAACACCCGCGAAGAGGAACGCCGAAAGGAACAACGCGCATGATACCGAACCAAACAATTTTCTCATTCTCAAATTACCTCCTGTGTTGTAGCATTTATTTTTTTGCTTCAAACAGGACAAAGTATAAGAACAATTCTTTACAGCAAAGTTAAGTTAATGTTACATGAATGTTACAACATAAATAAAAATTTCATCTCATCCCGTGAGGCTTGAACTCCGCGCCGAACATTGCGGACAGCTCGTTCATGCTCTTGCTCCCCAAATCGCCCCCGAAGCTTTTGCGCACCGATACCGCGCCGGATTCCGCCTCCTTCGCTCCGACCACGAGCATATATGGAATTTTCTCCAGTTGGGCGTCGCGGATTTTTTTGCCCAGTTTTTCATCCCGAGCGTCCCTCTCAACGCGAACTTGCATTTCCTTCAGAGCGTCTTCGACCTTTATCGCGTAATTTTCGAATTCCGGCCTGACCTGTATGATCCTGGCCTGTACCGGCGCTATCCAATAGGGAAAAGCACCGGCGTAGTGTTCGACCAATATTCCAATAAATCGTTCCAGGCTGCCCAGAACCGTCCTGTGGAGCATCACGGGCCTGTGCGGGGCTCCGTCGCTGCCGACGTAGGTTAAGTCGAATTTCTCCGGCATCTGGAAGTCGAGCTGTATCGTCCCGCACTGCCAGGTACGGCCAATACTGTCCTTCAAATGAAAGTCGATCTTCGGCCCATAGAAGGCCCCGTCGCCGGGATTAATTTTAAACGGCGTTCCGGTCTCCTCCAATACTTCCTGAAGCCGATTTTCCGCGATCTCCCACGCGGCGGGATCGCCCATGAATTTTTCCGGCCTCGTCGAAAGTTCCACATTGAATTGAAAACCAAACACGCTGTAAATATATTTTTCAAGATCGATAATTTCCTTAACCTCATCGCCTATCTGCTCTTGCGTACAGTAAATATGAGCGTCGTCCTGCGTGAAACATCTCACTCTCATCAATCCGTGGAGAACGCCGGAACGCTCGTGCCTGTGCACGGTGCCAAGTTCAGCCACGCGCATCGGCAGTTCGCGGTAACTGCGTTTCGCGGTCTTGTAGACTATTATTCCGCCCGGGCAGTTCATCGGCTTTATAGCGTAGGGGTTTTCGTCAATCTCCGTGAAATACATGTTATCGCGGTAGTGATCCCAGTGACCTGACTTCCGCCATAATTCACTGTCGAGAACGAGCGGGGTCTTTACCTCGCTGTAACCGCGCCGCGTGTGCTCGCGCCTCCAGAAATCAACCAGCGCGTTCATCAGCGTCATTCCTTTTGGATGAAAGAAGGGAAAACCCGGAGCTTCCGCCTGAAAGCTGTAAAGGTCAAGTTCGCGCCCCAGTTTTCGGTGATCGCGAAGCTTCGCCTCTTCCATCATCCTGAGATAGGCTTCAAGAGACGCGGCGTCGGAGAACGCGGTTCCGTATATCCTGGTCAGCATCACGTTGTTTTCGTTGCCGCGCCAGTAAGCGCCCGCGAGCGACATGAGCTTGAAGTGCTTTATGTATCCGGTGTCAGGCGCGTGAGGGCCTCGGCAGAGGTCGTGGAATTCACCCTGTTTATATATAGTTACGGACGATTCGCCGATATCGTTAATCAACTCGGCTTTGAACTCGTCGCCGGAGAATAATTCGAGCGCCTCATCGGAGGTCGTCTCAAGGCGTTCCAAACGCACGCGCTCACGCGAAATTTTTTTCATCTCCGCTTCGATTGCCGGCAGATCGTCATCCGTTATCGGCCTCGGAAAGATCACGTCGTAATAAAAACCGTCCTGTATAGCAGGGCCGACCCCGAACTTTGCCCCCGGAAACAACCGGGTGATCGCATGAGCCATCAGGTGGGACGCCGAGTGCCTCAATATGGGGAGACCTTCGTCTGAATCCGGCATAACAGGCTCTACCGTTCCGCCTTCTTTTATTACCGCGCCCAGATCAACCGGCTCCCCGTTAACCGACGCCGCCAAAGCGTTCCTGACATTCCACTCTTTGAACAGTTCATACGGTTTCGTTTCTCCGTCTCTTTCGAGGGTTTTGCCGCCGCAGCCCATATAAAGAACCATTTATATCATCTCCTGTGAAATTTTCTTTCGTCTTGGTATGATATTTTACCGTGATTTATTTTAACACCACGCGGAAAAAAATTTCGGTTCACGCGCGGCGAACAGATGGTAAAATAATATTGGCTGATAATTTAATCGTCATAATGAATATTTTTAAGACGGAGGATATCTGAAAATATGCCGTCTCCTTTTTTTTACAGGTTCGCCAGACAACGCGCAACAATCCGGCCGAAAATTTTATCCGTGGTTGCGGCAATCATCGCCGCGTCATTTGCGGCGCCCGGATGTATCAACCGGACGTTCGGAGAGACACGGGCGGCAATAATGGCCGACGTGCAACCGTTCGGCGTCGCGTCGGAAGTACGGGGCGAGGGCCGATATTTTATGAGGATACAGCGCGATATATTTTTCCCGGCGGAAACTATCCTTGTGAGCGTTTCGTCCGTTCCGCGCGACATGATAGACCGAAGCGCCGTCGTAGGTATCAAGCCGAAGGATTCGCCGAATAACGCGCTGCTGTACCGCGAATACATCCACAAGAGAGAAGACTCCCTCAGACTGCGCGCGCCGGTTTCTGAAGGGAATTACGTGATAGTCGGCTTCGACAACGGAACCGTCCTGAATGATCGAACGGAGGCCGTGAGAATACCTTTCAGAGTGGAAAACAATTCCGAGGGGGCGTTTTTCGTCTCGCTTGACAAAAAAAATTACGCTCCCAGAGAACAAGTCGCGGCCTTCGTCTCAGGAGTGCCGCGCGAAATGAGAGACGACAACGCGCTGATCGGGATATATCGGAACGGCGCCCCGCAGGGAAATTACTCGGAATACGAATACATACGCAGGGAGAGAGAAAGAATTTTTTTCCGCGCCCCCACAGAACCCGGCGAGTACGAAATCAGAGCTTTCTCGAACGGTTCCATCCTGTCGGACGCAACTATGACGGCGCGTATTCCTTTCACGGTCGATGGGTTTGCGATGGGTTCGTTCAACGTGACGCTGCCCAAATCGTACTATGCGCCCGGGGAGGATGTTCCGGCGGACGTCGGAGGGGTGTTGCAACATATTATCAACGACGGGGCGGTGCTGGGTATCTGCGAAGCAGGTGCGCCTCACGGCGCATTTCTCACATTTAACTACATCGTGAGCACGGCGGGAACGTATTTATTCCACGCGCCGGACAAAACCGGCGAATACGAGATACGAGCCTATATCAACCTGAATGTGATGACGGAAGCGACGCTCGCATCCGTCACGCGTTTCACTGTGGGATTATGAATATTTCAGCCGTAAACATACAGGCAATAACGGCTGTGGTATTTTTCGCGGCCGCGATAGCGGTATCCCGTATGATCGTAAATATTTACTCAGGACGTTGGAAAGCCCATTCGGCAATGCTGTTGTACATGCGCGTACTTCTTGGATTCCTCCTTGCGGGAGCGGTAGTGTTGGGATATTATTCATTTGCCGGAATTGACGTCATGCCGGCCGGATGGTAACCGGGCGAAACAGATGGTTTCGCGTGATATGGAGACGGGATAAATCATGAAATATTATTTTACCTCGGTTTTTTTAACAATTCTGATTTTAATATGCGCGCCGTACGCGATCTGTGAGGGCGCGGAAGTCGAGCTGGTACAGCCGGAAGTTGACAGAGAAGCGTCGGAGGAAGCATTCCTCAGGGCTTACGACTACTTCCTGCAAAACAGATTATGGAACTGCCTTGACGAACTTTCAATTTCGCTCAGGGAAAATATATATTTCATCGACGCGTATTACATGCGAAGTTTGGCCTTACGGCGTCTTGGCCGTTACACGGACGCCATAGACGCCATGTCGCAATATCTTGAGGTAAGGCGCGACGACAACAGGGCGAAAGTGATCCTTGACAGTATGCAGTCGGAATGGGATCTGATACGCGGTTTGATATCCCCCGCCGGGGACGCGACAGGTATATTTTTCGAGTCGCGCACGATTAATTCATATCTTGGTATCCAGCCTTTTGAACCTCTCGCGCTGAAGGGCATGTCGGGGATAGGCAAGATAACCGCCTCAAGGGAGACAATAATTGTATGCGATACGCTGGGCGACAGAATATGGATATTTGACAGAGATGGTTTTATACCTTCTCAGAGCGTCGCCCTGAATCGCCCGATCGCCTCCGTCATTTATTCTCCGTCCGAGGCTTTGATATTCCAGGAAAGCGGCGGTATGTTCCGAATGTCGCTCGATTCCTGGAACAACCCCATGCTTATGCATCTTGGAAATCTGGAAGCAAATGTTTCCGACGCGGAGGTAATTGATTCGACAGTCCTGGCTGTGGCGGACAGAAGCGAGGGAGTTATCCGCTTCATTGAAATGCCGGATGTTCTGCAGAACATGACCTGGAAACCGGAAGACAGCGGGGAAGGCAAGCTGTTCGAACCGGTTGCCGTCTCATCGTCAGGATCGCTGCTCGCGATAGCTGACAGGGGAGTCGGACGCGTGTTCGTTCTCGACACATACACTCTCAATACTTTGGACAGCTTTGAGGTGGAACGCCCCAGGGATCTCGCATGGGGAGAAGCCGGCGAACTTTTTGTTTTAAGCGAAAACGGCGCGATTTATTCCCGCTATCCTGTCGGCTCCGATTCGTCGGAACTGAAAATCGCGGCGGAAAAAATGAGGGAAGCGTGGAGCCTCTCGGGATCCGGCGACGGTGTGATCGCGACAAGCGTAACCGGGAGAACGTGGTGGACGGGTCAGACAAAGCCGGGACGCGGCATGGCATTCGGCTCTGTCTCGATGAGCCATCCGTGGATTGAGACAAACAACGGCGTGGACTTTATAATGATTAAATGCGCGGTTTCATCGACATTTCAGGAATTCGTAAGGAATAGAGAGCCCGTAACGCAGGTCGTGTGGCGGGGTGAAGTTCGTCCGTCACGCATAATATCAATAGGCGAAGGCGACCCAAAAGACCGAGGGGGAGTTGTGAGGTATTATACGCCGGGCGGAGGCGTCACGCCGAATGGCGCTCCGGTAATTCCCGCCGAAGCGATCGCGGACGTTATGAGAGATATTGCGGAACTTTCGCGCGGAGGACATGATATACCCGGCGTCATAGTCCTCGATTCGAGAATATCGGGTTCGGCGGGCCAGATAGAACTGTTCCTCGCTTTCCTGCTTCGTCAGGGAATACGTTTCGACCTGCTGAATATTGACAGGCCGGCGCCTCTGTCAATGAATCGGGTTTCGAAAATCACAGGCGGCCGTTCATACTATACAAGAAATACCGAGGCTCCTCAGACTTTGAGAAATATCGAGTGGGTGCTGAGTCTCCCATTGCCGCCCGACATTACCACATTTGGGTATCCATCCGACACAACGCTGTCGCTGTATTCGGAAATCGACGTTATCAGGTTCACCGATTGGATGCCGATTTGGCCGTCGCTCATGGAGCGAAACAACATGAATTGAGGGGTTGAGAAAATGAGAATTGCATTAGGGTCGGATCATGCCGGTTTTTACCTGAAAAAAGAAATTAATACGCTGCTTGCCGAAATGGGGCTTGAGGTATTGGACATCGGGTCGCTTTCCGCGCAGGATAAGGTCGACTATCCCGACGTTGGTATCGAGGTCGCTTTAAAAATAGCGTCAGGCAAAGCCGAACGAGGCATTATTATATGCGGAACGGGAATAGGAATATCCATAGCTGCCAACAAGATCAAAGGCGTATATGCCGCGCTCTGTAACGACGAATTTACCGCGCGGCTTTCCAGAGAACACAACAACGCAAACGTATTGGCTCTCGGCGGGAGAACTACAGGCCCGGATCTCGCCCGCGCTATTACGAAGGTTTGGCTTGAGACCGAATCGCTGGGAGATCGCCATCTGACGAGAAGGCAAAAGATTGCCGAGTACGAATTACGCGCCTATGGAGAAGAACGTGAAAAAAACGGCGCCGGATTAAAGATTATCGATCATCCTCTGATAAGACACAAACTTGCCATAGTCCGCGATAAAAACACCAGCGTCAAAGATTTCAGAGATCTCGTGCAGGAGATCGCGGGTCTTATGGTCTACGAAATATTTCGCAACCTTTCGCTTGAAAAGATAGATATCGAGACGCCTATTCGCATGACAACAGGATTTTCCCTCTCCGGCAAAAAACTTGCCGTTGTGCCCGTTCTCCGCGCGGGCCTTGGAATGGTGGAAGGCATAGTTCGCCTCATCCCCAACGCAAAAGTCGGTCATATCGGCCTGTACAGAGATCCCGACACGCTCCTCCCGGTAGATTACTACTGTAAGCTTCCAAGCGACATCAGTGAACGCGATATCTTCGTCCTTGATCCGATGCTCGCCACCGGGGGATCCGCATCTTCGGCTATAGCCCACATAAAGAGCCGGGGCGGCAGGAGAATTTCACTCGTATCACTCATAGCCGCGCCCGAGGGTGTGGAAAAAGTATCGTCAGAGCATCCCGAAGTAGACATTTTCACGGCGGCATTAGACACTTGCCTCAACGAAAAGGGTTATATAGTCCCCGGTTTGGGAGACGCAGGCGACAGGCTCTTCGGAACCCGATAGAAAGAAATTTTTTTAATAATGGCTGTATTTTCGGCGATACTTAATTTCCTTTGGGGTATTATCGCAACCCCGGTATCTATGAAATTATCAAGAACATTCAGGCTCATGGACGTCCCCGGAGGAAGAAAGCAGCATCTTAACGTAACCCCGCGCGGCGCAGGAATTGTTCTTTGGACAGGATATCTGTTATGGGCTCTGATAAATCCAAACCCGGGAGTCGAAGTTCCATATGTCGCGACCGGGGCAACGGTCGTCTTTCTGGTCGGATACATCGACGATATGCACGCTCTGCCGCCTCTTAAACGTCTCGCTATCCACCTCATGGCGGCAGCCTGCGTAGTCTTTCCGCTATCCGTTCCAATTCACCAGAGAATAATTTTTTTGATATGGATCGCAGGCTGTACAAACGCCTACAACTTTGTCGACGGAATGGACGGCCTTGCGCTGTCCATCGCGCTGGTCACGTCATATCTTGCCTACAGGAGCGGTAATCATTCCACGTGGCTTCCTTTCGGCGGCCTTATCGCAGGCGTTCTGGTATGGAATTTTCCAAACGCGCGCACATTTCTCGGAGACGGAGGCGCGACGCTGCTGGGTTACGTCTGCTCGTCACATCTTGCGTGGGATATTTTCCCGAGATTTTTCAACGTACGCCCGATTGTGATTCTGCCCGTGCTGGCACTGATCGGCGGGGTTCCGGTCACCGACACGCTCATCGCAATGGTAAGGAGGATACTGACGGGACGATCCCCATTTTTTCCGGACAGAGGCCATTTGCATCACAGGCTGCTCGACCGGCGGTTGAAAGGCTGGGAGGCGCTTTCCTTGATCATTGTCGTCCACGCGGCTATGGTAAGCGCCGGTTACTACATCTTAAACCGATATTAAAAGTGAGGGTAAGGCATGATAATAGACGTGGTAATAGGCACCAGACCTGAGGCGATAAAAATGGCGCCGGTAATAACGGAACTCCGCCGAAGGGAACATTTCAGCGTGAGAACGATATCGACCGGTCAGCACGCTGAGATGTGCCGGCAGGCTCTTGATTTTTTCGGTCTGTCACCCGATGTGGATCTCTCGATAATGAAACAGGCGCAATCCCTGGATTACATAACGTCCTCGGTTCTGAACGGCATAGGAAAACTTCTGGATCGCGACCGCCCCGACGCCGTACTCGTACACGGCGACACGACGACTTCATTTGCCGCCTCGCTGGCGGCGTTCTACAGGGAAATACCTATTGGGCATGTCGAGGCCGGTCTTCGCAGTTTCAACATGAAGCGTCCGTTTCCGGAGGAAATGAACAGGGTCATGACGGACAGGATAGCTCATTGGCTTTTCGCTCCGACCGAACTCGCCGCCAAAAATCTGCGCGCCGAGGATGAACGTACCGGCGAACGGATACACGTGACCGGCAACACAGTCATCGACGCTCTCCACGCGGCGCTTGAGATATTAAGAGCTTCGGGATCGAGAAACTCAGGCATTAACATGGGGCACGCTCCGTTCATTCTTATGACCGCCCACAGGCGCGAATCATGGGGCAAACCGATGGAAAATATCTGCCGCGCCTTGCTTGAAATCCTGCGACGCCATGAAGGGTATGGAGCGCTTGTGCCGATGCACAAGAACCCTGCCGTCAGAGATACGATTCGCGGTATCCTGGGCGGTCACGAAAATGTTACGCTGTGTGATCCGCTGGACTATCCCGATTTCGTCCAGGTTCTTGACGGGTGTAAAATAATTCTCAGCGACAGCGGAGGAGTGCAGGAGGAAGCGTCCGCGCTCGGTAAGCCTGTTGTGGTGCTCCGCGATGTGACGGAACGCCCGGAGGCAACGGAAGCCGGTACGGCTGTTTTAGCCGGCGCCGAGTACGGCCGCATCGTCGCTATTACAGACAGACTGCTGTCCGACGATACTGAGTATTCCCGCCTGTCGGAGCGGAAATCAGCCAATCCGTTCGGCGACGGAAAGGCTTCCGCTCGTATAGCGGATATACTGTCGTGAACTCGTACAGCCTTGTGGTATAGTATTTAAAAGTAAGCGACTGATTTGGAAATCGGGGAAAAAGCCTGGAATGGAGTGGAATAATTGAAGGAATCGCTCAGGATACTCGGAGGCCGTCCAATCTCGGGTGTCATAAAGGCTCAGGGAGCGAAAAACGCGGCGCTGCCGGTAATGGCTTCGGCTCTTCTGCTCAAAGGCGGAAGACTGACGCTGGAGAGAGTGCCGGAGTTGCTTGACATCCACACAATGGCGGATCTTTTGAGGCATCTCGGCGCGGAGATAGCGTTCGAAAACGGTAGAATGACAATAGACGTTCCCGAGGATCTTAAATGGGAAGCGCCGGCGGATCTCGTAAGAAAAATGAGGGCTTCATCCGTGGTGCTGGGACCTTTGGTCGCAAGATGCGGAAAGGCAGTGCTGCCTCTGCCGGGCGGCTGCGCTATCGGCACAAGACCGATTGATTTTCACCTGAAAGGACTTGCCCGAATGGGAGCCGTAATAGACCTTGAACATGGCTCGGTGCTTGCCCGTACATCCGGCCTCTCGCCCGCGCGAATTACCTTCGACTTCCCATCTGTTGGAGCTACTGAGAACCTTCTGATGACCGCCGCTTTTACGCCGGGTGAATCCGTCATAGAAAACGCGGCGCGGGAGCCGGAAATAATGAATCTGGCAGAATCATTGCGCAGAATGGGCGCTTGTATCGAGGGCGACGGAACCAGTTCAATACTGATCAGGGGCGTGAATGAACTTAAATCCGCCACTGTGCAGATAATTCCCGACAGAATAGAAGCCAGCACTTACCTTCTGGCCGGCCTGATGACAAGAGGGGATATAACGGTTAAAGGTATAAACCCGGAATACCTGGCGTCAACCTTAGCCAAGTTAAGCGAGGCGGGATTATGTTTCGAAATAACGCCGGATTCGGTAAGATTATCAGCCGAGGGAATCAACTGGAACGGAGTAACGCTCACAACGTCGCCGTACCCAGGCTTCCCGACGGACATGCAGCCGCAGATAATGGCCGCAATGTCTATTGCGGAGGGCAAGAGCGTCATTCACGAAAGCGTATTCGACTCCCGTTTCGTCCATGTCACGGAGTTCCGGCGAATGGGATGCAAGATGGACATACAGGGCAGCACGGTCGTTATCATTGGAGTACCGAAGCTCACCGGGGCGGAAGTCAGAGCCTCCGACCTGCGGGCCGGAGCGGCGCTTATCCTGATGGGGCTCTCCGCTGAAGGGGAGACGGTAGTTCAGGAAACCAACCATATTTGGAGAGGATACGAGAATATGATGGAAAAATTGGCCTCTCTGGGGGCCGACATGGAACTCTCGCAGGGAGACGACAAGGATGAATGAAGCAACCTCGGCCGGCACTTCGGAAATGATCCAAACAACAGCTTTCGTGGGACCGGCGGGAAGCGGAAAAAGCCAGCGCGCGCAGATGGTGGGCGACTACCTCGGGGCTGACTATATCATCGACGATGGTCTCGTGATACGAAGGACGGAAATTGTATGCGGGAAAAGCGACAAAGCCGAGAGAAATCATATAAGCGCAATAAGAAGGGCTCTTTTTGAATTCGACGATCATCTTGCGTCTGTGAGGAAGTTTTTCACGGATTCATCGCCCTGTTCGGTGATGGTGATAGCGACCTCGGAGGATATGGCACGCAAGATAATAAAGAAACTGGGTTTCCCTCCTCCTCATAAAGTAGTTCACATAGAGGAAGTAGCAACGCCGGAGGA
>Ga0099364_10006404_pt1 | contig 17143 bp, 12 predicted proteins | sample TergutTh196P3_FD_73070 | JGI IMG/M metagenome (GOLD analysis project Ga0099364, IMG submission 73070) | Microcerotermes parvus P3 segment gut microbial communities from Pointe-Noire, Republic of the Congo - Th196 P3 | ecosystem: Host-associated > Arthropoda: Insects > Digestive system > Gut ... | reverse complement strand
TGATTTCTCTTGGAAATATATTTTCATTGATAGTCGAAATCAAGAAATATATGACTCCATCTGTATTATAAACTGATTCAGTCTTATTCTCCGAAAATATATAGTTGTTATACCATTTATTCAAAAGATGCATTGCTTTATTTTTATTCAAAGGATATTGACCGGCATTTATGTAATAGTCAAAGATATCACTGACATCTTTTTCAGTAAAGCCCAGAATATTGTTGAATTTAGGCATCAAAGAGATATTCGTCCCTATATTAAAGCCACTGGACACATCATCAAGAGTGATAGGTGAGACACCGGTCATAAAGAGTCTTGAGAGGGTAGGTCTCATACCTGAAGTTAAAGATTTTAAAGAACGAAAGAAATCTTTGAAAAAACCATTCTGACAAGTTATTTTCTGATATAATTCAGCACCTTCTTCAGAAAGTAGAGCATTGGTAAAATTGTCGTATTCATCGATAAAGATGTAGAATTTTTGGTTGGTTCCAGATAATTCCTCTGCTAATATTTGTAGCTTTTGATTTGCAATATTCGTTTCATTAGTTAACTCTTGTATATATTCTGGGATAATATCTTTATATTTTTTTAAAAAACCTCTAATTTTTATATTACAATAGTCATTGAAACTTTTTTGTAGATCATCTTCAGCCTGAACTACTGCCGAAAAATCGAGATACAAAACAAGATATTTGCCTCTTTCTTCTGTTTGATGCTCATGAATCCAAGTGCCTTTAAATAAAGTGTCAAAATTGTTTTTATTGGCAATATCATAGTATAGGGCAAGCATCGACAAAAACATCGACTTCCCAAAGCGTCGAGGTCGGATGAGGAAATTGAAAGGTGTTCTCGCTATATCGGGGATAAACATCGTCTTGTCTACATAATATGCATTTCTTTCTGAAATATCGGCAAAACTCGAAATGCCATATTGGATAGTCTTGATTCTTTCCATAATTACCTCTTGATAAATTACAATTTACAAATAATAAATATAAAACAATTTTTTTTTATTTAGGTTTTATGTCAAGTTTATTCAAAGATTTATTTTTTTGTAGAAAATTTGCATATAAATCTTGATGTGTTCTATTTTTCTTAAATATGCCAAAAATTAGTGTTCTACATAATTTTTTTATTCATTTAAGATTATTAAATTTCAATAAGCTAAAAATCTTCAAAAAAAATATTTACCACTTTTTTCACTTTTTTGCTTGCAAAAAAGCAGGTTTTTAAAGATAGTTACACAACATTATAAAAAAACCGTTTTCGCCCAATCAATTCTATTCTAATTCTATCCTAAGAGCAAGTTTTACTCCCCCTTCTCTCATAAATCCTCAATTCTCACAGCATGTTGCAACTATGCTTCATAAACATTTTATAGCAAAAGGGATGCTGACCCATAAGTGTCAACTTTTCACAATTTTTTTCCGTTATGGCAATCTCTTATTAGTATTTTACAATGGTTTATGGCAATCGGAGATTGTCGCTACGAACAAAAGTTGGCACATATGGAAATGACCCTTTATCGTTGGGGAAATGAAATCTCAAACTTTAGATGACCCCTTTAATTAGTTAATTCAATTTATATTCCAATACAACACTTATGCCCTAAAAAATACCCTTCTAATAGGTTTTTTTATTTATTCCTTGACTTTTCATGTAATTTTTAAAAAGTTGTAAAAAGATATTTTATAATTAAGATTTTTAGGGAAGAATAAATGAGTATTGGATTAGGGTTTAAAACTTATGTTTTATTTATATTTTTTATTATTTTTATTGGTAGTTTACTGATAATGAATACTTTTTACACAAAGCAACAGAACGCTTTTAGCAATGCTTTTTCTACATTAAGAAGTTTATCAACAAATTTTGAAACTTTGTCCGAAGAGGAATCCAGTTCAGAAATAAATGAAATTCTGGATAGAATTGGTATGCTTCAGATTGAAACCAGGCTGTATTCTTCGATAATGTTGTTTTTTATATTTATTCTTTCTTGTTTTTTATTCATATTTCTTATATTTAAACTTACAAAGCCATTACATGAACTACTAAAAGCCACCAAAAACATTAAGGGGGGGGATTATAATGTTTATATCAGCCCCACTGGAGTGAAAGAAGTTGCTGATCTTGCAAAATCTTTCAATGAAATGTCTAAAGAGTTAGAAAATACCCAACAAAGATTTTTATTATCACAAAAACAAATGATTTGGAAGGACCTAGCTCGAATTTTGACCCATGAAATAAAAAACCCTCTGACACCAATCCAATTGACCACACAAAGAATGGAAGAAATTTTTTATTCAGACAAGAATAAATTTGAGGAAATATTTCCAGAATCACTACAGCTCGTTTATCTTGAAATTAATAATTTGCAAAATTTAGTTACATCATTTTCTTCTTTTGCAAAGGATGTTACTGTTAACCAGACCGTTTTTGACCCTGCAATCGCAGTTTATGAAATAATAAAACCATATATGAAAAAATATGATATTGTCCTTAATCTACAAGATAACCAAAGAATTAATTTTGACAATACTCATTTTTATCAAATTGTCACAAACATCTTTCAAAATGCTATAGAATCATTTGATTTAGGTCCAAATTATGCTTATGTAAATTATCCTAAAGAAAGCCCTAAAATATTTATTGATCTCGAAAAAAGCAACTCTTATATCACCCTAAAGATAAGAGATCAAGGTCCCGGTATTGGTTCAGATGATTTGCCTCGTATTTTTGAACCTTATTTTACTAAAAAGAGTAAAGGAACTGGACTAGGTTTAGCCCTCGTAAAAAAATTATGTGAAGCAAATCATTGTTTTGTTAGGGTTAAATCTATTGTTGGCGAAGGAACTGTTTTTGAGCTTATCTTGGAGGATAAAGCATGAAAATTTTGATAATTGACGATGAAAAAAGTATCGGTATCAGTTTAAAAAATATCTTTGATGATGAGGGTTACTTCTCAAAATGGGTAACTTCATGCGCTGAATCATTGCCATATTTTGAGAAATGGGAACCAGATTTGATTTATTTAGATGTGAAAATCAAAGAGGAAAATGGCATAGAGTTTTTAGAAACATTAAGAGAAAAAGGAATCGATACTCCAGTCGTGATGATTTCAGGACATAGCGGCATTAAAGAAGCCGTTCAAGCTATGAAAGCAGGCGCTTTTGATTTTTTGGAAAAACCTTTGAACCTGACCAGAATAAAATTGACTGCAAGAAATGCTTTTGAATTTTCCTCACTAAAAAACAATTATTCTCGGCTCAAAGACGATTTTATTCAACAATACAAGATTATTGGAAATAGTCCTAAACTTTTAGATACTCTGGAGATTGTTAAAAAACTTGCTAAAACAAACTCAAAAGTATTAATCAGAGGTGAATCAGGAACAGGTAAAGAACTAGTAGCATTTGCTTTGCACAACCTTAGCAGCCGCTCAAATATGCCCTTTATTAAATTTAATTCGGCTGCAATTCCATTAGATTTGATAGAAAGCGAGCTTTTTGGACATGAAAAAGGAGCTTTTACAGGGGCTGTATCATCAAAAAAAGGGAAAATTGAACTTGCCGATAAAGGCACTTTATTTCTTGATGAGATTGGTGATATGAGCCTTTCTGCGCAATCGAAAATTTTAAGAGTATTACAAGAGGGAGAACTACAAAGAGTGGGTTCAAATGAGACTATTTTGGTAAACACAAGAATTATTGCTGCTACCCATAAAAACCTCGAAGAGATGATAACACAAGGTCTTTTTAGAGAAGATTTATTCTATAGACTCAATGTTGTTCCTATTACATGCCCCCCCCTTCGTGAAAGAAAATCAGATATACCTATATTAGTTGATTTTTTCTGTAAAAAATTTTCTTTTGAACTAAATATGCCACAAAAAATTTTTACGAAAGAAGCTTTGGAAATGATAAATCAATGGTCTTTTCCGGGGAATGTTCGTGAACTAAAGAATATGATAGAAAGATTGTATATTTTTGTCGATGATAACGAGATAAAGATTAAGGATATTGAAAATTGTAATTTACATTCATATAAAATTAAATCACTATCTCTTAATTCTAATGTCGACATAGATAACCTAACATATTTTTTACAAGAGACTAAACCATTCAATGATAAAAAAGATGAATTTGAAAGACTTTATTTAAAAGAACAACTGGAAAAAAATGATTTTAATGTCTCCAAAACTGCTCAAATTTTACAAATGCAGCAGTCAAATTTATCAAGAAAAATAAAAGAACTAAAAATAGAAAAAACGGAGGAACGATGAAAACAAAATGGTATCTACTAGGCTGTATGACATCGATTGCTTTATTAATGTTGTTTTTTGCAATATCTATCAACAGCATTATGAAACTTGCAAGTAAACCCACTGCGGTGAGAATTGAGAACAATTCTGTCTTGCATTTAGACTTGAAGGGACAGATTCAAGAGTATACTGAAATTTCTGATATGAATTTCAGTTTTTTACCTGATTCTGCGCATGACATCATTCAAAAAATTAACACCGCTGCTACTGATTCGAGAATCAACGCTATTCTCCTTGAACCACAAGGCATTATAGCAAGCCGTGCCACTGTGAATGAGATTATGGATGCTCTTAACAGATTCAGAGATTCTGGAAAAAGAGTTTATGGCTATATTACTATGGCTACTCAAGCTGATATCTGGCTTTTAGGAGCTGCCGATGAAGTATTTATGAACCCTTCTGCTTCAGCAGGGTTTGTGATGATCGGGTCTGGTGGAACTATTGGATATTACAAGGATTTGCTTGATAAAATCAATGTCACTATGCGCGTTGTCAAAGCAGGTGATTACAAATCTGCAGGCGAACCTTTTGAAAGAAGCACTATGTCACCAGAATTTAGACGAAATATCACTGCTTTGTTTGATGATATTTATGAGCAATTTTTGATCGATTTAGCTAGAAATTTCGATACCACTGTCGGAAATTTCAGATATGTTTTTGAAAGCAGAAATGAATATCTTATTAACCTTGAAAAAGGTATAGAATACGGTATTGTTGACGAGCTTTTACATCGAGATGCCCTTCTCAGGAGATTGAATATACCTGAAGATAGACTCGTCAAGCATACGAGATATACTCCAGATATTCATAGACCGCATGCAAATAGAATTGCTGTAATTTATGCTCAAGGAAATATTACACCTGCTACTCCACAGTTTGGGCAAACAAATATAAATTCAAGGCAATTTTTAAGAATGCTCGATTCTATTGAAAAAGATAACAGTATCAGAGCTGTTGTCATCAGAATTGATAGCGGTGGGGGAAGTGCTTTAGAATCTGAGATTATACACAATAGAATCGCAAAATTACAAGAAATAAAACCTGTGGTTGTTTCTATGGGAGGTACTGCTGCCTCTGGGGGATATTTTGTTGCTGCTAATGCTAACTATATCTTTGCAGACCCATACACCGTAACTGGCTCTATTGGTGTGATTTCTATGATACCTGATTTTAGCGATGCTGCCGATAATCTCGGTATAAATACTTACGATGTCGGACATGGAAAATTTTTATACACTCAAAATACTTGGAGAATTTGGAATAGAGATTTTGAAAATTCAATACAAATCATGACCGACGGAATCTACAATGAATTCAAAACAAGAGTTTCTGAAGGTAGAAATATGAGCATGGATGAAGTTGAAAGGATAGCACAAGGACAAATCTGGTCTGCAAAAGCTGCCTTACAACACAATCTCATTGATGAAGTAGGCGGGTTGCAAGATGCTATCAGTAAAGCTGCTGAAATAGCATCTATAGATAGATATTCGATGGTTTACTTCCCTGAAAGAAAAACTTTAATGGCCGCTATGATGGAAGATAGTCCTTTTAATTTCTCGGTCGCTAGAATGCTCATCAAAAAAGAATTACCTGAATTTATGAGCAGACCTGTAGATAGAGGTATGGATTTATTGAACGACATAATGGTTCATCCTGTTCAAATGAGAAACGAGTTTTTCATTCAGATGGATTAGACATTATGAAATAGCCCTCCTAATATAGGGGGGCTATTTTTTATCTCTTTATTTTTCAATGTTATATCTGACATGCTCTTTCTGTATCATTATAACTTTAAATTATTGTTATTTAAAAATAAAAACAAAGATAAAACCAGCATTTTATATATAAAAAAAAAAAATCAATCAAAAAATCACTTTTTGCTTGACATTTTAGGGTTGTTTAAAATTTTGTAACCTATTAAAAATTTTTTATACAATATAGACATTCAGGAGGAAACAGAATGTTAGAAGATTTACGAAAAAAACAAAAAGGAATAATATGGGCAATGGCAATCCTTTTTGTTCTTGGAATGGTGATAATGGGAGTCATCGAAATGTTTGAACCCGATCCATATGTGGGGACGATTTATGGAAAAAAGATTAATTTGTATGAGTTTGATGCAGAGTTAATAGCAAATTCTAACACATTAAGAGTCCAGGAACCAGACTTGATAAATAATGATGAGACACGCAGACGAATATTGGATGAGACATGGAATCAGATAGTAAATAGAACGGTTTTGGATAGACAATATAAGCGATATAGGATTCGTGTAACACGCAAAGATATCGAACATAGCATATTTGTCGATCCACCTGAAGCTGTGAGAGGTATCCCAAGTTTACAAGTCAATGGAGTTTTTGACTTCAATACTTACATGAGTGTGCTAGCAGAAAATGAACAATTTGCCAATAGCTTAGAAAACTGGCTTAAGCAAACATTGCCTTTTCAAAAATTGGAAAGAAAAATCAAAGATCAGGTTGTTGTCACCGAAGATTCAGTTCGTGTAGATTGGTTAGAAAGAAACGACCGGATATCAGCAAGGGTCATATTTTTCGACTGGAACAGTGTGGAAGCTCAAGAGATAAGTGATGAGGATATATTGGCTCATTACAACCGAAATCGTAACGATTATAGAATCGAGGCTCGTCGACGCTATCGTGTTGTAAGCTTACCATTAGAACCATCACCAGCAGATCACGCAAGAGTCCAAGAAGAGATGAATTTTATCCATGGTATGCTTCTTGAGGGAGCAGATTTTGGAGATATGGCAGAATTATACTCTCAGGATCCGGGTTCAGCAGCGAACAGAGGAACATTGGGATTCTTTGGTCGTGGGAGGATGGTAGCTGAATTTGAAAACATTGCTTTTAATTCAGAAATAGGAGACCTAAGTGAACCTTTCCAATCTCAGTTTGGCTGGCATATTATGCTTGTGACCGACAAAAGAGAAAATGAGCAGGGCGACCCTGAAGTAGAAGCAAGTCATATCTTGATAAGAGTAGAAGCATCTGACAGAACAAGAAATGATTTAAGGATTCAAGGAGATTTGCTCTATGAAAGGGCTGGTGACATTGGTTTAGAAAAAGCAGCCGAAGAAATGAATTTTGAAATTCGTGAAACTCAAGATTTTTTCAGAGATGCAGATTTTATTCCTGGTCTGGGTAGATATCCACATTTGGTAACCGAAGCTTTTTCAAGAAGACTTGGTTATCTAATCGAACCTATCGAAACTCAAGAAGGCACGGTTATGGTCGCCGAGTTGTCTCATAGAGAGGCTGCACATATACAAGATTTAGAACAAGTAACAGAAGTAATTCGTAGAGAATTAGATAGAGAACGCAGAACAGCGTTAGCGATGGAACAAGCGAATGAATTTTTACGCGAGCATTCAGATGAGGAAAGGCTTGAAATAGCTGAAGAAACAGGTTTGAGGATACTAGATTTAACCAATAGGCTCATCACGCAAACAATACCAGGTCTTGGAATGGATAGGGAACTCAATGATGAATTGTTCAAATACAATACAGATGAATGGACATCTGTGATAAATACAGATAGAGGAAGTTTCATAGGATTTATCACAGAACGACATCATCCCGATATGGAAGATTTCTACAACAATTTGGAAAGTTTAACAGCAGAATTGCGAGAAAGAAGAGAACAAACTCATTTCAATGAATGGTACCAAAGAATTATGGATGAAGCCAATGTCCAAGATTTTAGGTATTTACATTACCCATTTTTTTAATGGTAATATGTTGGTTGTTAGTGGTGAAAGAAATATTCATCACTAACAACTGTCTATCAATAGCAAATTATTATCTAGAAAGGTAGAAAAAATGATATGTAATAATTGTAAAAAGAAATTATCACCTATAGATTTGTATTGTATAAATTGTGGTGTGCCTTCAGAAGGTTATCGTCAGCAATTCAATATCAAAACTATCATCAAAGAATCTATAGAGAATTCAAAGAATCAACAATCAAGTAACAATTTTTACTATATCGGAGTAACTATAGTCCTTTTATTAATAATATATCTGACTCATTTTCAGGTAATTAGTAGTATGTTTTGGTTTAATTACCTATTTATAAATATCTCGATGATATTTCTATCGCCATTGTTATTAATGCCATTAGCTTCTATATATACTCCTGTAGCCCCTCTACCCCTAAAAAAAGATGAATCTAAATCAAAAACAGCAAACTTAACAGAACATAAGAAATTATCCGATACAAAGAGATATTATCCACAGTTAGTTCTTTTTGTATTGATTTTAGTTTTGTATTTTGCTGTATTGAAATTAATATGTCAGGGTGATCCTATTTTAAACATTGTGAGATTTATTTTAGTTCTTTGGGGACTTTCTATAGCGTTTCCAGTTCCTTTTTTGATATTTAGTATAAACAATCAAAAAGAAGAAAATAAGGAAAAAATAAGCCAGCAGAACTGTAAAAATATATTTTACCTTTACAAAAGAGGTTATTATGCGGGTAAATATTTGCGTTGGCATCAATTGACATTGTGCTTAGTATGCGGAATATTAAATCTTTTATCAATATTATTGATACTAGTCCCTTTACCAGCAACTATAAATTTTACAGGTAATGTCATGTATATTTGGCATAAAAAACAAGAACAATTTTCACTCTATAATAAAGATAAAGACTATTGATATGAGAATTTATGAAACACATGCTCATTTAGATTTTGATAACTATAAAAGTGATAGAGAAAGGGTATTGATGTCCTGTTTTAAAGCAGGTGTAGAAAAGATTATCAATATAGGAATAGATGCAGAATCTACAGAAAAAAGCTTATTACTCAGCGAAAAATATCCTCAAATAAAAGCAACAGCAGGTTATCACCCATCAACTATTCAAAAATATGATGAAGCACGATTACGAGAACAACTAAAGCATAAAAATATAAAAGCATTAGGTGAAATAGGTCTTGATTATTATCGTATGTATAACCCTGCAGAAATGCAAAAAAAAATATTTGAAGCACAATTACAAATCGCTATAGAACTGAATTTACCAATAGTGATCCATGATAGAGACGCTCATCAAGATTGTTATGAAATCTTGATGAGATATAAACCTAACAAAGTAGTTTTTCATTGCTTTTCAGGTGATGTCAATTTTGCAGAGAAAGTCTTGAATCAAGGCTGGTATATCAGTATAACAGGAGTAATTACTTACAAAAATAGCAATCTAGATAATATTGTCAGAATCATTCCAAGAGATAAACTACTTATAGAAACCGACTGCCCTTATTTACCTCCAATTCCATTTAGAGGGAAAAGGAATACTCCAGAATATTTAGTTTATATAATTCAAAGGATAGCAGATATAGTTAAGTTGCCACCTACGACAATTTCTGAACAGACATTTGTTAATGCAGAAAGATTCTTTGAGTTTTGAAAATGTTTTTATTAATAAATAATAGAAAAAATTAGTTAAAGCAGATATATACTTTATTTTTTTCCTAAATATCCATAACCTAACTCAAAACTCCTAAATCCAGCTCTTCGACTCTATTTTCCATTTCCTTAAGCAAAGCACTTCTTTTTTGTGAACGACTTGGAATATCAGGTGGTCCATGCACAATGAGTAGCCATTGTTCTTTGGGCATGACGAATCTCCAAACGAAAATCAATATATTTGCAATGATGTGAGCCACAATCAAAACAAAAATCGATTTTACAAAAGCGGTTGTAAGTTCGTGTCCAACCTGTAAATAGGAATTAAAAAATGCTATAAAGAACATCGTAATGGAAAAAATTGATGTCCAAGCAGCAACATAATTTCTTTCTTTAATCTCGGTGCGTTTTTTATTCATGCATATCCTCCTTCATGAGAGTGATTGCGATATTGTGAATGTTTGCAGAAGCAGTAGATCGCGGTCTTTTAATAATAAGTGGAGCTTGTTCTCTGACTGATTCTTTGACATTTTTATCAAGTAAAATAAACCCCAGATTGTTAACAGTTTTATTCAAGAAATGCTGAACAATCAGGTTAATTTTATTGTAAATTGTCTTAGACTCATCTTCAGTCTGAGCCATATTTATGACTAATGAAAGGTTCGGGCTTTTTGCTCGGAAAAAAAGCACTTTTATCATCGCATAAGCGTCTGTAATGGCTGTAGGTTCTGGCGTTGTGACAACAATGATTTTATCTGCTGGAAAAAGAAAATCCAAAGTATAGTCAGTTATTCCAGCTCCAGTGTCAATCAGGATATAGTCGAATTCCTTTCTCATATCCATATAAACTTGTATCAGCGCTTGTTGATACATTTTTTGGTTTTGCATCACCATAATATCTCCAGATGAAGCAGACAATATTTTAATACCTCTTGGTCCCTCAATCAGTAATTTTTCTGCTGTTATTTCATCATCTAATAAATTTGCAAGGGTAAATTCAGGGTAAATCCCAAGCAACACATCTATATTGGAAAGGTTCATGTCGGCATCAACGAGAAGTACCTTTTTATTTCTTATCGACATAGCTATTGCTAAATTTAGGATAAAGTTTGTTTTTCCTACACCACCTTTACCACTTGTGATGGCTATGAGCTTTGCTAATTTTCCTTTTTTTAAATCTTTATCACTACTCATAAAGCTTTGAAGTTTTTTTGTTTGGTCATTAGTTTCCATGTTTACCTCTTAAAATAATTTGAGCAAGTTCATTTCTATTGGCGAGACTTATATCATCCGGAATATCCTGCCCAAAGGTGATATAAGAATATGGTTTCTCAAAATCAGCAGCAATATTTACAATGTCTCCCATACCCTCAGTTTCATCCATCTTTGTCAAAATAATACCATCATAAGGGATCATATTAAAATTCTTTATATTATCAGATAAGTCAGAATACTTTGTTGTCATACTCAAAGTGAGATGTATCTCATCAGCTTTTGCTATTCTGATAGTTTCTTTTAAGGAAATCATCTGTTTCATATTTTTGGCATTTAAGCCAGTTGTATCTATCAGAATAAGCTCGTATTTTCTGAGAGAATTTATTTTTTCTGTTAAATCATTGTTGTTGTAAACTGCAACAAAAGGGATCTTTGCTATTTCTGCAAAGGCTTTTAATTGTTCCATTGCAGCTATCCGAAAGCTATCAGCTGAAACAAGAGCTACCTTTCGAGAATATGTATATTTATAAAGAGCAGCAAGTTTTGCAATGGTTGTGGTCTTGCCAGAACCTGTTGGTCCCATTAATAAAACAACTGTAGTTTGATTTTGATTAAATTTTATTGGTCCCGTGATATTGAGGAAATGTTTTATTTTATTATTTAATTTTTTCATTATCATTTCTTCGTCCATTAGCTCTTCACCACTTAATGAAGTAAATATTTCCTCTATCATGTTGTTTGCTAGAGTCAGATTTACCCCATTTTTATTTAGGATTTTTAATATATCTTGTAAATTCTTTGGAATATGAGGTAAATGCTCATATTTTATATGGTTAATTAAAAATTCAATCCTATCTCTTAAATATTCAATATCTTTAGACATAGAGTTCAACTGAGTCTGAATAACTGTTGTGGGTATATTGCTGGTTGTAGGTTGGATAGCAGGTTTTTCAATTAAGGATTGGAAATGAACTTTTTCGGCTTGTGGTTCATCTTTTTTATCTATTGCAGCTGTAATTTCAACTGCGCTTTTCCATTCAGAATGTTCCACACTTCGATTACTCAGGATGATTGCGTCATCTCCGAACTCTTTCTTAATTTGCTTCAATGCTTCTTGCATTGATGGGGCAATAAATTTCTTTATCTTCATCTAAAAACATATCCTTCTCTATAGTTCACAATTTTCTAGAAGGTCAATAAAAATCAATGGCTCTTTTTTGTCAAGAATTTTTTGATTTTTCGGATATAACTTTTTTTGTTATGTCATGAGATTTATTTTATTAACTGTATTTTTTCTCTTTTTCTGTTGTTAAAGGGGTCATCTAAAGTTTGAGAGATGCAAATATATTGTATGTAGTTAATATATAAGGTGTTATGTCAATACATGGACGAAGTAAAGTTCGATAGAAATAGTAAAAAAGGGTATATTTTACGATAATGTTTGAGAAAATCCGAAGTAAAGTTCCACACATTTCGGACTTAGGACACCGCAAGTCACTATGGTCATGTCCCTTATGTATATAAATTGCCAATGTCCTTCGTAAACCTTAGGTACCATTGCTCCAACTGCATATTAGGAAGAAAGGCGGTAAAAAAAGGGTAATTTATTTCCTTGTTTTTTAGTTGTTTAAAGGGTTTTTATCACTCAATTTTTTCTATCCTAAGCCAATATCTATGTTTTTTTTCTTTAACTTTTTATTTAATCTTTAAAAATTCAAATTTATTTTTTGCTTAAAATCGGCAGAAAAAGATGCGAAATTTTTGATGAGGAATTTTGCCTTTGTGATTTTCTGCTGAATTTGCTTGAAAAGTCGACTTTTTTCTCCGATATTATCCATTGATTTTATCTATTCCAACTTTCTAAGGATTCACCATTTGCACCTCTTCATAACTCTATGATATATAAACACATAGCAACTAAAAATAATTTGCTTTTTCTTCGAAAAAGCGAAGAAACACCTTGCTAATGGCAAGGGGGATAGTTCGAGAATCGGCATATAAGCGTATGTGTCGTAAACATATAGAGTTATGACAGATAGTAGTCATCTGAAAGTTCGAGAAAAACTGCAAAAAATGTCAAAAAAGCGAGAATGTTCGACAGAATACGAAAGAAAGTTTGAGATTTTGGGTCTCCAACCGCATGGGGTCATGTCCCTTGTGCTTCAAAATGTTTTTGTCCTGTGAAACTCTTAGGGAACAGTAACTATGTGGCCTCCAATGTGAAAAAGCATCAATTTGGGTAAAAATGTCGAGAAAAAATGCGAAAACCAAGTGCAGTCTCAATATCTGGGACATTTATTCTCATTTTACTCTATGATCTATAGATATAATACACATTAAAAGCATTCTGAAGGAATAGCTCGTTTAGTAGAACTGCCATTTACCCAACCATCACGCATGCCGAGAGGTATGCGACCTTCTAAAACCATCCCCAAATCAACCTTCTCAAAATGAGCAAAAATGCTCGAAATGTCGGCTTTTTCTGATTCTAATTTCATCTGTATCAAATATTTTATCAAAAAGAAACATTTCTTTTTTATGTGTCATGTAACTCTTTAATATTTAAACACATAGCAACGAAAAGTATTTCGCCATTTCTGAAGAAATGACTTGCTAAGAAAGCGGCATATTATATAGTAGCACCAATTAAATGATTATTTAGCATAGAATTGGAGGCTAAAATGACAGACTTAAAAGTCAGAGAAACCGCTGTAAACAGCGAGGTGAATTTTGAAAATGCTGTGACTGAATACTGCTATTCAAACGAGACAAGTGGAGATGAGATATATCCTGTGTCCACTGAGATTTACAAAGAGATGGAATGTGATTTCAATGAGTTGGCTCTCAAAAGTGAGACAAGCATTTCTTTGAAAACAGAGACAGAAACAAAGCCAGACCCATCAAAACTTGCATGGGAAATGGCTCGTGAAGAAGATAGGCAAAGAGCTTATGCAAAATTTGAAATTGTAAAAACCTTTATCAGCTATCGCATGGAGTATATCTCAAAGGGCTTCAAGTATAGCGATATAGGAAAAAGCTTTATGATAAAGCTCAAAAATGGTGAAGTGTGTCTGGAGGCTTTCAACAAGTTAAACACAAGCAAACTCGCTTTACCAACTTTGATTACTTGGACAAGGATGTTACGATATAGTGGTGATTTGGAACATCCATATAGCTTGCTTGAGAGTTTTCGATATTGTGGTCGTAAGAGCAGGCTTGACCCACTATTACGAAACCGAATCCGTGAACTTGCAATTGACGAAAGGAACTTGGAACCAAGTTGGATTTACACTTTCTTAAATCATCAGTTGTCGATGTTTGATGAGTTTTTACCTATATCAGAGAGGACATTGCAAATTATGGTTCGAGACTTTCGAAGAGATATTTATACCAAATCTCTTGGTAAAGGCAAAAAGGAAGTGAAGAATAAAGTAAAGCTACTAAAGGGGTCAGTTAAAGTTTGAGAGATGCAAATATTTTGTATGTAGTTAATATATAAAGTGATATGTTAATATTGTGTCTGAATAAAGTTCGATAGAAATGGTAAAAAGGGGTATATTTTACGATAATGTTTGAGAAAATCCGAAGTAAAGTTCCACACATTTCGGGTTTCGGACACCGTAAGTCACTCTGGTCATGTCTCTTATGACTATAAAATGCCAATGTCATTCGTAAGCCTTAGGTACCATTGCCCCAACTGCATATTAGGAAGAAAGACGGTAAAAAGAGGGTAATTTATTTCCTTGTTTTTCAGAGTTTAAAAGGTTTTTATAGCTCAATTTTTTCTATCCTAAACCAAGTTCAATGTTTTTTAAATTTTCATTAATCTTAAAAAAATCAAATTTTCTTTTGCTTAAAATCGGCGGAAAAAGATGCGAAATTTTTGAAGAGTAATTTTTGCCTTTGTGATTTTCTGCTGAATTTGCTCGAAAAGTCGCCTTTTTTCATTGATAAATAAGCACGTTAGAATCTATTCATATTTTCTTTTGAGACACCTCTCGCTCTGCTTTATAACTCTATGATATATATACACATAGCAACTAAATATAATTTGCTTTTTCTTAGAAAAAGCGAAGAAAGACCTTGCTAAGAAAACGGCATTTTGTATAGTAGCACCAATTAGTAATGATAACTAATTATATTACAAGTAATTGGAGGCTGAAATGAATGAATTTCAAGGCTTAGAAAACGCTGAATTAAGCGACAGAATGAATGAGGTTGGTATGGCTGACATGAGTGCCTGCAACCTGAATGTATCGGCAGATACTATGCAAGACCCAAGTCAAACGGCTTGGGAGGTGGCTCGCCAAGAGGACAGAGTCCGTGCTTGGGCGAAATTTGAGATAGTAAAAACCTTTATCAGTTATCGGATGGAGTATAGTGCCAAAGGATTTAAGTATAGCGAAAGTGGCGAAAGTTTCGTCCGTAAGCTACATAACGGAGAAATCTGTATTGAGGCTTATAATCAACTGAAAGTCAGCAAGCTTGCACTGCCAACTATCATAACTTGGGAAAGGATGCTTCGAGTCGGTGGTGACTTGGATAGTCCATATAGTTTGCTTGAGAGCTATAGGCACTGCGGAAGAAAGAGCAGAATCGATGCTTCTCTACGAAGTTGGATAATGGAATTGGCGATAGATCAAAGAGATTTAGACCCAAACTGGATATACTTATTTTTGGTAGATCAGTATGAAATGATGGATAAACAACTTCCGATTTCACCGAGAACGCTTCAACTTCTCGTTAGAGATTTCAGAAAGAATGTTTTCACAAAATCTCTTGGAAAAGGGAGTAAGGAAATCAAGAATAAAGTCAAACTCCACAATGTCAGAATCAACGATTTGATGCCAGGTGAGCTGTATGAGAGCGACGGGCATCACGCCAATTTTTTCGTTAAAAGCCCCTTCTATTGCCATCGAAGTTATGGTAAAAGATATCTTGTTCGACCCGTGATAATTTTCTGGATTGACGTAGCTACAGGAACGATTGTCGGTTATAGAGCCTGCCTGACCGAAAATAAAGGTGCTGTTAAGAATAGTCTGATGGATGCCATCAGCAGATTTGGGACTCCACAGAAAATAAGGGTCGATAACGGTGGGGCGTATAAAAATGTCGATTACGCACCTTGGGTATTTTATAGTGAAGCTATAGGAAAACGCAGACTTACCACAGATGAGAAAATCGCCAAACGAATGTTGGAGTCTGGAGACAAAGGTTTGTATATGAATCTGGGAATAGAATGCCATTTTACGATACCCGGCAATCCTGAGAGCAAATCAATAGAACCCTTTTGGAAGTACGGAATTTCTGCTTTTGAAAAGAGCTTCCTGAGTTGGTGTGGAAACAATCCAGAGAGTCGCCCTGAGATGTATAAGAACATGGATAGCAAAACGTTAGTGCGGAAATTTGGTGAAAAATTTCCAACTTGGGATGAGTTCACCGAGAAGTTGGATAGGTATGTAGAGTATTGGAATAACAAACCCAGAGCATCATTGGTTACGATAGAAGGAGAGCAGCTTTCACCACTTCAAGCATATACTCAAGTTGAGCATGTTATTCCACACAAAACAGAGCTTCTCGGTAAAATGCTTTATCCATATATAGAGATGAGGACTGTTCAACGAAGCATGATTGAGAAAAATGGCGTGCTGTATTGGCATCCGAGTTTCGCAAGTATGATTGGACAAAAAGTCGGTATTTACTACGATGAAAAGAACTTAAATGAAATAACTATATGTAACGAGAAAGGTCAGATACATCCTGAGCGAGCAATCGCAATCGATCCGGGACTTCAAAGCGGAGATGATTTAACTGCACTCATAGAAAACAACAGACGGGCTAAAATAGGAAAATTATACTATCTGGCACTTTCTGATGTTGCAGGTGCCATGAAAACAGAGAAGATGCTGAAGCTTTTAAGTAAGGAATTACTGCCTTTATCAAATACCAAAGAAGCAGAAGATATAAAATACCTGAGTTTTGAAGAGGCTCTGGACGCCATAGGTGGTGAATATGAAGAGATAGATGAGATTAGCGATGGCATTCTTGCCATTGAAAAAGATATGCCAAATAAAGACAAAACTGAAATCAATCAAGAACTCATCGATGATTTGAAAGATGAGATTGCAGGTTTATTCGGTGAATAAGGAAGGTAACAAATGAAAACTAAACAACTGAT
>Ga0099364_10006403_pt1 | contig 17144 bp, 11 predicted proteins | sample TergutTh196P3_FD_73070 | JGI IMG/M metagenome (GOLD analysis project Ga0099364, IMG submission 73070) | Microcerotermes parvus P3 segment gut microbial communities from Pointe-Noire, Republic of the Congo - Th196 P3 | ecosystem: Host-associated > Arthropoda: Insects > Digestive system > Gut ... | reverse complement strand
CGGTGTCAATCCAAACTCTATGTTCGTTCAATACCATGCCGACTGGATGTTCACGGGGAACCCTTTGAACATTACGGAAAATCTGACCATTCAGCAATATGCCGCCGCAACGTTTGACGTTGACACCCGCGCGGCTAAACTCTATGTTCATCATGCCGCGTTCAATACTTATTCCGGCAACGTCTTCGTTGACTCGGCGACGTTCGATGAATACAGCCGATTGGGCATTGCGATTACTAACCCAACGCAAGCCGCGATTACGGTCGCCGATGGGGCAAACTGGCACGTCCACGAGACGGCGGTTTTGGATATTACCGGCTACGACGCGGCGGCGGCAGTGATCGGTGCGTCTCTGGTAAAGGCAACGTCAGGAAACATTACCGAATTTTTTGCGACAGAAAATATTACCGTTGCGGGAAACAAAATAGGAAGTTTCATTTCCGAAGAGTTCTTCTTGAACGGCGTGGAAATTTCCCAAGCAGTGCCGGGAGAAATCACCGCACACCTCGGCGGATTGATTTGGTATAACGGCGTGGCTCCCGGCACGGAAGGCTATGATGCGCACGGCACGTTTAATGTTCATACGATGTTTCATGTTCGGACGGCACTTAACGATAATGTGAGCGGCAACGGTGCCGCTTTTAACTGGGATGGGACAACGCTCACAAAGCGGGGGGCGGGAATACTTTATCTTGATGCGGCGAACACGTACACCGGCAGAACGATCATCGAAGAAGGCGTGGTGGTTGCAACCGATAGAGATGCTTTAGGAACCGGCGATGTCCGGCTTGACCGGGAGACGGGTTTGGTTCTCGATTGGAACGTACCGGGAATGTTTGCCAATGTCATTGACGGAGAAGGGCAATTCATTGTGCGCAGCGGCAGTGTAACCATTGACCAATCCAACGATGATTTTTCCGGCAATACTTTGGTGGCAAATCTTGCGGAGTTGACGTTGGATCATGCGGATGCCGTCGGAACATCGGTTTTGCACGTTGCCGGTATCGTAAACATCAATGCCGATGTCGATAACAACTTTCGCGGTGATGGACGTGTCGTTTTGGATTATGACGGTCTCCATGTCGATTACGCCAATGAAGGCTTTACGGGAACCATTGAGGTGAAGGCATCGGCAACGCTGGGACATGTTCGCGGCTTCGGTGATACCTCGCTGGTTGACATTGCGGACAGCAAAACGTTGACTCTGGATTTCAGCGGACACTTTGCCGCTCCGGTCAAAGGTGGTGCAACGTCCGAAATAAATGTTGCACAAAATCGTTTGGTGCGGATCGACGCGGATAACTCCGATTACGACGGACAGTTTGCGATTGAAAACGGCGCGATTGTTACCATCAATCATATTGACGCTCTCGGCGACTCGACGAACAGTGCCGTCGTGCAGAACGACGGCATCCTTCATTTCAACATCGATGGTGTTGATCCTTTGTCGTTTGAGAAAAGTATTAACGGAAGCGGCGGCATCATCAAATCCGGCAGCAACGAGTTGACGCTTGGCGGTTCACTCAGCTACACGGGAGCCACGTTTGTTCGCGGCGGTACGCTCATTGCGGATTTGATGAACGGCAACGGCTTGTTCCTTCTGAACGACGGTTCGACATTCCAAATGAGTTCCAAAGATGGGCAACTTGACCGGCTGAACGGAATCGGCAATGTTACTTTCGATGGGAATGGATACTCCTTGTCCGTTCAAACCGGCGATTTCAGTGACGGTACGATGACGAATCTGGATACACTGACCGTAACGGATCATTTCTCCGTTGGTAATGTTATGGCGGACAGTTTGAGCGTCGGCAGTAACGCATCACTCTTCCTCGCAACGGGCAAGCAGATTGTTTTAGAGGGCGGTGCTTCTTTCGGGAGCGACTCTACCTTTGGTGTTACTATCAGCGACCTTAATCGACCGGTGGTAAGAATCGGTGATACCAGTGCATGGGATGTCGCTCCGACGGCAACGCTGGACATTCAAGGGTATCGTTTCCAAGAGGCGGTACTGATTGAAACAACTGGAGCAGACTTCAACGAGGCAACCGATATGTTCCAAAACATTACCGTTGCCGGCGGGACTTTGCCCATTGGAGGAATTACCATAGACCAATTCATCAATTTGTTGACTGTAACAATCAACGACGACAATAAAAGACAAATCGTAGCCAGATTCGGCGATTTGGTCTGGTACAACGGCGTAACTCCCGGCACGGAACACGATGATGCTCACGGGACGTTCGCCATCAATACCTTCTTCCGGTTGGAGGAGCAACTTGCCAATAACGACAGCGGACAGGGCGCGGCATTCGGTTGGGACGGCACGGTACTTACAAAAAAAGGCGACGGCATCTTGGTACTCGGAGCCGCCAATACCTACACGGGCGGAACCGTCATTGAGGCGGGCACCATTGTCATGCAGAACGACTCCGCCGTCGGTTCGGGCAAGGTGTCCCTTGCAAGCGATCTGGTTGTCAATTATGCCGGTGTTTTTGCCAATGAGTTCCAGGGCAACGGCACATTAAGTTCACGGAACAATCTTGTCATTGAATCCAACAATCCCGACTTCAACGGTTCCGTGAACATTCTCGGCGGAACCCTCGTGGCCACTCGCCCCTTTTCCCTGGGAAACAACATCACCACGACGATGGATGAAGACACGGCGTTGGTTTACCATGTGAGTGCAAACGGTACGGTTGCCAATGCCATCAAAGGCGAGGGAGCATTTGTCAAGAGCGGTACGGGCACTCTTGCCATTACCGGCATGCAAACCTACGCCGGACCGACACAGGTTCTTGCCGGTACGTTGCAAATGAATCTTCCGACGAACACGGCACTCTTTGTCGACGACAATGCGGTCTATCAAAATATCGGCACTACGCCTATCGTGCTTTCCCGACTTGACGGAACAGGCAGACTCGATGCAACAAACGCCAACCTGACCATCGGCGGCGGAGATTTTGGAAAACTCGAAAACGTCAAGGATTTCACGAAAGACACGGCGGAAACGCTGACTCTTGACGGTTCGCTGAACGTCGGCGGCGACTTTGATCTCGCCGACGGCACGCTTGTTCTGACGGGGATGCCGTCGCTCATTGTTTTCGGGCAAGCGACGTTTGGACGCGGAACGACGCTCTCCTTTTCCGTTGCCGGTCTTGACGACGATGCCATCGTCGTGACGGCGGCTCGCGCGGTCATTGGCAGAGACACCACACTGGACATCACCGGCTATAATGGCGAAACGGAACTGACGCTCTTGAAAACGACCGGTGGACCGATTGCCGGCGATTTTTCCGATTATCGGGTCAACGGCGTTTCCATGGACTCTTCGAGAGTGACGTTTGAAACCTTTTTCGTGCCGGGCGGAATCCGGAAATCGCCGACGGAAATCGTGATGGAACAAGCGCATTTAGTCTGGAACAACGAGGAAGATTTTTCGGCGCACGGCACGTTCTTCATTGATACGGAAAGCGTGACGATCAACCGTTCGCTTGCGGACAATCCCCATGACAACGCCTATATGTACAATCCCTCCTACGGAAAATGGTGGGACGGAAAAAGTTTGACAAAAACCGGTGAAGGGACGCTTGTTCTGAATGGCAGTAACGAGTTCACCGGTGATGTTCATGTCCGTGCCGGAACGTTGGTCGGCACCCACGTCCATTCCTTCGGCGATCCCGATAGTACAGGTAAGTTCATTCTCGACCCTTGGGCCACCTTGCAATTCGAGGATTTCGACGTTCACATAACAAAACCCGTCGAAGGTTTCGGTCGGTTCTTGAAAACCGGAAACAGTACATTGGTCTTTGAAGGGGATGCCTCGGAGGCTTATGGTATTTTTCACCAGCAGGGCGGAACGGTTGATTTACGTTCCAATTGGGGCGGATACTATCTGATGGAAGGCGGTCTGTTGACGACCAATGATGACCGCCGCATTGAAGAAGGGGCTCTGTTTACCGATGGCATCGTCCATCATAAAGGCACGCTGACCGTCGGCAAGCGGTTGATAACGGATAACGTTCACCTTGTCGTCCTACTCGGAGCCAACGAACAGCGGGGAGGAGCCTTCAACAACAACATCGCTGCCGGGGAAATCTACCTTCGGGATACCGATCTTGACTTTGATGTTTCGGAATTCTCACTCCCTTATTTTCGCAGCGTAGGGAATATGTCTTGGACGATTTTGGAATCCGACAACGGCATCCACGGTGATTTCCGTAACGTGGATAAACTCATTGTCAACAACAGGCTTTTCCATGCGAGTTACGGGATTCGAGACGATAATGATAATTATTATTGGGTCTTGGAACTTGATGCTGTCGATGATCCGTTTTTCGGTTTCAATGATAACACCTGGCAGGTTGCCGATTACTTGAACAGGGCATTGGATGAGGACCCTGCTCTGACGGCGTTGCTCCTGCACATCGGCAGTTTGACGGATGATGACGAATACCGCAACGCGATTGATGGTCTGCGAGGTTCGGAGATTCATGCTCAAGCACGCAAATTGGCACTGTGGCAGCCTTGGCGAAACGTTTACAAACGTCTCTATGCCGATAATATAAGATCGCAGCGGACAGGGATGTTAGGACAATCGGCAGCGTCTCCTCGGGATGTTTGGTTTGAAGGACATTACGGCAGTTCGGACGTGCGAAGCGACGGCAATGCTGTCGGCTATGCGGGGCATCGCGGCGGGATTATGACGGGCATGGATACTCGGTGGAGCGGTTGTTCCAAACTAGGTTTTGTTTTCGGTTACGGCAATCCCCGATTGTCGAATCGGTTGGGACGTGTGAAGGCGGATGATTACACTTTCGGTCTTTCCTCAAGAGCCCGTCTCACCGGCAATGTGCATGCCCTTGCTTTTTTCGGCTATGGTCATCAGAATTACAAAACAACACGTACGGATTTGTTTGATAGACATAATGCATCGTACAGCGGCGATTCGCTCTATGGCAGTGTTCAACTTTATCAACCTGTCCGCTGGCAAAAGAATGTCATGCTTTATCCGCTTATTGCCCTTGATTATCAAGGAACCTGGACAGGCAAGGTAATGGAAAGCGGTCTTTATGGTCAAACAATATCAAAAGGCAGTGGGGAAGAACTGGTATTGCGATTTGGTTTAGATGCCCGATTCCGCAGAAATAACCGAATGGACGTGACGACACGGTTACAGTATGGTGTTTTGGTCGGCGGTGATCGTTATGCAACGGCAGTGAGTCATTTTACGGCATCGTCGAGTGGCTCGACGATGGATTTGCGCGGGGTGAATGCGGGACGCAGCGGATTGAATATCGGCATCGGCGGTAATGGGTATGTTGATTCCCGGCAGCGGACCCGTTTGTTTGCGGACTATGATTTTGAATTGGGCGAAAGACTCACTGCTCATACCGGTCAGGCTGGGATTGTAACGAATTGGTGATTCCGACCTTTTGACTTTGCAGTTCTACTGGGAGACACTTCCAGTCTCTTGACTGCGGGCGGCATTTGAAAAGTGCAGCGCGTATTTACGCACAGACCCGTAGTGTCCAACTCCGTCGCCAAGCCTTATGCCAATAGGCGACAATGGGAGTGAATTGATAGAGAGATAGAAAGTGCCGATCTCGCGTGGTAAGTTGACAACGTATCCGCCATTCCTTACAATACTAGGAGTTTCGGAGTCCTCTTACGTGCCTTTGTGTCCCATTTTTCCATACGTACATTGCTGATCATTAGCCTCCTGTTGCCGCTCTCGCTCGTCTATGCGATTTCTGTGATGATCGAGACCCGGCTCAGTCGGGCTGAAGCGATTCATAACGTGGAACTCCGCCTCGTGGAACTGGCTAGCAAACGTGCTGCACATATCGATATTTTTTCCTCTTCTGTTGCACAGATTCCCAGGACTTTATCTGCCATACTTTCTGTAAAACAAGTGCAATGCGAAAAGGATGTCGATGCCCTCATCCGAGAGGTTCTGAAAACGTTCCCGCGCCCCATCGGCTCGTGCATCGCTTTCGAACCAAACGAATTCCGCGAGGGAATAGAGCGGTTTGCTCCCTACGTTCATCGCAACTTTTCGGGAAGCGAAGAACTTTTTTCTGCCGACCTTGCCCAAACGTATGAAACCGATTACCGTACCTGGGATTGGTACCGAATCCCCAAAGAGACCGGTCGTCCGGTCTGGTCAGAACCTTATTTTGACGAAGGCGGCGGCAATGCTTTAATGTGTACCTATTCGGTTCCTCTCGTTCGCGAAGGTCGTTTTGCCGGCGTGATTACCGTCGATATTGGTCTGGACGAACTCCAAAACATCATGTCCCGAAACGCACCGGACGGCGTGACGTATTATTTACTCAGCGCATCCGGCACTTTTATTACCGTACCGGAATCGGAATCGGAATCGTTAATGCATGAAACCATTTTCAGTTTCGCAGAAAAGCATGACAGCGACCAGTTAAGAAAAATCGGGAACGACTTGCGTCAAGGCAACAGTAACATACTACAGTACGACAAAGTCCTCAACGACCAACCGCGTGTTTGGCTGGCTTACGCTCCTTTACCGATTTCGGGCTGGAGTTTGATTACGGTAATTCCCGAATCACAGGTTCTTGCCCCTGTCCGTGAAAGACTTTACCGTTCTGTTTACCGCTTTTTCGTAGCCTTGGCGGTTCTTTCGGCATTGATCGTCATAGTCTCTTGGCGTTTGACGGCACCGATCAAACGTTTGGCAAAGTTCGCCCGAAAACTTGCTGCCGGTGATCTCGATGCCCATGTCGGTGACGTTCGGCTTGCCGGGGAAATCGACCAGTTAGCACACGCCTTCGATAAAATGGTCGATGATTTGAAATCGAATATCGAACAGCGAATCAAAGTGGAAACTGCCCGAAAAACTACGGAGTGTGAACTCCAAGCCGCCCGAAGAATTCAGGCTTCGTTGCTACCCCGCATCTTTCCACCGTTTCCCGAACGAAAGGAATTTGATCTTCATGCGATGAACGAACCGGTAGCATTCATTGCGGGTGACTTTTTCGATTACTTTTTTGTAACACCGGACACGCTCGCTTTTGTAATTGCCGACGTGTCGGGACACGGGATTCCGGCGGCTCTCTTCATGGCAGTTTCCCGAACAGCAATTCGCACCTTTGCCGGTCCAGAACATTCACCGCATGAGATTATAAATCAGGTCAACAGAGTATTGAGTGCGGACAACGATGCCATGATGTTTGTAACGTTATTTTACGGACATTACAACGTTAACACCGGCGAGTTGACTTATGTGAATGGCGGACATGATCCGCCCTACATTGTTCGTGGGGATGCCCGTTTGGAAACATTGCCGGCGACGGGTCCGCTGGTGGCGGCATTTGAAGATATTTCCTATGAAGAGAAAACGGTTCGTTTGGAGCCCGGCGATAGTCTCGTTGCCTATACGGATGGCGTTACGGAGGCGCATTCGAGTCGGGACAATGTTCTCTATGGTGTGAACCGTTTGGAGCGTCTGCTTGGCGAGATTCGGGAAGAGTCTGTGGAGTCCATTTGTGGGCGAATTTTCCGTGAAATCGACGAATTTGCCGGACACGAAAGTCAAGACGACGTCACACTTCTCGTGTTGCGGCGGAATGAGATGATGCGCCATCCAACGTAAGGGAGTGTCAGGCAAGCGAAATGATGGTGTTTTTGGCTCTTTCCAGTTCTACTGTTCCGCCAAACGCTTGCAATTCACCGCCGATTCGTTTACACTAGGAAGAATACAGGAGTCAGGAGCAAGGAGTCAGGAGGATTTAGTAATCACGACGGAAACGGTCATTTCACAGAATCCGCTGAACATTAAGAGGGAAGTACAAATTATCGACACTCCCGAAGCACTCTCCGCACGAGACATTTACATCACCGAGCCGAACGATTACAAGGGAACGGTTTTTATAAAATCTAACTTACTGGTCGATACTTACAGCGATGATCTTGCTTCCGAGAGTAGAGGAGGAGAGTGTGACAATTACGATACATGGTTACGGTTGAAAGAGCAGATTCGCATGACCCGAAAAATCGTAAACAGCGAGTACCGGTGGAACGACGGCTATGGTTCATATCCGATAATCCGTACCGATGCGCAGGGAAAAAAGTTTGTCGGATTTATCGCTGATAGCACAGACAATTATTACGAGACCGCACTGTTGGACTATCCCTACTACGGTGTGGTCGAACTGGGTTTAGAAAAGCCTTTTTTGGAATTGCCGCTCACCGTTAAGTCCGCGTTGCAACTTTACACCCGTGCGATGCCCCGCTATACCGGAAGTGGCGAGACGGTAGAACATAGCGAGCCGGTGGTGTTGCCCTTGCAGGCGATTCTGAAGACGGCACACAGCGTCAAAGTAACGCCGCCCGTTGTAACACTCGACGAAGATAACAATTACACCTCTTTTGTAGCGGTCGAAGCCAATGAAGGTGCGAACTGGACGTTGGAGAATGTCGATCCCCGGATTACGGTAACACCATCAAGCGGTACAGGACGAATGGCAGCGGTCGTCCGAAAAGCCGACTCGTTTGATCTTACCGAAAACTTTATAAAGGTTCCGCTCCATGTTGTTTCATTGGTCGATGCCGCCGTCTATCCTGACATTGACGGCGAGTATGAAGTTTCGGACATGACCAACGTCCACTTGGAACAATACACTCCCACCCGCAACGCCTTGATCCCGAAAATGGACTCGGACACATCGGACGGTGTAACCATCGTGTCTATTCCGAATGATACCGCAAGTGAACTCAATGCCGAGTTTACGTGGAACTCTTCGGACTATGCCGTCTTTGCATTGAGTTCAACGGAGGATATTTTGACCATTGACACGGGGGAAGCAGTCGTGCTGGACAAAATCGAAATCAGAGGTCAGAACATCCGCCGTCTTATTGCCCAAAATACTTACAAAGGCGGAGCAGCACTTTCATTCTCGCTCTATGGAACGAATGATCCTGACGGTACTTGGATACATTTACGAAACGGAAACACGGTAACGGACATTCCTGCCAATACCAACACAACATCAACACTCGGAAGTTGGGCGTGGGGCAGTAATACCACAGTTGCTATCCACAACGGCTATGCCGCCGGAAACTGCCCTTGGTGCGGTGCAGTGCTGACATTCTGCACCACATGCGGCAAGGTGGCATGTCCTGAATTCAATTACGAAGATTACTACAATTACGGCTCTTGCAGTTATAATCACGATTGGAATTATCATTACGATACATCTTCAAGCGGAAACTTCACACCGCCGGAGAATTGGGCAACGGCGTACCGTTCCCCGTTGACACATGTTGTTGCTGTTGTACAATGGAGGTGTTCTCGTTCGAGAGGAGTTTCAATCGTTTGGAATATCAGGATTGCAATGGAGACTATTTTTAACGTCGTTTCGCTCAACAGACATTACGTGTCAGCATCGTTGGTCTATCTCGGCCTGACCTTCATGCTGTTGTGCGCTGTTCCTGAAATTGTCCTTTATGCCGGTAATAACAGTGGTCAGGGCACATCCTGTTCACACACTGTAGAGTATTTTGTTGAGAGTGTGCTTGTTACTGAAATTCTACCAGGATGTCCAGAAGGACAGATGTGTTGCGAAGCGACAGGTGAATGTGTCGAAATTGAATAACGATAAAAAAGGAGGCAATGAAATGACGCTGACATCGGTGGTAAAGAGGTTGTTGTGTGCTGGTTTGTTGTTTTGTCTGGCATTTTTTAATGCCCAAGCCCAGTATATGCCGTTTCCGCTCCCTCCGCCATTCCCACCGGTGAGCGTATGTCTTACTTGTTCAGAGTCATGTGTAACAAAGATAGAATACGGTGGACCGGGTGTAATTAGATATGGTGTATGTCACAGTGATGGTGCGGATTGCGGACATCGTCCAGTTAAAATCGGCGGTATTCCCACCCCGATTGGTATCACTTGCAATTGCTCGACTACTCCACTACCATTGCAAGGAAAGTATGTCGTCATTCAGGGACAACAGGTCTACGTCGCTGCATTTTATTGTGTTTGTTGGTAGCATATACGTTTTTACGGCATTTCCCTTTGTGTTTTTTCTCCCCAAGTAAGACAGGAGTATGAGGTATTTTTTCGTGTTTTTTGTTGGTTTGGCTTTGAATTGCGGTGTAGCTCTGGCGATCACGGATGAAGAAGTGGACTTCGTTTCGAAATACAAACCGCATTTTCAGACACTAAAAGATTTTTATTCAAACATAGAAATCGCGGCTATTCGCACTTTTGTTGTGCCTGAAAAAAACAATGAATTCCCCCAGACTTTGCGGCTTTTTTTGCGAGAAGGGGGGTATATGAAAATCGAATTATCCCAAGACTATTTTGATCTGCAAGGGCAAAAACAACACTCAACTCGCGTAACAACAATCTCTCCAAAGGGTAGATATTCGTTTAGCCGTGGTAGAGTTGGTGATTCTTTTGGCTTGGCTAGTTATGACAAAGATAATCCTGCCTACGATTTGTATTCCATTGCTCCATTCGCGATTGCCCCTTTTTCGGCAAATGCGGTTTCGCTAAAGGAGTATCTAATTGATCCTCACTATGCTCATGAAAAACGCACAGTCAAAGATATGGTTTCCAATTTTACAGACCACTCGGAAAATGACATACGCAAATTATCCTTCACAATATCAGACCCTCTGAGTAAAACTGAATTTGATTTGGCTTATAATCTGAATTGGGTTGTGCTAAGGGCGAAAGAGGAATCTTTTTCAGACGATGTAATGTCATCATGTTTTGAAACGTTTATAAAAAATCTCGAAATTGCCCTTACTCGACCACGTCCATCGTTGGTATCGGTTATTGAATATGAAGGAGATGTGGATGGTATTCCACTCATAAAAACGCTTACTCGAACAACGTTTGATTCTCAAGGGCAGATCGTTGCCCAGGAAGTATATGATATTCAGGAGATAAAGCCGGGAGCACCAGCGGAATCAGTTTTTGATCCTCGACAATACTTACCCCCCGGTTTTGATTTTTCCACATTGGATTCAGGTTGGACAACGATGTCATGGACTCAAATTGCCGGGATTATTATAAGTATTCTGTTGATCACTTGGGGACTGGGGTTGCGATTGTGGACTCCGAAAAAACATGAGAATAAACAATGAAGAATTTCCCTTTTATCCTTTTTTGTTTATCGTTTTTGACGTTCTGCGCCGTATGTGGATATTGTTTGTTGTTGCTTCTTTTTCCCTTCGGTCTGTTTCATCCCGTCATTGCTTGTGATACAAAGGTTTTAGAACTGGGAACAATCAATAATGATACAGACGTAGATTGCCGATTTGAAATCAAAAACGTCGGCAATAGCGAGTTGCATTTTCACGAAGTTGTACCCGCTTGTGGAAGCGGGAACGAAATCCGTATTATTGATGTTTCATTGGAGCCGCTTCTACCCGGTGGCAAAAGAGAAATCAAGGTTCGTTTTCGTCCCTTTTCTCTTCGGGACAATGTGTTAAAGAAGTTTGTAATACTGTCAAATGATCCCAAGACTCCGCGTTTAATTCTGTCGATTAGTGCGACTGTTTATTATGTGCCTCCTCCGCAACTACCGGCACCTCTGCTTGCACCGATAGTACCGTGAGATCATAGCACCGTCTTGCAAGCGGAGGGAGGATTCCAACGATCCGCCGCCGCCAAAATTGACCTCCTTTGCCATCGTGCCGGAAATGACTGCCGCCGTTACCAGAGGTTTTGGAGTGTACGGCAATACCTTGAATAATGCTGACGCAACGCATGCGTGGCGGGCGTTTGATCGGCGAGTGCAAACGTCCGGCTCTTTCGGCACACACAACGCCAATACCAACGGCGACAACCGGTATGCGTGGGCGATGGTCTCCTTTCCTGAACCGCGTGTCGTTCGCGGCTGGTCATTGCAATTCGAGTATGCATGGTCGTCATTCTGGCTTGCTATTGAAGGAAAATTACTTGGAGGAGCGTGGACTCGGATTTTTGAATCCTCCTCGACCAATCCGGTCAATTACGGTCGATATGAGGCAACCATGACTCCAATGCAATGCACGGCAGTTCGTATTTTGACCGACTACTCCTCCTATCCGGTACAGTCTTGCCAGTTTTTTGATTGTGTGCCGCTTGTTCCGGTAACGCTCACGTCGAACAATGCAATGGCAACGGCAGGGGTGGAACTTGCCTCCGAAACAAACAATTACAATCTCTATCGCTGTTTCACCGAGCAGAGCAACGCCTACACGCACGGCACGGCGGCTTGGTATTATAACGAGGGAAATTGGCAGTCGAACAAAGGCTTTGTCGGAACGAGAGATCAAAATCGTTTTTTCATTCGGTTTGCCGAACCGAAGAGAGTGATTGGTTTTTCGGTCAGAGGAATCTTTGATGACTATTATTACGACGACGATTACTTCCGGCAAAACTGTTATGCGAATTGTCTTTTGATAGAGGGGCGGGAGTCGGATGCGGATTTCTGGCGACCATTGGCGGAGGTGGAGTTTGAACCTTCTGAACGTCGTACTCGGTATTTTGATTTTCCGGTAAGCCGCACGGTTTCGCAGTTGCGGATTACAGTGCAAGATGTTACACACGGGACAAGTGCGTCGAACAATGCGTCCGTGTATCTGCCGCCGATGCAGGTTTGGGGAAAGTATCTTCTGTGTTCTGCCCCAGCGGTATCTTGAAAGTCAGCCGGAAATATAGTACCCTGGCTCCTTTGCCGTGGTATTGTCGGCAACCATTATGTCCATACCTGCCTCGAACCGGCGGAACAAAAACTTCATAAAACTTTTGCTTCGCATCCGATGACGCAAATCCCATCCACACAAAATAGGTCGCGACAACCGCGCATAATTTTTTCAGCGGCTATTGCAATCTTTAGAAAATGAGTTACAATGCCGACGTGGTTTTGGGATACTTTGTCCCCGTAGTACCGTAGGAAATGCCAAATGAACGTGAATTCCGGTGAAGAGCATACTTGTGATGCGTATGATGTTTGTGATGGTTCTTCGTCGTCTCATCCGTCGGTCGATTATGCAAAATTATGGACGCATCACCTCGATTTGCTTTGGAGATCGTTCTACAATGGAGTACTGGTGTTGATCGCTTGTTTAAGTGGTTGGTTTTATGTAGTGGGCAATGGTACTAGCCTAGACGTGTGGTCTTTAATTTTGGCACTATCGCTTTTACTGGTGGGTGGACTTGGGTTGCTAGGACAGGCTTTGATTATTGAACGAATGGGCAAAAACACGGGGCACTTCGGAGACCTGGCTAATATCAGCTGTGCAAAACCACGTGAGTACTTCATACCGAGATTTTTTCAGATAGTGTTACGTCTTCCGAAAAAAATCCCAATACGCGGCTGGAAGATGGCTATTTACATAACTCAGATGTACGTTGTCCTTCTTGGTGTACTTTTTATCTACACTATTTGCCTCTTTTTTATGAGAGTGTGATAGTGTCTCGCTATGTCGTAAAAGAAGTGCACTATTCCCTCGACGTTGTTTTTTGTGCGAAATTGATGCCGAATTTCCACGTATAAATACATCAAGATGTTCCCTGGGGTTTCAGCAAATAGAGAATTTTTTCGAGAGTTTTCTCGTCAAGGACGTTAACGATATTATCATTATCTACTTCGTATTTGTCTTCTTCATGCCCCCAACTGCGAAAGGCAACACATTTCATTCCTGCTCGTGTTGCGGCTATAACACCGGCTTTCGCATCTTCGATAACAAGGCACTCACTTGGTTCGCGACCAAGACGTTTGGCTGCAAGAGTAAATATGTCGGGGGCAGGCTTACTTTTCACAACTTCACCAGTTTCATTGACATCTTCACCACTCACGGTATGTGCCGGATATTTCCGAAAATACTCCTTAATTCCCATTTTTTCTACCACCTTGCTGACTCCGTTCCTCGAACTTGATGATCCAATAGCAATGCCAATACCTCGTTCCCACAATGATTTGATCAACCATTTAGCACCAGGCATTTCAGGAAAGTCTTGAAAAAGAAGTTCTTCAAAATTGTCCTCTTTTTCTTTAGCAAAAATTTCAATGTCTGAATGGATAAATTCTTCACATGCCCAAAATTCGCTAATAAAAGCACAAGGTTTATAACCGCCCCGTTTCATGACATCCTTTTTAGATGGAGGAAAAAGCCCTCTTTTTTTGGCGGGTTTATCCCAGCTTTTCCATTGTATCCTCATACTGTCAACAAGAACGCCATCCATGTCAAAAATCACAGCAACGTTTTTTTGGTTTTGTTCGCTAGATCGGTCCATAAAGTACACTCTTAAGTCAGACTAACAAATAGGAATAGAATTGCTAGCACCACATCCTTCACCCAATGTACACTGTTTCTTTAGTATCGTCAAGAGCGACCAGTCTAACTGAAAATTTTTTTCACACGATCAACGGCACTTTCCGAAAGTTAGAATGAAAACATTGGGAAAAAACGAGAGTTCCTTAGCAAAGTAACTTGGACTTTACGTAGTTGACGTACGGCTTCGATGCATGACCTCCAACTATCGACGAGTGTCGATTGGGCTACGGCTGTAACTCGTGTGCTGACACCGCCAAACATTACGGCGGATTCTCTCGACACGAATCGCCGGGCATTTCCCGTGTTGGTCATGCGACCAGATACCGGGAACATCGAAATCTTCTTGTCGCTTGATTACAACGGGGATGGTTGCCGTTTGGTTAAGGGAGTGATCGATGCCAATGATCCAATAGCAGGAACGGTAACGTGGGTAGAAATGGGGAGGATACCTTACATCATTGGATACCTTACTCCCACCGGCAGAATCAACGGCTATTACGATATAGAAACGTCGACGTATTGGTTGCCTTACGCCGGTTTCGTCGGCACGAACGGAGTGCGTGTTCCTTGTACCGGGTCTGCCTTCGTGCCGGGCGTGAAGTTGAAAGCAAGCGGCGGGATTTTTAATAACGGCACCTACAACGACGAAACACTTGTCGATTTTTACATCGCCCGAACGGGACTGTCGGCATCATCGCTGAACGTACTCGATGTTGTCAAAACATCGCATGGCATTCATCAAGGAAACTTCCGTGACTCGTCGGCGGCAAGCCGTAATTATCATGACTACGGCATTGTGTTCAGTGCCGTAAATTTACCCACACCGATCTATCGGGACACAGAGGACGTATTACGGCTGGTGTACACCTATCAACTCGGCAACGCATAACTTTAACAGCCTTACTTTATGAGGCAACAATAGAACTATGGAAATAATAGGTCAATTTATCGTTCCGATCACCATTGCCGCTTGCGTGGTGGGCAGTGTCGGAATCGCTACGCTCATCATCGTTTTGCGGGACAAAATATCGGGAGTGTATGTCTCACGGTCAAGCCTCGAAATCCGCACGAACGATTCGCTGATGGGCAAACAGATCGCCCGCAAAATCGAACAGATTGATTTTAACACCCGTAAGACCGTGCGGAGGGGAACGATGACACTGGCAATCATCGACCCGGCACTGTTTGAAAAATCCACAGAAGCAATTCTGGTCAACCGTGATGCAAACTTCCCATTGTTCTGCGCTACGTATGAAAATCATCACACAAGAGAACTCCTCTCTGACGGCGGCGACGTTTACCTTGCGGAAAAAGCCAATGACATCTGGGAAGCCGTCCGGGATCGGAGCGAAAAGTTTCCCGGCTTGACCTACGACCGAGCCGAAGCCCTTGTGTGCCACTGGTTCAAGAAAATACTGATTCCGACCCTTCGCCGAGCGTGTGTTGAAAAGGTGGAATACTACACGACGCAGGTCAACTCTCGTGACGTAAGTAAGACCATCAAAGCCGACCTCGAAGTGTGCCGGCAGAAGAATTTAGAGTACATCGGACGCATAGACGAACTTTCCAAACGTTCAGACATCGCCGAAAAATCAGCCATTTTTTACCAAACTTAACCAACATGAAGATTACAAACATTTTTCAATCATTCTCCACGTTGTTCACTTACTTTGGTTACTTCCGCAAGGGAATGCGAATCAAATCCGACTGGACAAAGTTCACGGCGGAATGGAATCGCATCGGCGGTTTCCAAGCAAGCACAAAACAGTTGCTTGACTTGTTAAACGATTTTTCGTTGCTCTTCGTAGAGTATGCAACATGGACTCCGACCGATCTCGATGACCAGATTGTGAGGATACTCCGAAGTATCCTCGCAGACCATCGGGATATTTTGGAACGAATGATCAATCGGGTACGCGTCGGAGAGGAAATCTTCGCACCAGAACTGTCGGCAATGGTCGAAACAGTTGGCACTGCTGACACGTATGGTTCCCCAATGACCATACTGTACATACTCTCCGTTATCTATCGGGTGTTGCAGTTTTTGAAGTTGCGAGATACGGACAATGAATCGCCGGAGCCGGACAAGGTGCCGCCGATGCCGACTCACGCTCCGAAACGTCCACTGATCAATCGCATCCGAACAATTTTTGAGAGAAGGCAAAAATTAGCAGGTGTGGTTTAGAAACACAATGCTTGCCTTCCGATCTGTTTCCTTCTAACTCCTTTTCACTAACTCCTATGACTGACATCCAAGACATTGATTTATTGCTCGAAAGCAAAGAGAAAACCGACAAGGCAATCGCCGAGTATGCCGAAAAATTGCAAGGTCAGTTAGACCGGTTGAATGGCGTAATCAAGCCGCCGAAAAAGAGACGAATTGGATCGTTGTTGACGAAACCAATCCCAAACATTCCCGCAACTGGACTTTTCAGAAGTGCGCTCGTAAAAGGGGTATTGCTGGTTATGGTGGGTGCGGCGATTGGCTATGGCGTTCACGTCCTCCCTTCGATTACGAAAGAGAACCCGCCAGCCGTCCAACCCGTTGAAGAGACGTTGGAGGAATTTGTCGCCCGTGAAGCCGGGCGGCTTTTGACCGACGATGAACGGGCAAAACTGACCACCGTTGCAGAAAAGGTGTTACATCAGGATTTTACAAGACCTTCAGCGATAGTAGAGGAATTTTCTTTTCAGCGTCGTGTTGCCGGAATCAATTCTCCCGCCTTCAATGCTTTTTCCGACAAGTGGGCGGAAAAGGTTGAAAAAATGCAAACGGAGAACGTGGAGTCGATGCGGCAAATCTACCAATCGTTGTTGCGCGGTCTTCAAGAAGTAA
>Ga0099364_10006402_pt1 | contig 17144 bp, 19 predicted proteins | sample TergutTh196P3_FD_73070 | JGI IMG/M metagenome (GOLD analysis project Ga0099364, IMG submission 73070) | Microcerotermes parvus P3 segment gut microbial communities from Pointe-Noire, Republic of the Congo - Th196 P3 | ecosystem: Host-associated > Arthropoda: Insects > Digestive system > Gut ... | reverse complement strand
CCTAATATCTCATATCTGTTCTCAACACAAAATGTAACATAATATGCTCCGTTTTGGCTGTAATCATACCCTTCAAGCCTTATCTTTTTCCTTACAGGTATTTCTTTTTGCATAAACCCTCCAACACCGCTTAAATATAACTACCCCCGCATATACCCGTTAAATCCAAATTCTGCTGAAAATATCACTTATTACGAAATTGCATAAATCTTATGTTTGCTGGCGGTTTTGCTGATTATTTGCATTTATAAAATCTTTGCTACCCAATATCCCGCACAGCCTTCTTCTTTATAATAGACATGAGGACACAAGCCGTAATTTAATTTATGCCACATCGAAATCGCTTCTACTGCTTTATCATTGCTATGAGTGCGAATTTGCTTAAATCCTGCTTTTCTTGCCCACTCTTCACCACAGTTTATCAAGTATTGTCCGATACCTTTCCGTCGATAATCCTCATGAACTTCAAGCACTTCAATAAAAGCATCTTTTATATGTTCAAGCGGATATGATAGACCTCTTGCAGTTACGCAAACAAACCCTGCGGGAATATCGCCGTCCATAGCTGCTAACGTGAATACATTATCTTTGATATGAATATAATCTTTTGTCCAATCGCCATACTCGTCAACAATTTTGCTTAAAATTGAATCATCAATTTTTTTGTAATCAATTTTCATACTTTTCACCTACGCCTAATATAAATAATACCGCTATATCCCTAATAAACCCATTAACTAAAAATCTAACCAGCAGATTGAAAATTCAATTACAACCATCCAATTTATAATATTTATTTCCCGCTTATCCATAATTTACCCCAATTTGAATTTAATATTTTAATAACTTTTATTCTTTCTGAGTGAACACATATCTGATTGCAACAAGAGATTTTCCTATGTTAATTTCCTTTTTTGTTCCATCAAATATAAAACCATATTTTTCATAAAATTTCCTTGCTCGCAGATTATCTTCAAGCACCCAAACACATACTTCAGAATAACCCAGCTCACCTAAATTTTTTATTGCAAAATCCATTATTGTTTTTCCGTATCCCATGTTCCAATATTCGCTAAGCAAATAAATTGCTATAACTTCGCCGGAAATGGGTTTATCGTCGTCCCTGCATTTACTAAACGCTATGTTTCCTATAATCTTTCCGTCGATTTCTGCAACGAAAAATGACACGTCTTTATATTTTTCAAGTCCGTTTTTAAAGCGTTCCGCTTGTTTTTCAATGTCCATATTACTTAAATAATCATCGGGGATTATATTGCGGTATGCCGCTTGCCATGAAAAAACGCGTACAGAAGCAACATCATGAACATCTGATATTGTTGCTTTTCTTATGTTTAAAGACATATATTTATCCTCACCTGCTTCTTAATTTGAGATATTCGGCTATTTGTGTTTATTACTCAGATACTTAAAAATGTCACGGTTAATACGGTAATAGATATGGGTATATATAAGAGGGGCTAATAATATCAAAATTCCCGGCATATTAGCTTTTTTTACTGTATGCTTTATTCCCATTTCTGTGGCATATATACTTGACCTTCGTATATGACCTGTTTGTGATACAATCACCGCAGTTTTAAAACTGTTGTCTTGCATTATCTTTTTAGAAAATTTAAGATTCTCCCATGTTGATCTTGAATCTTTTTCAGGGATAATATTGCTTTCAGGTATGTCATGTTTAATTAATTCGTTTGCCATGACATCGGCTTCTATATGTTCATTTTTGGTAGCTCCGCCCGAACATATTATTTTTTCAGCAACGCCATTCTTATATAATTCAATTCCCTGTTTAATACGTTCAGACAAAATGGGAGATGGTGTGCCATTTATATTAGCAGGATAACCTAAGATTATAATACAGTCGCTTTTTTTATTTTTGTTATGCTGTAATTTTCCATAACGTATTTTCGGATTTAAGAATAAAAACGCAATAACTATAACGATAATAAACAAAATTCCAAATACTATATATAAATACGGTGTATTAACGAGAACTATATCGCCTTGATTATGCATTATTCCACACCTCGTCATCAATCTCGTTATCCCAAAATCCGAGACTGCTCTCGCTTGCAAGCAGCAAATCATGAAATTCATTACTATTTTTTATGAGCTTGACACTTTGAACAGCAGGGTACAATTTTTTCAAATGATTATATATCGAATTTATATTCAATTCTACGGCATCATCAAAATTCATTATTATAGAGTTCATGGTAACCTCTCCTTTTCGATTTTATTTACTTTTCTCTTTAGAAAATAATTTTAATCTGCTATACATTATACTACAAATCCCGTAAAAAATCAAGGTTTTATTTTATTGCGTCATTGTATAACTGCGCAGTTTGTTTAGCTGTGCGCAAATGAAATCATAACACTCTAAAGTTTTCATTAGTTGTATAACTTCATCAGCCGCGAGTTTCGTTTCAAATTCAAATACCCATTCAGGATAATCTCTATTCAATGAAGCATAAATTTCCTTAAAAGGGAGTTCAAGCAAACCATCATAAGGGAACAATGAGATATCGCGCAGGCTGTTCCATAAGCTTAAACCGTGGTCATATAAATCTACCAATCCGCCTATTACGCGGTTAGGCGTTATCAGGAAACTGTAATTACCTCCGTGCCTGTCGCAATTAGATATAATACAGTCAAGATAAAGCATATTAAACAAACTGCGTTCAGTTTCTGAAGAAATATAAGGCAGTAATCCTTTAAACGATATTTCAACAGGATTGTCATATATTTTTTGGTTTGAATCGGACTTCTTGTTGTTAAAAAACGAATCACATCTGTACAGCGAATATCCGTCTGAGATTCTATGCCTTTTAGAAAATGTTTCGCTGAAACTCAGACAACCGAAACTGCCGTCAAACTCGCCTATTTTTATTTTTGCGCATTGTATCCCCAGCGCTCTTCCCAGTTTGCTTACGGCATATTCAACATGAGCCTGCGGCAGCTGCATGTTATCCGGTTTAAACAAAGCCTTGATGCCTTGTTTTTTATTTTTAACCCAAAATCTGTCAGGAGTAGACCCATCTATTTCTTCATCAATAATCGTCCATTCGTCGGAGCATATAATTTCGGCGGTATCCAGCCAAGGAAATTCAATCATAACGATTCACTTTCTTCGGTATATTTTCATAAAAATAAAATATCTGATGCGAATCCGATAAGGGAAATATATCGGACTTCACTTTATCATACATTTCTATTTGCGACTGCAGCAAATCCCACTCGTCATAAACAGGCACTTTATTTTGATTCATTAAAAGCAAAGCAAGTTTTGTTCCTTCTTTGGGAGTAACGCGGTGTATAATATGTTCTTTCACCGCCTCTGTCCCGTATATGGTATTTAAATCATCAAAACCGGGTATTTTCATGAACCATTCGGGAAATTCTTGCCTGTTAATCATATACTTAAAAACATACTGTTTTTTTTCGGCGCGTTGCAAAACGCCGATTAGATAAGGACCCTGCCCCGTATCTTTAGACAATAAATAATATTTTTCCATCAACATCCCCCATTAAGCGATAATGTTTTGTTTATACACCGAAAATACCATCATCTTCTACCGACATCAGCTCCGCGTCCGCATTTTCCTCCATGAAACGAATTATTTCTTCTAAAGAGCGCCTCGCATGGGCGTTGTCCCCTGATAACACCGCAACACCGACAGTCAGGGTTTTGTGTATATCCTGCGTATCTACTTCAGCGACAGCCGCGTTGAATTTCCGGCGGGTTTTATCTATGACACTGCGGCATACCTGCCGTTTTTCTTTTAAAGAAGCGGCCTGCGGAATATAGAAAATCAGCTTTTTTGATAGTACAAACATACTTGCATTTACCTTTTATATAAATATTACCGTTCATATATTTTATTATACTATAAATCCCGTAAAAAATCAAGGCTTTATTTTTGAATTTTATCCGCGCCGCTTTGGTTATTTTTGGGTATTTCCGGTTTCTTTGTTTTGCGCGTAATACTGCGCTTGCGAAGTCCACAATTCATAATATTTGCCGTTTTCATCCGCGGCAAGCGTGTCGTGACTGCCGCGCTGTATCAGCCCGCCTTCATGGAACACCGCTATATCATCGCAGAACCGGCAGCTTGAGAGCCTGTGCGAAATATATACCGCTGTTTTGTTTTCCACGATTTCATTAAATTTGGAATATATCTCAAACTCCGCAATCGGGTCAAGCGCCGCCGTCGGCTCGTCAAGGATTATAAACGGCGCATCTTTATATAACGCGCGCGCTATTGCGATTTTCTGCGCTTCACCGCCTGAAATTTCTACGCCGTCTTCTTCAAAATCTTTGTATAACGCGGTATCCAGCCCTTTTGACATATTGTTAAACCGCGAATCAAACCCGGATTTGGATAATGTCTGCGCCGCTTTTTCCGTGTCATACTCCATACCCGCCGCAACATTTTCACCAAGAGTAAACGAAAACAGCTTAAAATCCTGAAACACAACAGAAAATATGCTCATATATTCGTCATAATCATATTTTTTAACGTCAATGCCGTTCAATTTTATTTCGCCCTCTGTCGGGTCGTAAAGACGGCACAGCAGCTTTATCATGGTGGTTTTACCGCTGCCGTTCATTCCGACAATCGCGAGTTTATGACCGACATTTAATTTCATGCTCAAGTTTTTCAGCGCGTAGTTTTCGCTTCCGGGATATTTAAAGCTCACGTTTTTAAACTCGATTTCATATTCGTTATCATCGCGTTTTTCTACGGGCAGTGTGCCGTAATACATTTTTTGCGGAATATCAAAAAATTTCATATAATCCTCAATAAACGGGGTATTGTATTTCAACGAGCCAATTCTGCCGGAGATTGATATAACCGCGTTAATCAGACGCTGCATAAAACTAACATATTTGATTACGCTGCCGATTTCAAAAAGTCCTCTCATAGCGTAAAGGCACACAAACAGATATACTAAAATCTGCATCAAATACCCCAAAAACGATTTTACGGTATCAAGCGCGAATTCTAAATTATGATATTTTTTACCCGCAAGTTTGCTTATGCTTTCAAGATATACTTCTTTTATCCACATTATTATTTTATCCTGCCTGTATATTCTCACATCTTTGCCCATATTATAGCAGTCTATCGCGCCTTCAACGCGGTTTACAACAGCCATGTTATCTATACCGGAATGACTGAAATCGGCAAGTTTTTTCTCTTTGAAAAATATATATGCTATATTAACCGCAAGCAATAAAATAATCCCCACGATAAACATAATCACAGCCGCGTTAATTCCCTCGCGCATTATTACAAATACCATTTCCGAAAATAAATAAACCGCGAAACAAATATTTATTATTTCTGAGATTATGATGTCAATATCCCAAATCAAGTATGTTTTCCCGCGCCCGAAAGCGGTTTCGCTGCTGTCTATTTTATGCCGGAGTTTTCTTACTTCGGGGTTTTCCAAATCATCATAATCCAGCGATAACGCTTTTTTATGAAAATACTGTGATTCCCGCTGGTTTAGTATTCCGTTGCTGTGATTGTACGCCCTGTTTATCGTGCTTTTTAATATTTCGATAAAAAAATTTCCGCCAATTGTTATTAAAATCAATATTATCAGCTTATTTACTTCCCTGTTCCCGAAAAGCTCGTTTACAATCTCCGCCGCCATATATATGCTAAAATACGGCGCAAGCTGATTAAAGAAATTTTTTATTACCATAAGCGGGAAAAATTTGGGGCTGAACGAATGAAATAATTTTACTGCCTGTATATTTATATTAACTTTACGCATTTATTTGCACCTCCTCGATATCCTCAATATTTTCTTTATAATAATGGCTCTGCACGTTGTACATATACGCATACTTGCCGTTTGATTTTATAAGCTCGTCATGCGAGCCAATCTCTGTTATGCCTCCGTTTTCCATGAAAAATATTCTGTCGCAAAAGCGCGTGCTTGCAAGCCTGTGCGATATATAAACCGACGTTTTTTCTTTTGTCATTTCATCATATTTTAAATAGATTTCGTTTTCCGCAATCGGGTCAAGGGCCGCCGTGGGCTCATCAAGGATTACAAAAGGCGCATCTTTATACAATGCGCGCGCAAGCATCAGCTTTTGCCGCTCACCGCCGGATAAATCAATAGAATCATCATAAATGCCTTTCATCAGCTTTGACTCAATTCCGTTTGGCAGTGATTTTATTTTATCACCGAGCCCTGCGCGTATCAGCGAATCTGTCACGTTCGCATCATCTATATCCTCATAATGCGATGCGATAAACTGCCTCATCTCTATCGGAAGCAAATATATATCCTGAAATACTGCCGAAAACAGCGAGTAATAATCCTCGATGTTATAATCTGTCGTGCGAACATTGTTCAACAGTATTTCGCCCTCTGCCGGAAAATACAACCCACAGATTAATTTTACAAGTGTGGTTTTACCCGCGCCGTTTGCCCCGACTATCGCTAATTTTTCGCCTCTGCCAATTTTAAAGCTGAGGTTTTTCAGCGTGTAATCTTCCGCTCCCGGATATTTATAACTCACGTTTTTAAACTCAATTTCAAGCGGAAAGTCAGCTTTTTCCGGCAGTTTTACGCCTTCTCCGTGGTTATATTTATCCGGCAAATCAAAATATTCCCTGTAATATCCGATTCTTAAACCTTTGCTTATTATCCCGTTAATATCATCGACGATATTCCTGAGCCAGTTTGAAAATCCCGCGATTGCCGCAAAATAAAATATAAAGTCGCCAACGCCGATTACGTTGTCAAACAGCATCATGCACAATACAAAATATGCCGCACCGTCACGGATTAAAGCAAGCAGCGCTCCGATAATTCCGCCGATATAAGCACGCAGGGTTGATTTTTTCACCCATATAAAACTTTCTTTCTGCCAGTTTTTAAATAAATCGGTCAGCCAGCCGAGCATACTGTAAATCCTGATATCTTTAGCAAACTCAAATTCAGACGAAAATCCCGATAAATAACTGAGTTTCCGTTCAAAAATTCCCCATTTGTCCCGGTTTTTTTCGGAATATTTTATTATATATCTGCCGTATAAATATGTTATCGCCGTTGAAACAAACAGCAGTAAAATAATTAACGGCGAAAGCGAGCCGATAATCCCTCCGTAAGCGGTTATGCCGAGAAGATTTATAAAGAACTGGAACACAGAATGCCAGATAAATTCCGGCGCGCAGCCGCTGTTTCTATCACCGTTGCCGGCGTCACTCCTTATCTTGTTGCGTTTTTGCGCTATTTGTGGATTATCGGTATTTGAATAATCTGTGCGCATAAATTTTTCATCAATCAAATACTGATATTTTCCCGCATATCTGAAATAACGCGCGCCGAGTTTTGCTTCACAGAACGCCTGCACCCTGTTTGCGGCGAACATCAGCCCGAAATAAACAAAAATAAGCGTGACCATTGTCTGCGCGGGCTGTTTGTTTTCGATAATATCAAGTATCAGCTTCGGAAAATAAATCACCGCAAGCGGCAGGAAAACATTCAGCGGAATTGACGGGATAAAAAACGCGTAAAACGCTTTATCCCAGCGCCAAATATTTTTAAGCGCATACATAATATTACCGAATAAATTATAGTTTGGTTTTTCTTTTTTGCCGGTCATAAATTTATCACCTCTTGATTTTTTTTGTTGAGGCCATTATATCATAAACCTGTATAAAAAAGTAAATCCGTGCATGAACGGTATCGTTTCAGGCACGAACGGTAAAAATTTTTATGTTTAAAGCGGCAGCATTATTTCTGTCGCGAACACTCCGGCTTCATTTTGGCGGTTGACATAACCGCCGTATTTTTCGGCGATCCGGTCAATCCTTATAAGCCCGAAGCCGTGCGAATCAGAATTTTTTGTGGAAATATATGTCCTTCCGGATTTTTTTATTCCGCCCCCCGCGGAGTTGCTAACGGAGATATACAGCATTTCTTTGTGCCTGCCTATATATATCCGGATAAATCTTTCGCTTTCGTCAGGCACTTTAAGACAGGCTTCAGCGGCGTTGTCGATAAGGTTACCTATTATCACGCACAAATCTATCTCAGAAACGCTTAACACCGCGGGGACCGCCGCTTTTGCGTTCACCGGGATTTTTTTAGATACCGCAAGCGATATTTTGCTGTTCAATATAGCGTCAACCATAATGTTGCCTGTTTTTATAACCGTGTCAACGCTTGTCAAATCATTGTCAAGTTTGCCGAGATATTCGTTGATTTCGCTAATTTGGTTAAGCGCGGCGTGGGCTTTCATCAGCTGTATATGGTTATGATAATCATGCCGCCAGCCGCGCATCTGCTTATATATATTCTCTACTTCCATTATGTGCTTGCTTATTAAATCTTTTTGGAAATCTGCTATGCTTTTGTTGATAAGCGGAGAAAGCAGCCGCGAAAAAAATTTCATGCTTTTTTACCTGTCCTCCATGAAAAATTTTATAAAAGCCCGGTTTACATCATTATATAACCGCCGTGAAACCGGTATTGTTATATCACCCTCTAAAATAACGTCGGTTTTTGTGATTTTTTTGATATGCTTTAAACCGGCGATGTATGAGCGGTGGCATTTTATAAAATTGCCGCTTAGTTCATTTAATTTGTTTTCTATTTCACTCAGCGGCATTCTTACTTTTATTTTAACGGTTTTGTCATGTTGCAGAACCGTAATTTCCGAGTAATGCGCGAAACTTTCTATAACCATGATACCGCTTATCAAAACAGGTATATTTTCCCCCTCGGTTGATGATAATATTATGGTTTTATCGGTTTTGTTAAGTTTTTGAAGTGCGCGATCAAGCACTTCAAACAATTTATCCTCTTTTACGGGTTTCATCAAATAATGCAGCGCCGCAACATCGTAACCGGAAGACATATAATCGGCGTACCCTGTGATAAATATAATCTGCATAGTTTCGTTTTTATACTCGCCGCGTATTTTACCCGCGAGCTCCATACCGGTTAACCCCGGCATCTGTATATCAAGCAAAAGTATATCGGGTTTTATATTATGAAACTCCGTAAGAAAATCCTCCGCGCTGTAAAAATACAGCACAGATATATCAATACCGCAGCTTTCCGCCCATTTTTTTACAACCGCCGAAAGATAGTTTATTTCCGCCTTCTCATCATCACAAATCGCTATTTTTAATTCCATATCATAACATAATACCTTTATATTTTTAATAAATCCAAGTGTTTCAAACAATAAAAACTAATCAAAGTATAACATAAATTAACAAATCATGCGTATATAAAATGTAAAATTTTACAAAATGTATCTTTAAATTCCGTCAGAATCTTTGCTCTTGACAAAAAAGATTTTTTATGATAAAATAAGATTTAGTTTATATTATCGTAAAAAAGAGGGTTGCTGTGAATTATATAAATCGTAGCTTAGAGCGTAAATTCAATCGTATGAATTCGTTTTTCAAGGTTATTCTTGTAACGGGAGCGCGGCAAGTCGGAAAGACTACAATGCTTCGGTATTTGTCTGAAGGGCAAAACAGAACCTATGTTACACTCGATAATCTTATGGCGCGTAACCTCGCCAAAAACGACCCTGTTCTGTTTTTCCAAACCTATGAGCCGCCTGTTATTATCGACGAGGTGCAATATGCGCCGGAATTATTCAGTCAAATAAAATTACTTTGTGACGAAAGCGAAAAGCCGGGACTATTTTGGTTAACAGGGTCACAGCAGTATAATATGATGAAAAATGTCCGGGAAACTCTGGCGGGAAGAATTGGGCTGTTGGAATTATACAGTTTTTCAAAAAATGAGAAGGATGGCATTATATTCGACAATAATTTGGATTTTTCTTTATCATGCCTGAAGGAGCGTCAAACGCTAACCGCTAAAAATAATATCATTAATGTCTTTGAACACATATGGCGCGGAGGTATGCCGCAGGTGCTGAAAGCGGATTCCGAGCAGCGGCAGGAGTATTATGACGCCTATGTAAACGCTTATTTGATGCGCGATGCCGCGGAACTTGGCGGCATTACCGATGCTCTGCGTTTTGGGAAATTCCTGACAGCCTGCGCCGCGCTTATATCGGAGCAAGTAAATTATAAAACATTAGCGGACGCGGCAGAAATTTCTCAGCCTACAGCGAAGGAATGGCTGAATCTTTTAAAAGGTATGGGGATTGTATATCTTCTTCAACCATATGCCAACAACGCTTTAAAACGGCTGACAAAAACTCCAAAGTTGTATTTTTGTGATACAGGACTTGCTGCTCATCTCTCCATGTGGCCGACACAGGAAACGCTGATTAATGGAGCTGCCGGCGGGCATTATTTTGAAAATTACGTCGTAATTGAAATACTGAAAAATTATGCTTATTCACCAATTAAAGCCAATTTGATGTATTACCGTGATTCCAATGCAAAAGAAATCGATATTATCGTGGAACAAAACAATTTTATTCATCCGCTTGAGATAAAGAAGTCGGCAAATCCTGACAGCCGCGAAATAAAAAAATTCGGCATTTTGGATAAAACCCCAAGAGAGCAAGGATGCGGCGGCATTATATGTATGTGCGAGGAGGTTATACCGATTAATTCTAAAAACTGTTTTATTCCATGCAATTTGATTTAAAATTTATCTCAAATCACCCATAAATTATTTCAATTGCTCGCCATCTTTGAACGCATTGCCCGCTTTTTCGCCGGCAACTAAATAGGCGTGGTTCATAGGGTCAAAGATAATGGGACGCAGTTTTGCCGGGTCAACTTTCCCGTCTGCATTCAACACGCTTTCATCAGCGCAGACATTGACAATTTCACCTACCAAACGGCAGGTTTCCTCGTCATAGCTGATTAATCTGCACTCAACCGCCACAGGCAGCTCGTCAATGAGCGGCGCGTTAACAAATTCGCTCTTTGTAGCGTGGAATCCGGCTTTCGCAAATTTGTCCGGCACATCATTGCCTGATACAATCCCTACATAGTCGCACGCCGTTAAATGTTCCGCAGTACCCATGCTGACCGTAAATGCCTTGCCGGCGAGAATATTTTTCATCGTTTTATGTCCGGCACTTACGCATATAGAGATTTCTTTTTCTTCGCTGATGCCGCCCCAGGCCGCATTCATGGCGTTAGGCGTTCCGTCCTCACCATAAGCGGCGAGGATAAACACAGGCATCGGGTATGCTATAGCTTTTGCTCCAAAATTTTTTCTCATGATAATTTTCCATTTCTTTTTGTTATTTAAGGTATTCGTCAACTCATATTATAACATATTTCGGCATAAAAATAAATGTATAATTGGTAAATTTTTCGGGCTTAATTTCGCCAATTGGGAAACCCTTTCTTTTTCGGTGTCAAATATACTCGGAACACGCAGACCGCCGAACTGGGTTTCGTTTGTTGAGAGATACGAGCCGCGCTTCAATACCCGAATCGAAGATGTATGGGATAAAATCACAGAAAATTACAGTTAATTTTAATTATGATAAAGGATGGTTTTTTTATGAAATATCTTATTATAACAGGCAATCCGAAAAAGGACGGATTGTGTCATTCTGTCACAAGCGAAATTATACGGGGCGCGTCGGACGGCGGCGCGGAAACGGAAATATTGAATGTCAACGGCACGGAGGCGTGCAGGTGCTGCGGAAACGGCTGGGGAACCTGCGGAAACAGCAGTGCCTGTTCGTTTGGCGAAGGCAGTTTTAACAAAGCGCAGGAAACTGTGAAAAACGCGGATATGGTCTGCATAATCACGCCGGTGTACTGGGGGGAAGCGGCTGAAGGATTAAAAAGTTTCATGGACAGGCTGCGCCGGTGCGATTCCGGGCAAAACGGCGCGCTGTCAGGCAAACAAGTGCTGATTGTGGCGTCTCCCGGCGGGAGCGGAGGCGGTTTGCTGCCCTGCCTCGGGCAAATGGAGCGGTTCTGCCATCATACGGGAGGGGTTATATTCGACTTCATAGGGGTAAACCGCTGGAACAGCGATTATAAAAAAGCTACGGCATACCAAGCGGCAAAAGCGATGGCGGAGGGCCGAGCGGCAGGGGTGACTATATAGAAAATCTAACTAATTACATTTTTTAAACCAATATAATTTTAATTTGCCGATTTCTAATAAGCCTGATGACAATGCCAATTTTTGTGAAGCTATGTTATCACACCCTGATTCATATATAACAATTTTTCCGGTGTTTAACATATCTTCAGCCAACGCGGTTGTATTTGATACTGCGTAACCTTTGTTCCTGTAATTTTCATGAGTGCACACATATCCGACATGGACAATATCATCATCTGAGCAGTATTCCAATTCTGCAAGCGATACTATTTTATTATCAATCAATGTTCCATAAAATACGCTTGGCTTAGTTTTATCAATTTGCGTACAAATAACGTCATATTCAGTTTTTTCATTAAATTTAATTGTAGTATTTTGCTTCGCTGAAAGATTTAATCCGCTTTTTTCTGATATTGCATATAATATATCATAATCAATCAATGATGAATCCGGTATAATATCAAAAGTTTCTCGCAAATTTTTGGATATTCGACTGTAAATATCATCAATACAATCCTTAGAAAATAAATCTTCTTGATATTTTTTTATAACATCAAATAGTATTTCTTTGTGTTTTTTCAAACAAAATAAGGTTAAATATTTGTCGCTTGTATACATATATTTAAGCGGAATATAATAAGTTCCCAAATATATATCTTTTTTTTCAAGTTCGTATTCATAATATCGAACGAATATTTCGCCTATTCTACCGATATCTTCGCAAATTCCAACCGACCAACCCGATGTTAAGTAAATACAAATTTCATTTTTTATTTTTTCAATGAATTTGTCCCGCATATTACACGCTCCTTTCACGCAGAACAGTTTTAACCAGACATTTTTTACCATGACACGCAATCCCGATTTTATACAGCGGGAGCTGTGAACCTTTTACTGCGTGCCAATATTCTTTTTCTTCAATCTGCTTTAAAGCTTTGTCAGCTTCTTTGCCAAGCGCGTCAGTTATACTTAGAATCTAAAATCAGCCGCGCCCATGTTCGTTTAGCTTCTTCGTTCGGGATAAATATTTCGTAAGTGTCATGATTTATATGATTATGCGACAAATATCCCGCTTGAACTCCCAGCGTATAAAATGAAATATCGCTGCATTTTGCGCTGTCTTTCAGATGCTCCATGTTTAACTGCTGGTCTAATCTTGTTTTAAGACAATAACCGCTGTTCACCATGCGGACGATTTCATCTAACCTTTGACGATTTAATAATTCACCCAGTATTTTTTCGTTGCCGGTTCTTGTCCAATATCCTTTTAGACCTGCTGCCGGGTTGCTTAAATAATTCATCACAGAATATATATTATACAGCAGATTGCCGCCGACCCTCATATTATTGTACCACCGGCGCACGCCGGCAATTTTATCTTCGGTTACGACTTCCAGCAGTTCTTCTTCCGTTAGGGAAAAATCCGCGTCATATACGCTCGGCGTAAATATATCATATACAACGACATTATTCAATCCGCTGAACAAATTTTCTTTTGCCACGCGCGTAACCCCGGTAAAAACAGCTTTACCGAGATATGGATTATCTTTCATGGAACTGGACAACAACGTGACAAAATAATTTTTCATTTCTGCAAAATTTTTATGACTCATATTGTCAAAAATAGGCTTATCATATTCGTCAATTAATATGTATGGATTTTTCCCGTACACATCGCTAAGAATTTTTATTAGTCTTTTTAATACAGTAGGAGAATAATCATCATCATCATTTAGGTATCTTGTTAAAATCCGTCCGAATTGGCCGGGCTTCAAATATTTTTCTATCAACTGTACTATATCATCCCGAATTTCTTGTTTATAATTATCGGCGTTATAATCTTTAAAACTGATATATATAACGGGATATTTATTTATTTCGCTGAACACGGAACTGTTTTCAATATACAAACCTTTGAACATATGCGCCGTATCCTTCGCGCAGTCTAAAAATGTCGCCAGCGTGTTTATATTCAGCGATTTACCCATACGCCGCGGGCGCGTAAATAAAAGCGTTTTACTTGCATCTTCTAAAACATGCTCTATAAAAGCAGTTTTATCCACATATAAACTGCCTTCATTTATAAAATCTTTAAAACTGCTTGAAGATAAATTAATCCTGTTTCTATTGCCAACGAACACATCTATCACACTCCCTGTGTTCCGACTTAACGGCGGGTGTTAATAATTTTTTTTTTACATTCCCCTATATTCGGGCGTTTACAGAGGATGGGGATTTGACTTTAACAAATTTTCTTTTTTTATATACCATATTTTACCCCACTTGCGGAATATTATTTTTAAGCATATTAAATAACTTGCCGCAAAAAATAATACCGAAAACAAATATCCCACAACGGGACCGGCAAAAGGGATTCCTGACGCCGCCCAGTAAAATAACGCTAAAGGAGAATATACGGCATAAATAAATCCGCTGATGGAAACATACAGTTCATCGGTTATATTCGTGTAATCAATCAGATATATATAATTGATTATCATCATAGGGGCAGTATACGCCGCGAAAAGCAGAATTTCTTTTTTTGCTATGGTTTTCATAAAAGTAACGTGATATTTTTTTACTTCTTCGATGTTGTGCGTTTGTTTAATAAACAAACTCTTTTTTCCATTGGTCACTATGAAAAATCTCGCGTATAGAATTACAAATATCACGAACATACAAAAGAAACCTGCAATATTACCGATTGTGTTCCCCGGTTCTTCGTACATATTGAAAAATAATCCTACGATAAACCGCCCGACAGCGTAACTTGAAAAAACGCCGACAGAAATAATCCCGATGGAAAAGATACTCAATATTATTCTTTTTATAATTTGATTTCTCATATTTTAAATATCCCCCGTACAAATTATATTAAGCGTTTCCAGCTTCTGTTTTAAGTCAGCGCAGCCCAGCGCTTGATACGCATTCATACCTGTGTTAACAGCGGCTTTTACGTTATCTTCATTATCGTCAAAAAAAATAATTTTACCGGGAGCGCAGCCAAGTTCTTTGATCACATATGTATATATCTCGCGTTCCGGTTTCAGTTTTTTCATTTCAAACGATAAAAAACTGTGATGAAAATATTTGTCCAGCGAGATTCGTTCGCATAAACTGTTCCACTGGATTATATTTGTGTTTGATAAGCACGCAAGCGTATATTTTTGCTTTAATACCTGCAAAAGCTCTGCCGCTCCCGGTAAAAATCCCTTGGTATACATAGGAAATTCTTCAAGAAAATCGCGGGCTGTTATATCCATATCAAGCTCTTTTACTATGTTTTCCGCAAACATTTCCGAACTGCACCGCCCGCTTTCGTATAACCGGACATATTTTGAATAAAGCCATCGCATCGAAAGCTCGTCCGGCGTTATTTCTTTTTTCATAAGCTCAATCATTCTCTTAAGGCCCGCAAGCTCGATTAAAATGCCGCCCAAATCAAGCAGTATTACCGATATTTTCATGTTTTATCTGCCTTTCCGTATAATTTCCGATTAATATAATGACATCTTTTATTTATTTTTACAATTCCAAATATCGCAAATCAAATTTTTCGCAGCGAAATTAATCAAGCAATTTATCAGTATTGATTACAGCGTACATTTTTTCATCAGAACGCCCATTATAAAGACGCATAATTCCTTCGCATATCATTCCGGCTTTTTCAAGTACGCGCCCTGAAGCAGGATTATTAACAGAATGATATGCTTGAATACGAATTAAACCCATATTAGAAAAACCATATTTAATGACGGCGGAAATTGCTTCGGTCATATACCCTTTGTTTCTGTGCGGTATCGCTATCCAATACCCCAATTCAGCACGCGGAAAAAATCTATGTTTATCTACTATGATACACCCAAGTAATATATCAGATTGCCGTTCCGCAATCGCCAATGTTCTGAATTTTCCATCATCGTATTCTTTAGTCAAAACATCAATATAACTATGAACATCAGGAATATCACGAAATCCACCACTGTGCATTGAAGCTACTTCTGGGCAACTCATAGCGTCAAGAATCTGTTTGTCGTCAGATAATTTGACTTCACGAATATTACATTTTTCAGTTATAATGGAAAATTTGTCCCGCATATTACACACTACTTTCCACCCCCCTCGCGTTTCTATTTAGTTTCCAGTCATGATTATTTTCTAAAAAACTCGGCAATAAAGCGTCCGTCTTCTTTAAAATACCCCTGATATGTTTGCATAATTTTAATTCCTTTCTGTAAAATAAAATTTTCAAATAATCTATTTTCTGTAACCAATCATGTTAATTGTGACGCCAGCTCCGTCACAATGTGTAGAATAAATAAACCGCAGGTTGTTTGATTTAATTTAAATTATTACAAAATCATCATTTTTTTAACGGCGGGCATTCATAAAATTTTCCGCGCACTTAATTCCATCAAGTTTGCAATCCGAAGACCATTGCGAATTCTCAAACAAAATCATGGCGACATCTAAATAATAACATTTTTTCAAAATCATTTTGGGGATATTTATGCTTTTTTCTAAATAATCCAAAACTACTTCTGCTTTTTCATACTCGTTGCTGTAAGAAATGCAAGTATCCCAGCCATGAGAAAAGCACTCGTTCCAAATAAATCTTCCCGTTTCAAATATAGGGTCGCCGATGACCGTCCTGTAAGGGTCTATAATTTTATATTTCCCATTTCCGCACGACACAATATTACAAAGCGCTAAGTCCAAATGAATTAATAAATTTTTATTATAGACAACCGCCAGTTCTGAATATATTTCTTTTGTTTTTAATGCGTATCCGCATAATTCCTTGTTATCTTTATATTTGTTAATAACGAAATCCGTTAAAAAAGTAATCCAATTCGTAAAACTGTTAAATAATTCCGGTTTTTTCGGAGCAATATGCCTTCCGTTGAATAACTCCGAAAATACCGCCAGCCTTTTATCAAGCGACGGCTCTTTGTTAAGCGGTTCACCCGGTATGGCGCGTTCAACAAGCGCCGCCCCAAATTCATATTCATACGCCTTAACAAAATGCCCGCCGTTATACTCGCGCAAGGAGTCATAATCATCCAATGCTTCAT
>Ga0099364_10006401_pt1 | contig 17144 bp, 13 predicted proteins | sample TergutTh196P3_FD_73070 | JGI IMG/M metagenome (GOLD analysis project Ga0099364, IMG submission 73070) | Microcerotermes parvus P3 segment gut microbial communities from Pointe-Noire, Republic of the Congo - Th196 P3 | ecosystem: Host-associated > Arthropoda: Insects > Digestive system > Gut ... | reverse complement strand
AAACATACTCTTTGTAAAGTAATTGACTGTCAATCTTTTGACGAAAAACAAATTGTTTGCCGCATGATTTACATAAATAATTCTGTTTCTGCAACTTAATCCCATTTTTTACAATGTGTACAGATTTACAATAAAAGCAACGTTTTTAACCATTTCTCTATAAATGCTGCAAATATATAAATATCAAATGACTATAGCGTTTTTATCATACTTTTTGACCATTAAGCCTAACTTTCAGATAATAAATTCATTAACATATAAAAATAAGGAAAACGGTGACAATGCCTGCGCCCAACAAGCGGTTTGGCACAAGTGGCGGTGTAGCCCGCCCGAAAAGCAGTGCGGATTTTCAAGTTTTGTGCCTCGTATCAAGTGTAGTGGAAGCCCCTCCTGCCGCCAAGCCGCCCCACCGTTTGGACGGAAGAAGTACAGTTTAGCCGAATACAGGGCGGCAAAATCTACTTTTTAGTCCCTGCTATTTTTTTCGCTCCCTTACGGATATGCAAGTCGTAAACAATAGGCGTTCCCACAAAGATAGAAGAATAAGTACCGACAATCACACCAAGAGACAATGCAAGGGCAAATCCGCGAATGACTTCGCCGCCGAAGATGGCTATCATGATTAAGACCACCAATGTAGTCCCTGCGGTATTGACCGTACGCGACAAGGTGCTGTTCAAAGCCTCATTAATATTTTGGAACAACTCTCGTTTCGGAAACAGCGTATGATACTCGCGGATACGGTCGAAAATAACCACCGAGTCGTTGATGGAATAACCGATAATGGTAAGCACCGCCGCAATAAAGGTCTGATCCACATCAAGCGTAAAAGGCAGGACACCGGAGAAAATGGCGTAAAAACCTAAGACAATGACCGTGTCGTGCGCAATAGAGATTAAGCCTCCCAAGCCCCATGACCAGTTGCGGAAACGAGCAGCAATATACAGGAAGATGGCAAAAAGCGCAAATATTACGGCAAATACCGAGTTGCGCTTTAAATCGGCGGCAATGGTAGGCCCTACCTTTTCGGAACTGATAATACCATTAGGATTTTCCAAAGTTGACAGGAAGTCGGGCAAAGAAATGCCATTGCTAAAGAACCCGTTCAATGCGACGTAGAGTTTACGGTCAATCAAACTGTCGGCCACGGACGACTCATCTTCAATCATATAAGTAGTTGTGATTTTCACCTGACTTTCCGCGCCGAATTGTTTTACTTCGGAGGCACCTTCAAATTCAGCCGTTACAGCGCTGCGCACATCATTAAGCGACACCTGTTGGTCAAAACGCACCACATAAGTACGGCCGCCTGTGAAATCAACACCAAAAGAAAAGCCCTTGACGAAAATAAACGCAAAACAAATTACCAGCGCGCTGCCGGAAAAAATGTATGCCTGCCTGCGAATACTCATAAAATTAATTTTCGTGTTGGCTAAGAAATCTTTCGTAAACTTAGTAGCGAAAGAAATATGTTTACCTTTAGCCAAACGTGCTTCAAAAATCAGGCGGGTAACAAAGATAGAAGTAATCATGGAGGTAATAATACCTACGACCAAAGTAGTGGCAAAGCCCTGAATGGGACCCGAACCGAAGAAGAACAATACTATACCGGTAATAATTGTGGTAAGGTTACCGTCTATAATGGCCGAGTAAGCATTTTTATAACCGTCGGTTACGGCCATGCGCAGGCTCTTGCCTGCCCGCAATTCTTCCTTCACGCGTTCATATATAATTACGTTGGCGTCCACCGCCATACCCAGCGTAAGCACAATACCTGCAATACCGGGGAGGGTTAACACTGCTCCGAAGGAGGCTAAGGCGCCAAACAAAAAGACTACGTTGGTAATCAAGGCAAAATTAGCGACAACGCCTGCACCATAGTAGAATAGAATCATGTATAGCAGCACCATGACGAATGCCAGCAAGAAAGACATCATACCGGCATTAATGGACTCCTGTCCGAGCGAGGGGCCAACCACCGCTTCCGCAATAATATGCGCAGGGGCGGGTAATTTACCCGATTTTAACACGTTAGCCAAGTCGTCGGCTTCCTGCACAGTAAAATTACCGGAAATTGCCGATCGACCGCCTGTAATTTCACCATTAACGCGGGGATAGGAATAAACCGCACCGTCCAGCACAATAGCGATACAACGTTGGGTTATGCCTTTTTCATCGGGCCCAAAGGCTTCTTTGGTCAACTGCGCCCAAATTTTTGCTCCTACGGCATTCATCGCCATATCTACTTGGGGACTTCCCCCCGTATTACCAAATCCCTTGCGGGCGTCGGTAACCACAGCGCCGTCGAGCGGAGCCTGTCCATCGCGGGCGTCTGCCTTAATAGCCACCAAGTCATACATTACCCCTGACTTATCATGTTCATAAGGTTTCACTCCCCATATCGGACGGAAATCGCGGGGGAACAAAGCCCTAACCGCAGGAATCCTCAGATAGGCCATCACCGTGGCGGTGTCGCGATAGTGGGCTAAGCCGATACAAGGGCCCGGCACAAGTTGCCGTTGTCCGTCAACATGCGGGTTTAAAACCATAAATAAGGGATTTTCCTGAGCCCAATCCTGCGCCGCATTTTGTTGCAGGAGGCTATCCAAGCTTGTTTCCGCTTCTTCCGTTACGTTTGCAGCGGCATTAATATCGCGAATTAAACGATTGGCTTCTTCTAACCATGGATATACCTCACGAGGATAATCGAAGGTCTTCCAAAATTCCAACGAAGCGGTTCCCTGAAGCAGTTTGCGAACACGGTCGGGTTCCTTAACTCCGGGAAGCTCCACCAAGATGCGGCCACTATTACCCAAACGTTGGATATTGGGCTGCGTTACGCCAAAACGGTCGATACGGTTACGCAACACATTAAAAGAATTAGCTATAGCGCTTTCCGCCTCTTCACGTAAAATACTCAAAATCTGAGAATTAGTCGTTTCCGGTTTAATACGTTCACGCAACTCATAAGTAGCAAAGATTTTTGACAGCGGCTGCCCCGGAGACACCTTGTCCCAGGCTTCGCCGAAAAGTGTGATAAAATCAGAGCGGGAACTCTGCTGATTTTGCACTGCTAACTGAACGGCTTCCGTAAAATCGGGCGCCGAACTGTAGTTCGACAAGGCTTTCACTATGTCCACCACCGCAACCTCCAGCGTAACATTCATACCGCCTTTAAGGTCGAGACCAAGATTTAATTCTTTATCCTTACAGTCCTTGTAAGTGAAAGCGAAAAACACCTTTTCGGCCGCAATGGAATCTAAATAATATTTTTCGCGGGCATTGTACAGGGAGTCCAAAAGAAAAGTCCTGTTTAATTCATCTGAAAAATTAGGGTCTCTTTCGGCAGCAGCCCTTGCAGCAGCTGCATAATCCCGAGCCTTACTTTCCTGACGATTTACTACCCAGGTAAATGATAATTGATAAAGGCAAGCCAATCCTATGATAATGGCTACCAAACGAATAACACCTTTACTTTGCATGAATTCTAATGTTTTTTAATAATGTAATCATAAATTTAAGGACTGCAAAGGTAGTATTTTTTATTAAAAAAGAAAGAATTTATACCTTTGTAATGTGAAAAAAGGTAAAAACATATTGCTTTTTTGCTGTTGTATATTTGTATCTTTCGCTGTTACAGCACAAAACGAAAATTTACAAAGCGAACTAAAAAAGGGTAACCAGTTGCGCTTGGCCTATAAATTCGACGAGGCCTTAGTTATTTTTAATCAGTTGCTCCAAGAACAACCCGATTCTGTTTTTCAAATGGAAATTTTGAAGGAAATAACGCTTTGTGAAAATGGTAAAAATATGCTGAACTTTACAGCAGCGCCAAAGGTAACGGCTTATAAAACAGTCCCTTTAAAAGAATTTTACCGCTATTATGACCTCTCTTTACTCGGTTTTTGGAGTTTTACGCCCGACTCGTTTTTAAAAACGGCTATTAGTAGCGAAATAAGACCCTTTATGTATCTTTCGTCTAAAAATCCGAAGGTCATTTATTTCGACGCGCAGGACGATAAGGGTTGGAATATTTATGAGACCCGCCTGATGCCGAATGACGAATGGAGCGCTCCTGAGCGCCTCAGCGAAACCGTGAACACCTCCTTCGATGAGCGTTTCCCTTATCTTTGTCCCGACGGCCGCACCTTGTACTTTGCTTCCAACGGGCATTACGGCATGGGCGGCTACGACCTGTACAAAACCGTGAAAGACCCGATTAGCGGCGAATGGAGTACTCCTGAAAATTTAGGCTTTCCCCTTTCTTCAACAGGCGACGATATGCTTTTCGTTCCCGATACCGACAATCTTTATGCCTGCTTTGCTTCTACCCGCAACGTTGGACAAGACAGCATCACCGTATATAAAATTGCCTTGGAAGGCGCTCCTGTAAAACAACCGCTCAGGCAATGGTCAGATATAGTGAAGGCTGCCGCGCTTCAACCTGCCGAAGCGCCTGCTTACATTGAACAACCTGCCGATGCCATAATCAATGACACTGCTTCCGAAGCAGGCTACTATCGGCAAGTGCAGGAACTGCAAAAAATACAGCAACGCAACAAGAGCGCGCAAGCAGACCTCGACCAATTGCGCGCCGACTACAGTAATTCGACCAATGCGCAGGAACGTAAAACCATCGCTGTAAAAATAGAAATACGCGAACAAACGCTAATTCAATATCAACGCGAAATCCAACAGTTGAATAAAGAAATACAGGAACTGGAGTACGGCTTATTGACGCAGGGAATAACGGTTTCACCCATAACTGCGCCGAAGAAAGCCGCCACAGAAAACTTTTCGGCCCCTGTTCAAACCACGCTTACACCGCGTCCCGAAAAAATCTATCATCTGCCGAAACCGATAGTACAGGCGCCCATTGTAGCCGTTCCTGAAACTAAAGATTTTACTTTACGGACGAATACAGAAACCCAAATTTTTGAAAACGAACAGATAGACGGCATCTGCTATCGCTATCAGGTGGGCGTGTTCAGTAAAAGGCCCGATATAAAAACATTTAAAAATTTTTCGCCTGTATTCATTGACGAACGCAACGGAAAATGGGTATGCAGCATCGGCGCTTTCCGCACCTACAGCGAAGCGCAGAAATATAGCAGCACGATAAAACGCGACTTCAAAGATGCAATGCTTGTTCCGCTCAAAGACTGCAAGCCCATAACGCTTAGCTTAGCACGGAGCGAAGAAGGGAAAAAGCCTGTAACAGGCAGCACCACGGTCAATAAGCAGGCCGTATATCAAATAATGCTGGGCGGCTCGCTTCCCGACAATTTGCACAAGGCCGTTCGGCAGGCCACTTCCAAAGAAATAGCCCGCACTGTTGTTGACGGTAAAACCCAATACATCGTTGGCCCTTATGCGAGCAAAGACGAGGCCGAAAAAGTTGCAGCAGTGCTCCAACAAAGCGGCTTCAGCGCCGTAAGTTTAGAGACGGTGGAAAAATGAATTAGTTTAAAGTTTGTAAAGACAAAAAATATCTTTAACTTTGTACTATGTTAGAAAAGACTGCCACTTAATGTAATTCTCCTGTGAATTTTATTTTTGCATGTATTTATTTCTGTGATTTACAAATAAATACACCAAGTATATGGTCATTTCTTGCATTTTTTTAGGATAAAAAAAATTAGCAACTATTTTTTAGTTGCAAAAAAAGTAATATATTTGTAAAATATTTCTATATGTCAAAATTTGAAAAACTGTTAACCAAAATGCTTGCTTGTCCTGCGGATTTTACCTACATGGAGTTAAGAACAATACTGAAATATATGGGCTATAAAGAAATTGAAGGGGTAGGATCCAGGGTATGTTTTAAAAAAGATGTGCATAAAATAAAATTACACAAGCCACACCCCGGAAAGATTTTGAAGCGTTATCAAATCAGGTTGATCATTGATGAATTAAAAAAAGAAGGGTTATTATGAAAGATGTATTAACATATAAAGGATTTATCGGCTCGGTTCGGTTTTCGGCTGATGACAATGTTTTTTTCGGTAAAGTAGAAGGTATAAATGATTTGATTACTTTCGAGGGTAGAACGGTAGATGAACTGGTTTCTGCCTTTCATTACGTTGTGGAAGAGCACATTAAAGATTGTGAAAAAGAAAATTTGTCTCTTGAAAAAAGTTATAAAGGAAGTTTTAATGTTCGTGTTTCACCGGAATTACACCGACAAGCCGCGCTTACAGCAAAGATACAAGGTATAAGCTTGAATCAATTGGTGAATAATAGCTTAACCCGCATACTTAAAGCTGGGAAAAAGGATAAATCTACCGTCATTTTTAGCACCTGTCCAAACAGGTGATTGAAAAACAAAAAAGCGGTATTACCAAAAATAATACCGCTTTTAGCAGCGTTAAGGCTTTGTATCGCTTTACGCCTTACCACTATAATCAATCATCTGTGAAAATCTTTAAAACTTATAGCTTAGCCCAAGCTGACCAACGGCATTGCGATTGTCGTATCCATCTGCAATTTTTAAAACACCGTAGTTTAAACGCAGATTTGCATGAATATTTTTTGTAATTTTATAGGTAGCTCCGAAGCAAACAGCCGCATCAACTTTATTCAGTTTATTGCTATTAATATTGTCGTGTATCATATAGCCCACTTGCGGACCAAAATCAATGCTGAATGAGCGTGCTTGATTCACATAAATTTTGACTATAATCGGAAGGTTGATGTAGTCGAATTTATCAGTACCGCTCCTACCGCCGCACCCTTGCATGGAATACACCAGCTCAGGTTGAATATCCACTATTCTGGCAACCGGAATTTCGACAAAAATTCCGCCGTGAATACCGGTACGAGGGTCTGTGGTTCCGTCTTCGCCATATTCCATTGCAGTGTTCATACCGGCTTTGAGGCCAAAGCCTACCTTGTTGTCCTGTGCCGAAACGCTCAATACAAGAAAAAGAGCGAAAATCGTTGTTAAGATAATTTTTTTCATAGCTTTTTTAATTTATGGGTTAATAATTTGTTTGTTTTAATGATTAGTTAATTTTACCGCAAAAGTAGCACATCAAAAAATGCGGTGTTACCCCACTTATGGGAGTTTTTTTTCAAAAAAAGAAAAAACCCCACTTGTGGGGTATTGCCGACAGCGGGAAAAATCATACTTTTGTACCATGTTTTTAAAGATCATAAATATGATGAAAAAACTTTTTTTCACAATGCTCTTATTTATCTCCGCAAGCAGCGCAACAGCAGGCGTGCACACAGACGACCCTTACGTGCGCCATTCCATTGATTCGTTGAAACAACTGCTCAACACGCAGCCATATACAGAAAGGCAGAGAATGGAAGTCTATTGCGAAATTGGAAATTGGTACCACAGTTGTGATGCAGACAGCGCCATACACTATAGTAATAAAGCCATTGTGATTGCTCAAAAATTGAAAGACCATGAAATGTTAATGCGCATATTTGATAATTTGGGGGTAGTTTATTGTTTTAAAGGCGATTGCGAAAGGGCATTTTCCTATTTTAACCAACAACAAGAATTGGCTATACGGCATGGTAACAAAAGAATGGAATGGAGGGCGATTCGCTCTATCGCATATACCTACGCAAAGCAAGGCAAATTCAATACGGCGATGGATTACTATCTGAAAGCCTTAGATTTTTTTGAAAATGAAGGCTGGACAAATGACGATAAATACATAACAACCTTAACCAATCTAAGCGAAATAAACCGAAGATTGGGTAATACCGAAACGGCTATCCGATACTTGCAGCAAGCAGAAAAAACCCACAATGAACTGTATGACGACCCTTATCAACATACTTGGACTTTCGCGCACATTTGTAACGAATACGCATTTAATTATCTAAAACAAAACAATTTAGAAGAAGCGTTTCGGTATGCCTCGAAAATGGGAGGCGACAACGTATATAGCGGTCAGGTAAACAGATGTTATGCAAAGGGTTTATTAGCAACTATCTACCTAAAAAAGAATAATTTAGACAGCGCTTTGCACTACGCCAAAGCATCGTACCGACAAGCGGAAGTGCTCAAAGACATCAGCCTGTATGCCTATTCGGGAAAGATACTCTCAGATGTTTATTTAGCGCAAAAACGTTATCGCGAAGCGGAAGCCGAAGCACTCAAGGCATGGGAATCGTCTGCTACCTACGTGGACGATTTGCAAAATCTTGTCGAAAATATTGCATTGGCGAATATTTACATGGGAAATACGGAGAAAGCGGCTTATTACCTTAAAAAATATTCGGAACTGAATGCACAATACTCCGAAAAGAGTTTTCATACCACAGTTTCCGATTTGTCCATCAAATATGAAACAGAGAAGAAAGAGATGCGCATCGCCGCCTTGGAAGAAAAGGAACAACTCTACATAGAGCTTGGTTCTGTCATAGCTGTCATCATGCTGCTGGCGATTGTTTTATTAATAGTCCGACACCGAATTAAACGCAAATTAGCCGAACAAAGAGTAAAACAGTTGGAACAGGAGCAGCAGTTGATTGCCACCCAAGCGGTATTGGACGGCGAAACTGCCGAGCGTTCGCGCTTAGCCCGCGACCTGCATGACGGTTTGGGCGGCATGTTGTCGGTTGTTAAATTAAACCTCAAAGATATGAACCATTATGCCATTATGGACGGCTCCGATGTAGAACGTTACGGTAAGGCTTTGGACATGCTGGACCAATCTATCGGCGAGCTCCGCCGCGTGGCGCACCACATCATGCCCGAATCGCTGATGCGCTACGGTCTGAAAACGGCGTTGGAAGACTTTTGCCAGGCTGTTCCGGGCGCTCATTTTCAATACCTCGGTGAAAATCCCCGCTTAGACAACCGCCTCGAAGTGTTGGTTTACCGCTGCGCCTACGAGTTGGTCAACAATGCCGTAAAACATGCGCAGTCCACAGCCATTAATGTGCAACTGATGATTGACAACGGCCTTGTATCCCTTACCGTCCACGACGACGGAGTAGGATTTGATGCACAAACTGTAAAATCGGGCATAGGATTGGAAAATATCCACGCCAGATTAGCCATGTATAACGGAAAAATGACTATTTATTCCTCTCCGAACAAAGGAACGGAAGTGAGCGTTGAAATAGAACAGGCAGAACAGTGAACGATAGCACATGACAAAAATTAATCTGTCAGGCAACATATTCTTTAAGGTGTGGCGATCAAAGTCCGACAGGACTTATACATGGATAACCTCATGCAACCCCCGCAGGGGGGCAGCTTGAGGTAGAAGTGATATCCTCTCTACTGTACGAACTCCGTAGGAGTTCAACTATCTATACAGCCCTGCATCGAGCTGCGCTACGCTTGCACGAGGTTATCCATGTTTTTCGCTCCTCACGGAGCTTTATAGCGAATAATATTTCACCCGACAGATTAATTTTTGTCATGTCCTTAAAGAAGATTTATTTTCCACTTACTTCTTTACGAAGCGGCCGGCCTTGACATATACCTCGGCGTAGCCGCCTTCTTCGAGGTCAACGGTAAAATCGCCGGCAAACGGATTGCCGTAATTGTCAAATACTCTGACGATATTATGGGAAACGGAAGTAACTATATCTAAGGTTTTACCGTTTTTAATCTTGTCGATAAATTCGTTGTTCAGATAAACCTTGTAGGGCACAACTGCTCCTATCATGCTTGACTTGCGCATAACCCTTATTGTTGCGGGGGCTGCAAGCGCACGGCTTACAATGGGAGCGCCGGCGGCTGTTAAGCCTTCGGCCTCTTTCAGCATCTTCTTATACACTTTCACTTGCTCGAAATATCGTCCCAAGGCGGCAAGGTCAAAAAGAATAAACATGACGAACAGATACCAGATATCCTCTATGTACTCAAGGCTGGTAAAAAACAACACTGCCGTAACCGCAAATCCGATAATAATCCACAATAAGTTTGGTTTTTTGATTTCGGGAGCTGCGCTCATTGTTGCTGCTCCTGCTTCTACAGAGGTGTTTTTAGAAAACACAACCGTACTCTCCGGCTGCATGGCCTCTTGGGTATATGCCCCTGCTTTGCTTTTTGGATATAGCAGCCAAAAACCGGCATATAACAAAGCAACCGGCATAATAAATCTAAGCAGGTTAAGGGTATAAAAAGAATCAATCGGGTAAAAGGGTATAATTTGAGCGGTAGAAATAATAAAGCCCGACATTCGAAGACCTGCGCCTGTGATGAGTAAAATGCCGACAAATTTTTCGTACTCCTTTTTTTGCAGCATCATGATCCCCAAAATCAAAAGCGCAATTGGAAGAGCGCCGTAAAGGAGAAGAGAACCTGAAAAAACCATTGGCCCGCCAAAGCCAAGGAGCCATATAATAAGCCACAAGGCTCCTGCCGTAATAAAAGATAGGGCTGCTGCTTTTGTATTTTCTCTGTTGTTAAACAGCGTAATGCCTGCAATTAAAAGGGCAACGGGAATGACCATATTTAAAAGCATCGCCAGAGATAAACTGTAATGAAACGCGTCTATACTCATGCCTATATGAGTAACAAGCTCAAGAACAATCCAAAGAACGGACGCTATTATTAAAGCAATAGCGGCGCTACGGCGTTTATCTCTTGCATATTCTCCCGCTTCCACAGGATTCTGTCCATATTCATTTTTCCCCGATTGGCCTGCGAGCATCATTAAAACCAAAAGCCATATTGCACCAACTATCGGTATCAGGGCTATCAGCAGCAGCCAACCGCTTTTTCCCGTATCGTGCAGCCTTCTCACCGTAACAGCCATGCCGGGAATAAAGACGCTTATCACATATAATAAATAAAATACGCCAAACCCGCCATTTCTAACGGTGATTTCGGCAGCATTATCTATGATAAGGGCGGTAAAGAGAAAAATAAAATTGAATAACACAAAGAACCAAAATTCTTTCCGTCTTGCCCTTCCGCTGAAATCAGCGTACCGGCTTAAAACTGTTAAATACCATTTCATATTTTTTATGTTTAATGATTAGTTAATTTATTGCAAAAGTAGCGTATCAAAAAATGCTGTATTACCCCATAAGTGGGAGTTTTTTTCGGAAAAAGAAAAAACCCCATTTGTGGGGTATTGACAAAGCCAAAAAAAGAATACCTTTGTATTATAATTTTAAATACAAGAAGCTAATGAAAAAAATAATTTTTACCGGCCTTGTACTACTCTTTGTCTGTAATCTGTTTGCCCAAACGCAGAATGTAGATTCGTTAGTGAACCTTCTTAACGCTAAAAAACTATCTGTTGACGAGCAGTTTTTGTTGCATAAGGATATTTGCCAACAATCTATTTATAACGATACGGACATGTTGAAAACTTATGCAGAAAAAGGTTTGATTCTTGCCGAAAAAGAAAAGAATAAGACGATGTTATCTGTTTTCAATGCATTTATAGGTGTATATTTTTTTCGTTTAGCTGATTATGCAGAAGCATTAAAATATACTGAAAAAGCGCTTAATTTTTCAATAGAAACAGGAAACGAAAAACGACAAGGCGAATTGTATGTAAATATTGCTTTTATGTATGGCATGTTAGGTGATTTTGCTAAAGAACTTGAATACAACCTAAAATCTCTTGCTATTTTTGAAAAAACCGATAATAAGTTAAATTTCATTACTCTTTTAGTTAACTTAGGTACAACTTATCGTTCGCTTAGCGACTATGACAGGGCGCGTCAATATTTCGATAAGGCAAACATATTAGCCGAAGAAACAGATTATGCACATGGAAAACTACTTGTTGCCTACGGTTACGCTGGTATTTATTACAATGAATATAACCATGATAAAGCTTTGGAATATTACTTAAGGGCGTTTGAATTAAGTGAGGCTACAAACAATAAGGATTTTAAAGCGCTGAGTGCACAAAGTTTATGTGCCGTTTATTTAGAAGGGTTTAACGATATTGTAAAGGCTCAACAATTTGCCGATGAAAGTCTGGTAATAGCAAAAGAACTGGGAGACCCATTTAGAATAAGAGGGTCATTTTGTGTGCTTGCCGATATTCATTTGAGGAAAAAACAGTACCAAAAAGCTGACGAAATAGCTATGATGGCATGGAAAATTGATTCTTTGGATATGGATATAACTCCTAACTTGGCTTCAATACTAACCAAAGCCAATATTCGCTTAGACAATAAAGATAAAGCAGAATACTTTTTGAAAAAATACATAGAAATCAATGGTGAAAAGAATATGAAAAATATTCAGGAAGTATTACTTGGAATGGAGGTAAAATACGAAACCGAAAAGAAAGAACTGCAAATTGCCGCCTTGGAAGAAGAAAAGAAACTCTACACCATAATCAGCATAGCGGGAGTTGCTATATTGCTGTTGGCGCTCGGACTTTTGCTCTTCCGATACCGACTCAATGTTCAAAAACGAAAACTATCCGAGCAGCAACGCGAACTATCCGAACAAAGAGTAAAACAGTTGGAACAGGAGCAGCAACTGATTGCCACCCAAGCGGTATTGGACGGCGAAACCGCCGAGCGTTCGCGCTTAGCCCGCGACCTGCACGATGGCTTGGGCGGCATGTTGTCGGTCGTTAAATTAAACCTCAAAGATATGAACCATTATGCCATTATGGACGGCTCCGATGTAGAACGTTACGGTAAGGCTTTGGACATGCTGGACCAATCTATCGGCGAGCTCCGCCGCGTGGCGCACCACATTATGCCCGAATCGCTGATGCGCTACGGTCTGAAAGTATCATTGGAAGACTTTTGCCAGGCCGTTCCGGGCGCTCACTTTCAATACCTCGGCGAAAATCCGCGTTTAGACAGCCGCCTCGAAGTGCTGATTTACCGCTGCGCCTACGAGTTGGTCAACAATGCTGTAAAACATGCACAGTCCACAGCCATTAATGTGCAACTGATGATTGACAACGGCCTTGTATCCCTTACCGTCCACGACGACGGGGTAGGATTCGATGCACAAACTGTAAAATCGGGCATAGGGTTGGAAAATATCCGCACCAGATTAGCTATGTATAACGGCAAAATGACGATTCACTCCTCTCCGGACAAAGGAACAGAAGTGAGCGTTGAAATAGAACAGGCAGAACAGTGATTAGTGGTTAGTAGTTAGTAGTTAGTGATTAATAGATAATAATATATAGATAATGATTGGTGTGCATATAACAGATGACCATAAAATATTGGTTGAAGGATTAAAAGTGCTTATTGACGAATCGAAAAATGTCAGGGTTACAGGAGTGTCCTATACTTTGGAAGAATGCCGAAAAGCATTGGCGTTTCAAACACCGGAAGTGCTTCTGCTCGACCTTAATTTGCCCGATGGCAGCGGCATAGATTTTTGCAGCGAGGTTCGCAAAAATTATCCTCAGGTGAAAATATTAATACTCACTACCCACAACGAATACTCCGTAGCCAGAAGGGTAATGGATAACGGGGCTTCGGGGTATATTCTGAAGAACGCCCTGTCGGAGGAGATCATTACCGGCATCGAAGTTGTGGCGGAAGGGGAAAGTTTTTTATGCGATGAAATAGATATCCTGATGAAAAAACGGACAGCGCAACAGCTGTGGTTCACTGCCCGTGAAAAAGAATTGTTGCAGTTGATTGCCAGCGGTTACACCAACCGCGAGATGGCCGACAAGCTGTTTCTGAGCGAAGAGACCATTAAGACCTACCGTAAAAACCTTATCGCAAAAGTCGGCGCCAAAAATACGATGCTGTTGGTCAAAATGGCGTTGGAGAATAAGTGGGTTTGAGGCTTCAAAATGTTTCAACTATATTAGGAGCAAATAACGAAATAGATTTAACTAAACCGCAGATGTTTCATCTGTTTCAGATTCTCTTAATTTCTGGTCTCGTAATTGAGTTGAGACATTTGCTTGAATAATATCATAGAATATTTTCAATAATTGAGAATTATTAGTTCTAAACCCTTTCTCAACCATACCTTCCTTATAAACATTGTAAGAAATTATCCCTTCCACAGGTTGTTTCGTTTCTTTATTCAATGCTATCCATGCAAAAAATGGCAATTCATAGTCTAATCTAAATATTTTTGTTATTACTCCTGCTATTTGAAGTTGTCTAATAATATTATTAGTAATGTTTTGCAATTTGGCTACACATTCTATAACAGACTCATAACTATATTGTAAATCATGATAAAAAACATAACATTCTTTATCTTTTGCCATTGGATTTCTACACTTTTCACTGTCTAGCAAGTTACAACTATTATGACATTGTTTATCACGATAAACACGTTTTTTAAATCTATCAATGTAGGGTTTTAATTCTTCTTCTTTTGTGTTTTTCCAAGGGGCAAATTGTAGCTCTCTTTGTGTTTTTAATTGCTTCTCGCTATAATAATACCAATGTACGGGAATTGCCCCTAATTCGGTTATCTTATCGTAATATCGGTGCCAATAAATATTTTGACTAAAAATTCCATACCCCGGCACATCTGTATAAATGTTCAGTAAATAATTTTTTTCTTTACAAAGTTCCATTAATTCAATTATTTCAAGTATGTTTTCTGGAAACGGACTAATATCTCTTGTAGATAAGTTCTCTAATATCTTACTTTGAGATTTGACTAAACTTTTGGAAGAAAATACTGAATACACCAAACCTAATAGGGCAAGGAATACTGAGGCGGCTCCTAATGTTAGTGCTATCCCATTTTCGCCAAAAAAAATGGAGCCTATAAGCATTATGACTAGTATAAAAAATACTCCAATTAATAAGAACCAAAAGTCAATTTTTGAAATTTTATTCATTTTTTGAAATTTTATTCCCTGCTCTAATGGCTTTGCAGGTCTTGCCTTTAAATCTGTTGTTTGAGTAGATACATTATTTGCAAAAAATCCTGCGAGACAGATTGCTTACAGCAAAATAACCAACACATTATAAAAAAGAGAATTTTAGACGAATTCCGGCTGCAATACTACTTATCTTGCTTACCTGATCAGAGTTTAAGATGCTATTATATTTCACTGTAACGGGGTTCATAGTATATTGCATTACAGGTGTAATAGTTTTTTGTATATTATTCAATCCATAATCACAGTACAAACCAATATAAATAACTCTTACCTTTAGTCCTAGTTCCATTGATAATTGATAACTAAGACCTAAGCTAAAAGAGTCGTCAACCTGCACCGATTGATGCCGAAGCTCAAATTCGGGGATATCTTCATATTCTTGATTTTCATAATAATAGTATCCTTTAGTAGTAAAAGTGCCGGAAGAAGAATATTTTGCCCATAAAGGAATGCCAAACTTCAGACCTCCTGAAAAATAAAAAGACAGATTTTGCCCTATCGGCAAGCCATAGGTTAGCATCAAGGGTATATTTAAAGCGTATAGCTGTTGTTGTTCTTTATAATCTAATGCTTCATAGCGAAAATTAAACATTTCATACCCTTCGTTAAACGTATAGGAACCTTTCATGGCGGGTAAAGTACAGTTAGACCGATATATATTAGCCTCAACACCAGTTCCTAAAGACCAATGAGAAGTAAAATTATATACATAGCCCAACCCTATTCCGCCTCCAATATCCTGTTTGTGTGTACCATCTTTCAGGTCGTAATTCAGTGAAAATAAACCGCCCTGCCCATAAAGCAAGAGTTCATGTTGCGCCCACAAAAGCGAGCACGACAGACTTAACAGAAAAAAAATGAATGACTTTTTCATAATTATTTATTCTACAAGTATTTGTTTAATTGCTTCCTCCTTTGTATTCAGCGCATTGGTTGCCTTTAGCCAATATAGTCCTGTAGGCAGCCCCGAAATACTAATTTCATCTTTTGGACCTTTTATTTGCATGGGACCTTTTACTACATTTCCTGTAAGATTATACATAATAATCCAGGTTTTTTCCCAATCAACTTCTATAATTAATGATGTGTTATTTTTCACCGGATTAGGATATACTTTCATAGACGTAATCGTTGAACGCGTAAAGTCGCAGGTATTAAATATAAGTCCTTCGGTTGTTTCTAACTCCGCTCTGTAAGTATAAATTGTACCCAAAGGCTTATCAATATTGATGTAGCCTCTGTTTTCACCCGGCATTTCAATACCTGATTGATACCACTTATAGCGCTCAAAAGTATAACCGCCATTATTTGTAGGATTATTAATCACAGACAATACACTATTATCAAAGCGCAGAACAAAGATGTCGTTTACAGGAAACGCTTTAGTCACGATAAGTAATAAGTCCTTATGCGATGCGCCATTCTCTGAACTGATACGTATTCTAAATTCAGTCACCGGAGATGTTAAGGGAAGCATAGCGCCGTTATAAGATTGACTATTTACTGTTATATATGCATTAGAATGAGTGGTAATGACTTCTATGTAAACGGACACTACTTCGCAAATCATGGCTATTTGCATGCTAAACAAATCAACAGATATTCCATTTACTAATAATTCCAGCACATCTATATCTGTGTCGCTAATATAGATTGTTTTAATGGTAGGAGTAGCTGCGCTGCAGCCATAAGTGTTAATATAATTAACCGATAGTTGACCGGTGCCTCCTGTTCCCCATGTTACATTAATACTGTTTGTATAGTTTCCGGTAGTAATTGTCCCTCCGGATACCGTCCAGGAATAATCGGTCATGCCGGCTTCTGTTGAATATGTTTTTATTGAAGCTGTTGCCACATTTGTTTCCCCAATAATAGACGGTACGGGTAAAGAATGCACAGTCAAGGTTAACACCACTGTACTGTCACAGCCGGATACGCTTTGCAGCAACTTGCTGTAGGTGCCGGCGCTTGTCAAAATCTCGCCGTGGAAATCATAGCTGCCGCCCTGACAGATTGAAGCGTTAATCGGGGTGGTGGAAACCGGATGCACAGTCAAGGTCAACACCACTGTACTGTCGCAGCCGGATACGCTTTGCAGCAACTTGCTGTAGGTGCCGGCGCTTGTCAAAATCTCGCCATGGAAATCATAGCTGCCGCCCTGACAGATTGAAGCGTCAATCGGGGTGGTGGAAACCGGATGCACAGTCAAGGTCAACACCACTGTACTGTCACAGCCGGATACGCTTTGCAGCAACTTGCTGTAGGTGCCGGCGCTTGTCAAAATCTCGCCATGGAAATCATAGCTGCCGCCCTGACAGATTGAAGCGTCAATCGGGGTGGTGGAAACCGGATGCACAG
>Ga0099364_10006400_pt1 | contig 17148 bp, 14 predicted proteins | sample TergutTh196P3_FD_73070 | JGI IMG/M metagenome (GOLD analysis project Ga0099364, IMG submission 73070) | Microcerotermes parvus P3 segment gut microbial communities from Pointe-Noire, Republic of the Congo - Th196 P3 | ecosystem: Host-associated > Arthropoda: Insects > Digestive system > Gut ... | reverse complement strand
TACCAGCGTAGTAATCCAACCCGGTGTAGAGACAATAGGCCGCAGTACATTTTATTATTGCAGCAACCTTACAACGGTAAGAATTCCCGAGAGTGTTACTTCTATTGGGAATAATGCGTTTATTGGTTGTACCAGTCTTACCGAGATAATAATCCCTGCAAATGTAACTACGATCAGCGAAGGCGCGTTCTCTAATTGCCCAAGCCTTGCCTCTGTAACATTCAACGGCAATGTAACGATCATAGACGATTATGCATTCTATCTTTGCAGCAACCTTACAACGGTAACAATCCCCGAAAGCGTAACTACTATTGGTCAGGACGCATTCCGTACTGGTCTTACATCTATAACAATCCCTGCAAATGTAACTACTATCGGCCTCAGAGCGTTCATGTCAGCGTCCCTTACCAGCGTAACTTTTAATAGTGCTGATACGGTCATTGATTGGGAAACAGCGGATGGTGCTTTTTTTAATACTTTCCCCAATGGAGCAAGTTTGCGTGAGATATATCCAGCGCAGGGCGCAGGGGTTTACACCAGAGAAGACGGCGTGTGGACAAGGACAGGGGATGTTCCGTAAAGAAAAGATATGTCTAAAAGGACATCCCTAAGCTAAAATTAAACTGGTACAAACCGGAATTCATGTTATAAGCTATTCCTCCGCCGATTGCGGGCAGGGCAAGGCGGCTTAAATAGAATTGTATTTCGCATGATGGACCGTGGTTGAATTCGAAATCCGAAATTAAACCATGAGAAAGTACTGCCTGCCACGAGCCCTTGATGGAAAGCATTCCCCAGCTTGTTTTAAAAAGTGATTTTTCCAGACCTATGGAAATGCCTGCATAGTGCAAAGCCGAATAGTTTCGCGGAAGAATAGAAACCTGAGCTTTTTGCTGTCCTTCTTCAAAGAGAGGATTTGAAGTTGATTTCCAAACTCCCCCGGTTCGTATATTTAAACGGAAGCCGGGAACGAGCGGCTGCTCGTAAACGCCTCTGAAATCAGCCTGAAAAAACGGAGTACCTGATATCAAATGGTTATAATTAAATCCAAGTGAAAAACTTTGTTGTGAAAGAAAAAATCCATCCCAGCCGCTCTGGCGTATTGAAGCTCCCAAATTAATGCCAATATACGCGGCGCCGGTCTCCGGCGGATTAAGTGCATTATTGTTATTATTAAGTGATATATCTGTAAATGAAACAGCGAACGATCCTGTAAAAAATTCCATGAAGGAATAGTTTAATCCGACGGACAATCGAAGCCGATCTGTTACATACATTCGATGGATCACTTCATCTTTGTCAACATCATTTACTTCCTGACGGCCATACATAAACATACTATTCCAGCCGGGAAGCCCGCTGCTGCTTGCGGTATGGTTATACATTAACATTGCAGACCAGCCGTCGGAACTGTACGTGCCTCCTAGTGCAACTATATCGCGTACTCCAAAAGCATTTGAATCGATAAGGAAAAGACCATAGCTTGTTCCGCCGGAGCCTGTCAAGACTAACGGTAATGGAAAAAAAGCCCACTTTTCACGCACCGTAACCATTAAAATCAAGCCGTCTTCTGATTCGATTAGCTCTGCAGAAACTGGATCCAATATTCCGGTATTTATTATAACTGCAAATACTTCGTTTTCATCAAAATCTGATCTTTCCAGATTCAGGAATCTTTCGAGCGGATATTCGGCAATATGCGGTTTTGTTCGGCTAAGCCCTATTACCTCAATAGAAGTAATCCTGTCTATCTGCTCCGCGGAAAAGAGCGGCAAAACATTACCGCCTAAAAATAAACTTGCAAAAATTAAAAGGAAACCTAACCTTTTAATAAACTTTTGTTTTAAAACAGAGCTGCTATAGATGAAATCGCTTTTTCTGTAAGTAAAATTAATAATGTTATCTCCTGAGTATAAAATACAAAAATTATAATAAAAAAACAATAGGTTATTTAAAAAAATTTGTTTTAAATACTAAGGCGCGGAAAGAATTTTCATTGTTCTGACCAAAATAGGAATTACGATTACTAAGCTCATTAACTCCGCCGCGGGTTTTGCAAGCTGAATGCCGAAAAGCCCCATAAGGGATCCAAAGATAAATAAGCAGGGAATGAGAAAAAGCCCCTGTCGGGAGAGTGCGACAATGCTGGCTTCAAGTGCTTTGCCAATTGTCTGTGTCATCATATTGACAAGTATTATCCCCGAAGTGAAGGGGAGGCTTATGCAGGCGAGGCGAAGCCCTCTTGCTCCTATTGCAATTACTTCCGGATCATCCCTTCTGAACAGTGCAATTATGTCGGGTGCAAATATCGCAAGCGCAATGGAAAAAATTAATAAACCTGTACCGCTGAAGCGTACGCAGAACCAAAATGCTTTTTTTACGCGACCGTAAAGTTTAGCGCCGTAATTGAAGCCGCACACAGGTTGGAACCCCTGCCCAAATCCTAGCACCATTGATGTAGCAAACATACACAGTCTGTTGGAGATGGAGATCCCCGCAATCGCTGCATCTCCGAATGGACGCGCAAAATGGTTGACAACAATCGCTGCAACGCTCATAAGGCTCTGGCGCAAAAGGGCAGGAATTCCCCCGCGGAACATTTCAACATAACGCGGAAGGGATGGAGAAAAATTCTTTAGTTTAACCGGAACATTTCCCTTCCGTGTATTTCCGTAAAGCAGCAAAATTGTAAAACTTACCATTTGACTAATCATGGTTGCGAAAGATGCGCCTTTAACGCCCATGTTTAAAACAAAAATAAAAAGTGGATCCAAAAAAATATTCAAGATTGCGCCTGACAACATTCCAACCATTGCAATTGCCGCGCTTCCCTGAAAACGCAGCTGTTGATTTAAAACAGTAGCAGCAACCATCCATGGAGAAGCAAGAAGGATAAAAAATATATACTCGCTTGCAAAAGGTCTGATGGTTTCTGTCGCTCCAAGTCCGTTAATAAGCGGGTTCATTATAACAATTCCTGTTGCTGCTAAAATTGCCATAAAAATAAATCCGCTGAAAAAGCCGGTTGCTGCCATTCGGGATGCGCCTTCGGCGTCCTGCGCTCCCAAAGCTCTCGCCATGAAATTTCCCGACCCTTGCCCGAAGAAAAATCCCATCGCCTGAATAACAGCCATCAAAGGGAATGCGATGCCGACAGCCGCCACCTGACTTGTCCCAAGTCTGCTTACAAAATAAGTATCCGTCATATTATAAACAGCGGAAATTATCATGATTGTAATGCTTGGGATTGCAAGATTTATAACCAGCTTTTCCACCGGCTCGGTTGTCATCTTTATGAGTTTTTCGTTCTTTACAGACTTATCGCTTGCGGGCATGAGATAATTATAACTTATTTATTTAAGTTTGTACGCATATGTTCATTTAATAAATCCCTTGTTTCCTGCGGCATGTGCTTCATCTGTTCGGCAAGAATGGCTTTGTATTTGTCCATTGTGCTGAGCTGTTCCGCCGAAGCTTTTTCTATATACAGGTTCGACTTGGCTGTTTCCAGCATTTCCGGCGTTCTTATACGTTCCGGTATTAGGTCATACGCCCTGCCGGTTTTTTTTACAGCTTCAAGACATACTTTCGCTGTCCTTAGATTTTCAGGCACATATTCAAGTATATCCCCGTCATGTTTTACCGCTTCCAGACAAATCTCCTCGGTCTTGAGTTCATTGGGTATGTCGTTTTGAAGCAGCCAGCCGTCTTGTTTTACTCCCTCAAGGCACATTTCCTTTGTCTTTAATTCACGCGGCACTTGTTTAAGTATTTTTCCTCTTTGTTTAACTGCATGAAAATAAACTTCAGATGTTTTGAATTCATCAGGCACATGGCGAAGATTATCCCATGCTTGTTGAACAGCAAAAAGCGATATTGGCAGCGCTCTGATTTCTTCTGGTATCGAAGTGAACTGTCCAGATCCTTTTTGAGAAATCTTTTCGATGCACAGTTTTTCAAGTTCTTGCGACATACAGTCTTTCGGCACCCATTTGAGTATTTTGAAAAAATCACCCGAAGTATCTCCTGCCTGCACCGCTTTAAGGCACATCTGGCTTGTTTTGAAACTATGCGGAACGCTTTCAAGAGCGCCCGGAAAGTTACCCGCTGCATCAATGCACATTTCTTGTGTTATTCTTTCTTCCGGCACATATTTTAAATAAGAGCCGTTTTTGCCGCTTTTTACAACATCATGGCATATTACAGTTAATTCGTTTGTCCAGAATGAGGGATTAATTTTTTTTGCCAATTCAACCAGACTGGATGCTGTAATGCCGCCGTCAAGCCGTCCTTCAAAGGTGTGCCTTAATTTATCATTATGGCGTTCTATTTTTACATGCTCGATTAACCATTCAATCATTTTTTTTGGAATGAATTCTTGCGGCGCTATTTTTAGTATCACGAGGAGCAATTCACCGTCTTTCTTTTTATCTGCATAGTCAACGGCAATATCCACCAGCTGCTGATTCAACAGTTCTGTAGGCACTTCCCTTATATTCCAGCCGTTTTCGTGTAACGCTGTAATCGCCTGTTTTTCGGTTTTAATTTTGTTCATAAATACACCCCTTTACAAGTGAAAAGAGAAAAGTGAAAAAAGCCGCGTGTTAGTAACAAGCTAGCCCACACACAACAATCTTCACTTTTATCTCTTTTCTCTTTTCTTTCTTCTCTTTATTACTCCCTGTTGTCCACTATCACCAAGTTGTTTGAGTTACCTATTTCTGGTCGAGAGTTTGCATTCGTAATCGTGACACCGGGTCCGATTGTAAGCACAGGATCGGAGACACCTTCTGCTTTGGATTGAAGATATATTGTCCCTTGATAAGGCGACAGTGAGGTGTTTTCGGAAGTAATTGTAGCATTACCCGAAAGGGTAACCTTTCCGCCATTCTGTACAGCTATCGCATTGCCAGAAGCTGCTGTTGACTGAACCGTGCCGCCGCTTATATTGAGTTCTCCGGAATGGGCGTCTGCAGTGTAGCCAGACTGAATTGCAGTACCGCTGGTTACACTGATTGTCCCGCTGGTAACAGTTAGCTTACTGTTTCCTGCTAATCGAACTGCTGTACCACCAGCATTTTGGCTAATATCAGCGCTCGAAAAAACTACAACATTATCTTGAAACCTCAATACCGGACTTGTAGCTAACCCGACACCTTCTACTTTTCCTGATAAGGTAATTTGCCCCCAACTACCTTGAAAAATCACATAGTTGGTCAATGAACCAAAGCTTAACGTGTTTGTGCCGTTGCCGAACTGTATGCTGACATTGTTGCCGCCAGCGTTTGTTCTGATGTCGTCTAAGATTTTTGTCATATTTCCGCTTGAAACAGTCTTACCGTCACTCATTGCCGTAAATGAACTGCCACTCCCTGTAATGACATAGCTATAGCTTTTTTCTTCGTCGCCAAACAAATCGCAGGCTGCCATTGAAATTCCGATTACCGCTATAAGGGCGATAATCCCGAAAAGTGACACAATACGTGTCTTGAAAAAGTTTTTCATTTTCATTCTCCTTAATGGAATAATTATTATTTAACTAATACATGCAGACAAATCGCATAACACCCTGCATTTTGCAGGGTAAAACAAAAATTTATAGGAAATACCCCCTGCATTTTGCAGGGTAAATTTTTTATTTTTTGGATAATGGGTAAAAAAAACCCCTACAATTTGTAGGGGTAGCGGGTTTCAGGTTTTGCTTGGTCGGTATTTAATGAAGTAAAATAGTATAGCTTATATACCTTGTCTTATAATCTTTTCTGAATATTTTTTTACTTCTTGTGCAAGAATACTACATATCTCTTTTAAGGATGGAGCAGTATCCAGAAAATCCAGTGCTTCAAATTCGTCTTGTGAAACATCATAAAAATAAGGCAAACTATCCAATGCTGTTTGAACGTTATCGGTATTATATTTTTCAAGGTATAAATCGAACAAATATTCCAGAGAAAACTGCTTCAACAAGTAGTAAATATCAACATAATCTTTAATCCTGTTACTGGTCGTAGCCACTGCCATTATTTTCATGGCCGCTATGTCTTTTATTGTTGCTAATCTCAAGTTTTGAACAACTATTGGTTTTTCCAACATTTTAGAATTTCTTTGAATAACAAAATCAACTTTAATATTTTCTATATTGGTTATTAAAGCCCTGTTCTCATTAATACTCACTACATTTACAATTTTAAACATATCCCTGCAATCATCTAGAATTGAGGCAAAATCTACAGATGCTTCTAATGCATTATAAAACAGGTCAATATCTGTAGATTTTCTATGCCCTATCTGCAAAGCCAGTGCTGTTCCGCCTACTATATTAAATTCTTTTAAGCTGGGTATTGTACATAGTTTTCCGGCTACTTCTAAAAGATCATCAGAAACTGTTTCTTTTACTAAGAAATCCGCCATATATCTTCTCCCAGTCTCTTGTATTCCATGCTTTGAATTGTTCAACAGGAATATCCCATAAAAGTGATAGTAAATTTACCCTTTTAGGGTTTAATACTTTAACGTGCAATGCTACATTTTGTACCTTATCAAGACCATAAAACCTGATAATTTCCGCTATATCTTTTAAAGATCCACGTTCCAATACCTGCTCAATAATCGTTTTATACATCCGTACAGGGCATATTTTACTTTTGTCATAAGACCAAAGTAAATAGGGCGGGATTACCAGTTGTTTTTTGGTCTGTGTATTGACCATGTTTTAATGTACCATGAAAAAGACAAAAATACAGCTATCCGTTAATAAAAAATGCCAAGGAATTAACTTAACCGTTTATTTTGACATTTTATTTATTATATCTCTTGCTGTATTATCATTGCCCTTCTTTCTGCATACTTCGGCGTTCTTGCTAAGGTCATAGATATATATATTGAAAAAGAACTTTATCTACGATAAACTTTAATTGAGGATGTTTTTATGCAGGATATTTCTGATATAAGGCAAAACTTAGAGCAGATTTCTCAAATTATAGCCGAAACAGTACCGGTAGAATCAATATATCTTTTTGGCTCCTATGCGTATGGTAAGCCAAGTAAAGATTCCGATTTAGATTTGTATGTCGTCTTTAAAGACGAATTGCCAATGCGGGAACTGGAAGCAATAGATGCAATTCGAGCGGCAATTTTTCCTTTTAAGAACAAGCCAATGGACATACTAGGCTTAAAACAAAACCGCTTTGATGACAGAAAAATATATGCTACGTTAGAAAGAAAAATAGCCAGAGAAGGAATTAAACTTTATGGGTAAAATGGAAATACTACAGGAATGGCTAGATAAAGCTAATAACGATTTAAGAGCAGCAGAATATCTTTCTACCATGCACCACCCTACGCCGGATGAGATTATCTGTTTTCATTGCCAGCAATCGACAGAAAAACATTTAAAGGCATTTATTTTTTATCAAGACATTGAGCCGGAAAAAACGCACGAGCTTGAAGAGCTTTATTTAAAATGTATGGAATATAATACATCATTTTCATCATTACTTTTAAAGTTGCAGTTTTTAAATAAATACGCAGTTATGCCCCGTTATCCAAATGAACTTAAAATTACCAATGAAGATATGAAGACTGCTATAACTTATGCAAAAAGCATACAGGAATTTGTTCTTAACATATTGAATAATTCTGAACCGTAACCAGGTTTCAACTCTTGTCTTTCTGTTTTTCTGCGAGTTCGAATAACTCGCGTTTGGAGTTAATTTGCAATTTTTCATAGAGTATTTTCATGTACCATCTGACTGTAGTGGGTTTGAGTTTCATGGTTTCGGCTATTTTTGTGTAGGAGTTTCCTCGCAGCAAAAGGTCGGCTACGCGCAGTTCTTGCCAGCTTAAGATTTTGAAAGCGGGTTTTTCGCCAAGCGGTTTGTCTTGATTGCCGCCGGCATATTTGCCGCTGGAGGCTGCTTTTTCTTCTAACCGTACTTGTTCTATCATTTCAAGTAGTTGATTAATTTCTATGATGTTTGTCTTTTCCGCCGCATCTGTTTTGCCTGCTCTTATGTCGTCCAAGGTTGCGGTGATGGGTTTTACATATCTTCTGCTTAACACGACCGAAACAGCGATACTCAGAACAAGTAAAGCGGCGCAGACGGCGATAATATATAAGTTGATTTGTCGGGCGAGCGCGTCTGCTTCTTTCTTGTCAATGAGCAGAGCCAGCGCGTAACGTTGATCCGCGAAGGGTGAATCGGCAGGGTACATTCGGAATGTTTCATGCAGCCCTATGTATTCACTTCCGTCTTCATGCTTGTATGCATCAAGCTTATTGCCTGTGCTTATGTGGATTGAACCGTCCCGGCTTATTGCGGCGCCTGATATCAGGGCGGTTTCCATGTCGATCCTGCTGCCGTCTATCATTCCCAGCAAGCCGGTTATTTCGCGGAATTCGCTGCGGGAGTCTCCGCGGGTATCTCCGAATTCATTCCGGAAATAGCCGGCAAAATTCCATGCGCTTGTATCAAAACCGCATACGCCGAACACAACACCTTTTGAATCAATTAGCGGTATGCTGCATACCAAGGCAGCTTCGGCAATGCCGTTGGTCATTCCGACATCAATGCCGGGAATAATACTTTCGGTACTCCAATAATACTGTCTTGAAAGCGGCGCGCCTTGAGGTGCAGTTCTCTGTTGCAGTCTTGCGTTATTTAGCGGTGTATGGAAGAAGGAGCGGTTTTCTACATCAAACTCCATTCTCCATCTTACCTGTAACTGTAATTCATTTTGATAAGCTATGTTTGGAAAGCCTCGGTAAAAGCACCAAACTATCTGCGGTGCGCCGGGTACGGTAGGTTCTGCCTTGCGTATATACAACCCTGCTTTGGAATGTTCCCAGCCGCTTAGATTTGGATTTACCGTAGCGTCTAAAATTAAAAATACGCCGGTATTACCTGTGCGTTCAAGGGCAAACAACAAGAGGGTCAGTTCATTTCCGATTATTTCTTCCAGAATTTCCGGGTGATTTTGTAACGAAGCTACCGGTATATTTTTGTTTGCAAGCTGGGTTTCGATGTTTCTTGAAAGCGTTTCGGACAAACTCACAAGCTGTCGGACTGTTTCTCCGCTCTGTTCCGAAAGACGCTGATACAACAGGGTGAATTCTCTTTGCGTAAATTCTTCAATTCTGCTTCTGCCGAAAAAAACCTGAGAAAAGGTTAAAGTGATGACTGCTATCGCAAGTATCATTATTACGGCGAATACGATTAAAAAATTAAACAGCCTCCGTCTCATAGTAACATTGCCGCTTTTACGAAAGAAAAAAGAAAAAAGAGAAGCGAAGAAATGTTGTTGTACGTTATCTTTTTTTTGTAGGTTGCTCACCGCTTTCTCCTAATTGCTCATTGCTCAATATTATCTGCTGCCTGTTACCTGCTATTTGCTGATAGAAATTGTTCCATTGCACCGCTTGAAACAGCTTCATATGGGATGCCGCCAAGGTAATTATTCCGGGCGTTTTGAGCGGCTGTTCGTAATTGCCGGGCGTAACTCCAGCGCATTTCCGCAGTAACATCAAAGACCGGCGGATAATGGAAGCGGTAGCTTTTTTGCATATCAGAAACCACATCAACTAGTTTTCTTGCATTATCGTCTATGACTGTATCGCCATTAATATAAGCGCGGGGGTTTTCGATAAACTCATCGAATGCATCTATTGTTACCGGCATATACCCGATGCTCACTGTAAATCGCAGGTTTTGCTCCGGCTCTGTGAACCATTTCAAGAACACTCCTGCGGCATATTCCTTTCTTGCGTCCGATTTGATTACGCACATTCCCGCGCCCTGTTGGATTGACGCTTTCTGTCCTCCTTCAAAAACTGGATAGGGTAGAATAATAAGCTCGTATTCTTCTTCGGTATTATCGGCGTAGATTACTGTGTTAGAAAGAAACGCGACGCTTGCCGTTGTGTCCAAAATGGCTGCGGTTTCCCCTGTTGCCATGAGGTGGCTCCCGTAGCTGTCAAAAATGGCAAGCCCGCCCTGTACAGCCTGTGTAAAATAGCCGTCCCAAACACGGCGGAAGATTGGAGAAGAAAGATTTAATTCGCCGTTTTCTAAAAAATTGCCGCCAAGCTGGTTGAAGACAGTCAGCGTGTAATTAAACAATTCGGTGTAATACACGAAGGATTTTCCGCCGCTCCATTCATAATACTTTTGCGCTGTCCAAAGAAGACCGTCAAAAGTTGCAAGACGGGAAAGTGATACGCCTTCAACATCGGCGGCAAAACGATTGAATATTGCGGCGTTAACAAACATTACTTCGGTAGATTTTGCCACTGGCAGGACATAAAGAGCGCTGCCGATTTTTCCCTCTTCCAGAAAATCCGGCACATAGTGGGACAATTCATCTTCGCTGAACTGTGCGGAAAAATCCATGAGCAGCCCTTTGTTTGCCAGAGTAATGGCGATGTTCGGGTACACAACGGCTATGTCGGGTAACGCAGGAGCGCCGGGTATGCCGTCCGCAGCGGAGAGAAGCGCGTTGTTTATCACTTCGGTTTCGGCGACAAATGAATCTCTGACGATGATGCCTCTTGCTGCTCCTACTGTGCTGTTGAATTCATTGATCAGTTCATCAATGTTCGCCCTCATGCGCTGTTCGTAAGGGTGCCACAGGTAGAGTGTAACGGGGTTTTTTGGGTCAAGCAGATTGCTCCTTGAGCAGCCGGAAAGAACTGCAAGGAAACATCCTAAGGTTAGAGCGGTCAGAATAGCCTGAAAGACGCGATTTCTCATACTAATCATCCATATTTTCAAGCACCTGTGCTGCGGTTACTTTTTCCGGTTCTTCCTCACCGTGGCGTACGAATAATAAACATACAGCTGCTAGTGAGAATGCAATACAGGAATATGTAAAAAGAACATTGTAGTGACCTACCAGATCGCGGATAAAGCCGAATAAAATTGGGGATATAATTTGTGAGCTGAAAGAGAAGAAATAATAATACCCAATGTAAGTGCCGATTTTTTCATCGCCCGAAAGACGCACGACCATTGGCAGCGAGTTTATGTTTATCATTGCCCAGCAAACGCCTGCAAAAAACAAGCAGATGCGTACCACCCATACATTGCCAAAGAATATCATCGGCAGAAACAGTAGAGTGATGCCAACCAAGCCTATCAAAATCGCTTTGCGCCGTCCTATTCTTGCTCCGATAAAACCTGCCGGAATTGCAAATGCAACTAATGTAATAGAAAATATTGCAAGAGTCATACCTGCGGTGCCGTCAGCCATGCCAAGTGTGTTTGTTGCATAGAGTGTAAAAAATGTTTCAACGGCGTTATAACCTGTAAACCAAAAAAATATACCAAAGAGAATTAAGAGAAGACTTTTTCTTTCTTCCTTGCTAAGTTTTACATCCGTCTTTTTCATTTTTTCTTCAGGCTCGTACGCATGTTTTGGTTCGCGTACAAAAAATACAAGCACCAAAAGCGCAGCAATCATAACACAGGCGCTCATAAGGAACGGAAGCGGATATCCTCCGGCGTTAAGAAGCATTCCTCCGCCAAGGAATGCAATTATACTGCCTACTCCACCCATGAGATTGACAATACCGTTTGCCTGGCTTCGCATAGGTCCTGGGGTAATGTCCGGCATTAGAGATACTACCGGCGACCGCCATGCGGACATAACAAAAGTAAAGATAATAAGGACTGCCATCAGCGACCATAAGTTGTCCATATGCGGGATTAATATAAATGCGACAGCGCAGATTGGTATTCCGATAAAGATATAAGGCATCCTTCTGCCAAAGCGGGTGCGAGTTTTGTCGCTCAATCTTCCAAACACGGGCTGAAAGATTACGCCGAAAATATTGTCTATTACCATGACAAATCCAATCATCGTGGTACTCTGAAGAAATCTTTCCAAAAGAAGCGGCACATAGGCATTGTAGATGCTCCATGCGATAGATGAGGCTAAAAAGCCAAAGGACAGTAAAAATGTTTTTTTATAGTCTAATTTGTTTTCGCTCATGTTTTCCTCCATAAAAAAAGAACTTAATTGTTACGAGTATATTGTATAATACTTTTAAGGAAAAGAAATCATTTTTTACATTCATTTTTTATTAAAATTTATGCCTAATATTTTTGCTTTTAGTGTAAATTTTTGTTGACGATTAAAAATTTTCATTATAAAATATTGTAAATGGCTGGAATGACAAGGGCTGAAAAGACAATGGCTGGAAGAGCGCGTATTCCTCTAAATGTTATTATTATAATCGCAATAATTGCGGCGGCGGCGGTTTTTTTCTTTATTTCCGGAAGGATTGAGTCAGATTTCTCCGGGAAATATGCAGGTTATGATCTAAGCGGCGCAAGTACAGGAAGGACAAACACCTATTCGCGTTATCTGGAACGGTATGCAAATGCGCCTGCAGGAAGGCAGGATGTTTCCATCGACATTTTTTCGTGGACGGATGCTGAGGGTGTTTCTGTTCTTGATAATTTTGAAGGCGAAGCAAGAGTTTTACGCACCGAAGAAGCAAGTTTTATTGAATATGCGGTTAATGTTGAGTATGCCGGTCTTTATTTTGTGCAAATGGATTATTTCCCCCTTCAGTCGCGTGGTATTCCAATAGAGCGGTCTTTCCTTGTCAACGGGGAAACCCCTTTCCTCGGCGCTGACAGGCTTTCTTTCCAGCGTATCTGGGGCGATGAAGGAACCAGCCGTTTTGACAATCAGGGAAACGAAATCCGTTCGGCGCAGGTTGAAAAGCCCCGCTGGGAAAAAACATGGTTCAAAGATGCGCTTGGGTATATCACTTCCCCTTACGCTTTCTATTTTCATGAAGGTGAAAATATCATCAGGCTTATCGGTGTGAATGAACCTGTTGCAATTCGGTCTCTTGATATTGTGGCTCCAAGTGATGCTGTTAGTTACCGCGAATATCTTGCGGGCATAGATCTAAATCAATATAGAAACACTCGTGCAAATTATTCGCAAAAAATTCAGGGCGAAAGAGCGGCGCGCCGCTCCGATGCTTCGCTTTATGCAATCTATGACAGATCTTCCGGAGCTACAGAACCTGCAAGTGTTTCAAGAATTCGTTTAAACATGATTGGCGGCGAAAACTGGCGTGTTTCGGGGCAGTGGATCGAATGGGATTTTGAAGTGCCGGAAAATGGAATGTATCTTATTACATTTAAAGGGCGGCAGAATTATAACCGCGGTTTTGTTTCAAACCGAAGTGTAATGATAGACGGTGAAATTCTCTTTGACGAACTTTCCGCAGTGCCGTTCATGTTTTCTAATAGATGGAATCATGTTACATTGCAGGATGACGACGGCGATATTTTAATTCCGCTGGAAAGAGGATCACATACGCTTCGGCTTCAGGTAACGCTTGGCGAAATGGGTGATTTGTTAAACACAATGGAAGAATGTGTTTACAGATTGAATTCAATCTACCGTAAAATACTTGTTCTTACAGGACCCGAACCGGACATATACCGCGATTACCGCGTCGATGTAGTTTATCCTGATATCATGGATGCGATGGATCTTGAAAGTAAAATTCTTTACAAGTTAGTTGACGATTTAACAAGCTATACAGGCGATAGAAGCGCGGAAGCTTCTGTCGCGCTTACACTTGCACGCCAGCTTGAACTTTTTGTTAACCGCCCCGATAGAATTCCAAGGGCGCTTACCAATTTTAAATTCAATATAAGCGCGTTTGGCGACAGTTTGCTTGCCCTTTCACAGACCCCGCTTGATATTGATTATATTCTTGTTACTTCTGCAGATGCACCTATCCCGCGTATCAGGGAGAATTTCTTTGTTGCAGCATGGCACGAGATCCGCTCATTTTTCTCGTCATTCGTTGTTGATTACAACAACCTCGGCGATGTATATGGAAGATCGGCGGATGTTGTAGAAGTGTGGATGGTTGCAGGTCGTGATCAAAGTTTGGTTCTAAAAGCAATGATCGACGATACATTTACTCCGCTTACGGGGATTAGGGTTAATGTAAAACTTGTTGCAGCTGATGCTGTTATGCCTGCGGTTGTTGCCGGTACAGGACCGGATATGGTTCTTACAGTTCCGCAGGGTGAGGTTATCAACTATGCTTTTAGAAATGCTGTTATAGATATCTCCAAGTTACCCGGTTATGAGGATGTAATAAGCGAGTTAATCCCAAGCGTTATGATTCCGTTCACTTACGGAGACGGTGTATGGGGGCTGCCAGAAACGCAGTACTTCCACGTAATGTTCTACAGACAGGATATTCTGGATGAGCTGGGATTAGAAATTCCCGACACATGGGATGACCTTATAAGTATTCTGCCAATCATTCAGAAAAACAACATGAATGTCGGCGTTCCTTCTGTTGCAACTAACGTACAGAACCAGATTGATTTTTCCAATTTCCTTGCGCATTTATTCCAGCGCGGAGGAAGGATGTACAACGAAGAAGGTTCCCGTACGCTTTTAGATTCCGCTGAAGCGATTGAGGCGTTTGATTTTTATACAAAATTATATACCCATTACAAAACGCCTGTTGTTTATGATTTTATTAACCGCTTCAGAACCGGAGAAATGCCGATTGCCTTTGCCGATTATACAAATTTTAACACACTGGAAATTTTTGCGCCGGAACTTCGCGGTCTTTGGGGTTTTACAAGAATGCCCGGGCGCATGAGAGATGACGGCGTTATTGACCGTTCTGTTTCTACAGGTACTCTTGCTTCGATGATTTTTTCCAATGCAAGAAGGCAGGATCTTGCGTGGGAATTTATGAAGTGGTGGATAAGTTCTGGCACGCAGCTTCGGTTTGGGCGCGAACTTGAAAGCCTTATAGGAGCTGCCGCGCGTTATCCGACAGCAAACTATGTAGCGTTCAGGCAGCTTCCGTGGGGTTCAGAGCAGATGGCAATTCTTGACGAACAGCGCGCATGGACAGTCGGAATACCTGAAGTTCCCGGCGGTTATTTTGTTACACGCCATATTGTAAATGCAACGCGCAGGGTATTGAACGATGGGATGGATACACGTGAAACCTTGTTGGATTATGCAATCACAATTAACGAAGAATTGATAAAAAAACGCAAAGAGTTTGGTCTGGAGTAGGGGGAAAAATGAGTCTTGCAAGGTATATCGAAAAAAGAAAATTGGCAGATCAAAAATTAGCACGCGAGATACACAAGCATCGTGTCTGTTATCTTTTCCTTGCGCCTTATGCAATAGTGTTTATACTTTTTTTTGTAGCTCCTCTTGTTATCTCTGTGTTTTTCAGCTTTACCTACTTTAATATTCTTGAACCTCCAAGATTTATCGGGCTGCGCAATTATATAAATCTTTTGTTAGCTGACGATGTATTTTTAATCGCAATGCGCAATACTTTTTTAATGGCGGCGATTACAGGTCCCATCGGCTACATTGCGGCATTTTTATTTGCATGGTTTATTAACGAACTTCCCCGTTATGTCCGCGCTTTTGTTACATTGATTTTTTACGCTCCGTCTATTTCCGGGGCTGTTTTTATGATTTGGGCGCTTATTTTTTCGGGGGATGCTTACGGTTATATTAATGCTGCTTTAATGAATTTGGGAATTCTGGATAAGCCGGTTTTATGGCTCACAGATCCAAAGTATATGATGCCCGTAATGTTGATCGTAATATTGTGGATGAGTCTTGGAGCAGGATTTCTTGCATTCATTGCGGGGCTTTCTACGATTGATCCAACACTTTACGAAGCGGGTCTTGTTGACGGTATTTCAAACCGTTGGCAGGAACTATGGTTTATCACTCTTCCGAATATGAAGGGGATGTTGATGTTCGGCGCTGTAATGGCAATCACGCAGTCTTTTGGGGTGGCTGATGTTACAATTGCCCTTGCGGGTTTCCCAAGTACGGATTATGCAGTGCATACGGTTGTAAACCACCTTATCGACTACGGTTCGATCCGTTTTGAGATGGGTTATGCCTCTGCCATAGCGACAATCCTGTTTTTTACCATGATTATCTGTAATTATGTAATACAAAAAATGCTGAAACGGGTAGGAACATAAGGGGCGTATATGAGCAAAAAACCAAAAAAATTAGTTGGCGGAAGAAGGCTCAACCGTTCTTTTGGCGGCGATACCTTTATCTATGTAATCCTCATTCTTTTTGGAATGTTTTTTGCATATCCGCTTATTTATGCAATTAACAATGCATTTAAACCGTTAAACGAAATATTTTTATTTCCGCCGCGCCTTTTTGTACGCCGCCCCACGATGAATAATTTTCAAGACCTTTTTATTATCATGAGCAAGTCTTGGGTAACTTTTTCGCGTTATATTTTTAACACTGTTTTTATTACAGTTGTTGGAACCACAGGTCTTATTATTTTTGCTTCGATGGGAGCGTTTGTAATTTCAAAGTATAAGTTTCCCGGTGCAAAAATTTTCTTTTCCGGTGTAATTATCACGCTTATGTTCTCCGGCTATGTTACTGCAATCCCCAATTATCTTGTTATGAGTACGCTTGGCTGGGTCGATACCTACCTTTCCATCATTGTTCCTGCTTTTGCAATGCCGATGGGCTTCTTCCTTTTAAAGCAATTTATTGACACAATTCCCGATACACTCCTTGAAGCGGCAAAAATTGACGGTGCTAAAGAATTCCGTATTTTTACTTATATAGTCATGCCGATGATAAAACCTGCATGGCTCACTGTTATGATCTTTTCTGTACAGAGCCTCTGGAATGCAAGAGCTTCCAACTTTATTTATTCAGAACAGTTAAAAACGCTGCCCTATGCACTTTCGCAGATCATCGTAAGCGGAATTGCCCGTGCAGGCGTAGGAGCTGCAGTAACACTTTTTGTAATGATCGTTCCGCTTGTAATGTTCATTTTCGCCCAAAGCAACGTACTGCAAACAATGGCAAATTCGGGGATAAAAGAATGATGTACAAAAGAAAAATGAAAAATGAAATCGCTCCTGCGGAGCGGAGAAAAAAGGAAGAGGGGAGGAAACGAACCGGAGTTTCAAGGAAGAATATGTGTATCCTGCTCTGCATTTTTCTCTTTTCACTTTTCTCTTTTCATTTGCAAGCTGAGCCTACAAATTATACTTACAATTATGATTTTTGGGATGAATATGTTGCGTCTCCTGATACTTATCGTGTAAGTGATTATGTTCTTGGCGAAAG
>Ga0099364_10006399_pt1 | contig 17149 bp, 18 predicted proteins | sample TergutTh196P3_FD_73070 | JGI IMG/M metagenome (GOLD analysis project Ga0099364, IMG submission 73070) | Microcerotermes parvus P3 segment gut microbial communities from Pointe-Noire, Republic of the Congo - Th196 P3 | ecosystem: Host-associated > Arthropoda: Insects > Digestive system > Gut ... | reverse complement strand
TAAATATTCCGACACTATATGAATAAAACCAGAATACAAGGAGTATTTATGAAGACACTAAAAACAGCTAAAATTCGTAGCACCAATCTCAGATTGGCTTGTCTATGTTTATTAGTAATGACGATGACATGCTTGGGTGGCATATTATTCGCACAAACTGGCACTACAGAGCCAGTGCAACCCACAGGAACAGGGATAGAGGCAGAGCCCTATTTGATAGGCACGCTTGCCAACCTCAGATGGCTATCAGAAGTAGCTGTACTGGTATCGCCTGTTTATATCCTGCAAACTGCAGATATTGATGCTACCGAGACTGAGATTTGGAACGATGAGCAGGGATTTAGTCCTATCGGAGGTGAGAGCGGCATCACAGCTATTTATGATGGACAAGACTATACTATATCAGGCTTGAATATCTACAGAGCTAGTGATCAGGATCTGTATATTGGATTGTTTGGTAGGCTACAGGCAAACTCTACAGTAAAAAACACTCGGTTGGCAAATATCTTTTTTATGGGAATAGCCACATCCTATTCCACCGTATATGCAGGTGGTATAGCTGGGGTGCTCACTACTGATATTGGCGAAGAGGCAACCATCGAAAATTGCTTTGTTTCTGGAGAAATAAGTGCTTTGGCAACTACATTTCACGGATGTCTGGTAGGAGGAATAGTGGGTGAAGTTTTCTGGAATCGTGGTTCTGTGATCATAGAAAATTGTGAATCTTTTGTAGATATCAGTGCTTTTACTGATGGTGGTTTACCAGATTTTGCAAATGCTCAAGCAGGTGGAATAGTAGGCCAGATCAACACTGCAGACGATGGGTCAGTAATGATAGAAAACAGCTTTTCTACAGGGGAAATCTACTCAAATGGTAGAGCAGGTGGCATAGCGGCATACATATATACTGATATCATCATCAGAAATAGCCATTCTACTGGTGTGATAATGGCAGACAGAAGTGCTGGAGGCATTGTCGGCGTGGCTTTTGGCACTATCATAGAAAACTGCTTTTCTACTGGAATGATTGGCACCACAGCAAATAATGCAAGTGTAGGCGGAATATTGGGCGAGACTAATGAGGCATCCACAATAAAAAACAGCTACTCCACAGGGACAGTCACATCATCTGGTAACAGCTCTTACACAGGTGGAATAGCGGGACAAATGTGGGGACCGAGTGAACTTATGAATTGCTATTCTATAGGAAACGTCTCCAGTTTTGGAACAGCTGGGTCAAGAACAGGCGGTATAATAGGTGCCAGCTACCACACCACGATTTCCAAAAGTTATTCTGCTGGAGTAGTAAGCAGTAGCAATCCTCAAATTCCTGCTGGAGCCATAGCTGGTTCTTTATCAGACTCTACCATATTAGATTGCGTTTGGGACATTGATGAAACAGGCATAGCTTTTGCAAATGATTATCAAGCAGCATCATTTATCATAAACACCACTGGATACCCCACAGCACAAATGAAACAAATTGTGACCTATACCTCTCATGGCTTTGATTTTGTAGAAATTTGGGATATTAACGAAGAAATAAACGACGGATATGCACATCTAAGAAATATGCCAGGTGAAGTAGATATCCCTCTGCCACCTATCAACTTGATATCTATAGTAGATGGAGCTGAAGTTAGACTTGAATGGGATGTCCCTTTGACACAAAGTCTTGTTTTGGGATATAAAGTTTATAGAGATGATATAGCCTTAACAGAAGAACCGATTTCAGAACTGTATTTTATAGACACTGTCACAGAAAACGGCACTTATATATATAAAGTGCTTGCAATCTATGAAAATGGAGAATCTGAACCTGCAATAGTGGAAGTAGTTGTCTCTGATGTATCTGAAACTGACGATAATATTATAGGATTCAGAACTATTCTACACTCAAACTACCCAAATCCATTTAATCCCGAAACTACTATCAGCTTTTCGGTTGCGGTAGAATCTAATGTATCAGTTGACATTTATAATATACGAGGACAAAAGGTTCGAACTCTGGTAAACAGCAATTTTAGTGCAGGAAATCATAGCGTAGTTTGGAACGGAAAAGACGAAAATGGTCGTAAAGTAGGCAGTGGTATATACTTCTATCAAATGCAGACCAATGACTATGTGACAACCAGAAAAATGGTTCTGATGAAGTAAGGAGTTTGCATGAGAAAATCTTTTATAGTCGTACTGTTATGTTTGTTAGCGGGTTGTAGTCTTCATAAAATTGCTTTCCAAAATGATAGCGTAATGGCAGAATTAGACCTTACAACCCTAACAAATCTAACAACAAATTTTGCAGAGGAAAAAGTTATCGAATTTGAAACCTTTTCAAATTTGATACTGGAGGGTGACTTTATAGTTATCTTTAGGCAGTCAGAAGTAGAATCTATTGTTGTCAAATCTCGAAAGAAAAACACTTTAAAGTATATAAGGCACAATTACGATGAAAATACTTTAAAGATTTACAGAAAGAATAAATTTTTTAATTGGGGATTTACTTGGCTTGCCTCTGAGAACCTTGATGTTGTTTTGAAAGATGTGAACAACATCCCCATGATTCAAATTTACATTACTGCTCCTGATGTGGAAACGATAACTCTTAAAAAAGAAGCTAAGTTGCTCATGTCCAGTGTAAGCATAGAAAATATCGCAGACATGATAACCCTTCATAAAGAGAGAAATTTACCCTTACCCAATGTTGTTCTTGATAAACTTACTCTCAATGTAAACAAAGGTTCTTCTGCAAACCTCTTGAATATTGAGTTAAACGAATTAAACATCAATACTTCAGGACATGATACAGAAATGGAAATTCATTTATCTGGAAAAGTAGATCAATTATCTGTGACAAAAAAATGTTCTGGAACGATTTATGGAAATGATTTGTCAGTTCAAAATGCTAAAATTAGAATAAGTAATGGAGATATACACATTCATTCTATAAATACTTTAGAAGCCCATATATCTAGCTTGGGGAGAATTCGCGTGTATAATGAGCCAGAAATTGTCAACATAACTGGCAAGGCGAATAGGGTAAGGTTTAACTAATTATGAAACCAAAACAAAAAATGGTTGTTGTAATTGTTTTAAGTATCTTAACGATGATTTCCTGCTCTACTGCCGAAATGACAGGCAGGAACACAAGAAACGGAGGTGAAATGAACATAGTAGAAAACGGTATTTGGATAGGAGAAAATGCAACGATTGCTATCGTTGACGGCTTACAAATATCTTTTTTGAGAGTAAGAGAAGATTTAATAATCAGTTTATTAAATCACAAAGAAGATGGAATTATAGGTGTGGTTTATGGGCAAGGGACAAAGGATAAAGATGGTAACAGATTTGGAGCATTGAGTACCCCATTCACCCAAACAGCAATCAAGCATTTAGAAACTGGTGAACCTGTTGCTTCATCAGATGAAGCTAAAACCTATATCAGAAACCATTCAGCTGATGAAATTCGATATGACACAGAGAAATCAAAATTGATTTACACGATGTATAATGGAGCAGAGTTTGAGCTTGTATTGGCAGAAAAAATCAAAGCTGCTGATATGAATCAGACTCATGAAATAGACCATGAACTGACTATAGCTCAAAGATTGGCTTTATGGAACCAGCAGATGTCTGTCGCTTGGGATGATAGTAAAGCGTCTGCCACAATAAATTCAGATAAATACAGCATATTTTTTTATATCGAAGACAAGCATATCTATTGCCGAGTTGGGCAAAACGGATTTTCAGATAAAGGTTTTGCTATGCTATCTACAGTTTGTATCAGAGCAAATGAAGTTCGTATGCTGGAGAATAATATGCAGTCTATCAATGATTTCATCGCTGAAGATGAATGGTTTACAGAGGAAACATGTGCTTTTCCACCAGATGGGGCATGGTATTGGTCAGTAAAAGAAGTAACGGATGATTTGATAACTCTACACGGATGTCAGGGAGATGTTTATCATTTTTATCGAGTGAAATCAATGGAGTAAATTGAAATGAGTAATGAAACAAAGGAAGCTATGATGAATGTGAGTTCATACAACCCACCAGACGAATTAAAAATTTATGAACTCTCAAGGATTTGGAAAGAAGCGGAATACAATTTTGCTTTTTGGGAAAAACTGGAAGGCACTCTTGATTGGAATCAAGCTTATAAGGAGGCTTTACCGAGAGTTTTAGCCACAAATAGTCTATTTGAGTATTACCTCGAATTGATGAGATTTGTGGCTCTACTGCGAGATGGACATACTTATGTGCAATTTCCACCAAGTATATGGGAAGATGAAAATGTCAATACAGGATTACCTGTGATGTTTAATTTTTTCAACGGTCGATATATCATCAATAGGGTCGATGAAAGCGTGATAAACATTGTAAAACCGGGTAGCATTGTTCACAAAATCAATGGCATAGATATAGAGGAGTTTGTAGAGACCAATATCTATCCTTTTATCTGGCATGAGAAAAAAGACAATGCCATTGGTAATATGCAAGTTTTTTTAAGGGGATGGTCTATAGGAGATAAAGTTGAAATAGAAATCGAATATGAAGGCAAAATAGAAACTATCACCCTGTTTAAAACAACATATTTAGTAAGATTGGGAGACGAATTTAAGTTTGATTTAGAGATTGATGGCAAAGTAGAGACTGCAGTTATCCATGAAACTTTTTCTCCAAGCAATTTTATTGGTTTGAACCAAAATTTATCTTCATCTGATAAATTAACTATAATTTATGAATCTGATAGCCACAAAATATCTTTCACTGAGGACAATATTGCTGTTATCACCATTACTACATTTGGAAATAATGACCTGCCAAGTGATTTTTATGCAAACTATTCATTACTTGAAAATGCAGCTGGATATATCATCGATGTGCGAGATAATGGTGGAGGAAATAGTGAAAATGGAGACACTGTATCTGCTGTTTTTATTGGTAAAGATTTTACAAACCAAAGAGCACTGCACAGAATGCATATGGGCGTTTTTAAAGCCTGGGGTAGTTTTCAAAATTATGGTGATGCTTCTTATGAACAAATTTTAGAGAGATTAGTAGAAGAATATGGTGAAGATATTTTAGCTGATTCAGAAGAAATGATGTATTATGAAAGAATATATAAAATTCCCAGAAGGAAATATTTTGAGGAATCAATAGGTACAGTTAATATCTCAGACTTAAACATACCTGGCATATTAAATGCTCCTCTTGTAGTTTTATCATCAAGATGGACTGTCTCAGCAGCAGAAGACTTTCTCATAAATTTTGATACTGCTAATCGAGCAACTATAGTCGGAACAGCAAGCTACGGCTCTACTGGTCAGCCTTTAATGTTTCCTTTAAAAAGCGGTGGTACAGTTCGCATCTGCACTCGATGGAATACATATCCAGATGGTAGAGAATTTATCAACATCGGTGTTCAGCCTCATATCCCAATAGAAAATACATTAGAAGATCTGAAAAATGGTGTGGATGCTGTGATGAATAAGGGACTGGAAGAGGTGCGGAGACAGATAGGTAATCAATGAATATTATTCTTGACTTAAAAAGGTTCTTTAAATATTTTGAACGCAAAAATTGTTTACAAAATAGGATGAAATAAATGAGGTATCATGAATAACGAAATAACAGTGTATGGTGAGATAGTAAAAGACATCAAAGAGCTTATTTATCAAAAACAATATGAAGCCATGAAGAGCGTGAACAAGGAATTGATTCAGCTCTACTGGGAGATAGGCGAAGAAATTTATCACCAACAAAAGGTTCAAGACTGGGGAAAATCTGTGATCGAAGTCTTGTCAAAAGAACTTCAAAAAGAGTTTCCAGGGGTGAAGGGGTATTCTGCTCGGAATATTTGGAGAATGAGAAATTTTTATCTTGAATATACAGAGAATCCAATTCTGCCAACACCGTCGGCAGAATTACAACAAATTGATAATAAAGCAGTTATAAATCTCGCACCAATGGTGGGAGAAATTCAAAACTCAATTCTGCCAACATCGTCGGCAGAATTACAAGAGATTGAAAATCAAACAGATACAAATCTCGCAACACCGTTGCGAGATTTGAAAAAAGCAATTCTACCAACACTGTTGGCAGAAATTAGCTGGTCAAAAAATGTTGTCATTATGGAAAAATGTAAAGATGCCTTGCAAAGAGAATTTTATATAAGGATGACATGGAAATATGGATGGTCTTATAAAGTATTACTAAATAACATAGAAAACAAAGCTTATGAGAAATACTTGATAAACCAAACCAATTTTGAAGAAACCGTTCCCGATAAATATAGATTTCAAGCAAAACTTGCAGTCAAAGATGATTATAATTTCGATTTTCTTGAAATGGGTTTACAGCATAGTGAAGCTGAAATGGAGTCGGCTATCATCAATAATTTAAGAGCATTTCTTATCGAAATGGGTGGTGATTTTTCTTTTGTCCGTGATCAATTTCATTTAAATGTTGCCGATGATGATTATTACATAGATTTGCTTTTATTTCACAGACGCTTGCGTAGCCTAATAGCGATAGACTTGAAAATCGGTGAATTTAAACCAGAATATGTCGGTAAAATGCAGTTTTATTTAAGTGCACTTGATGAAACAGTGAAATTGCCAGATGAAAATCCTTCGATTGGCATCATTATTTGCAAAAATAAAAATCGCACAAGAGTGGAATATACTTTAAAATCATCGACAAAACCTATAGGAGTTGCCACATATTCCTACTATGATAATTTGCCGAAAGATATAAGCTCTTTATTACCCTCTCCTGAAGAAATATCGAATATTGTTAACAATATAGAAGGAATATTTAAAGGATAAATATATGAATGAAATCAAAACTCAAAATAATGATCAGTATGATTTGTTGATAAACCAAATATCGACGCTTGTTGCAAATGCCAAGAGGAGCATTGCACAGACAATAAATAAAGAGCTTGTTGAAACTTATTGGAATATAGGAAAATATATTGTAGAGTTTGAACAAGAGGGAAGTGCAAAAGCTAAATATGGTGAAAAGTTACTTGTAAATCTCTCAAAGGATTTAACCACCAAGCTTGGTAAAGGTTTTTCTAAATCCAATCTTTTCTATATGCGTTTATTTTATATGCGATTACAAATTTTCCAGACAGTGTCTGGAAAATTGAATTGGTCTCATATTATTGAAATTGTGAGCATTGATGACAAACTTGAGAGAGACTTTTATCTTGCTGAATCAATCAAAGAAAAATGGAGTGTCCGCGAGCTAAGATACCATAAAGAAAGAGGTTTATTCATGCAACTTGCTCTCGGAAAAAACAAAGAACAAGTCTTGGCTCTCGCTAAGCAAGGCAATATCATCGAAAAGCCTGAAGATATCTTAAAAGACACTTACACTTTTGATTTCCTCAATTTACCAGAGCCAAAATTCTCTGAATCTACTCTCGAAGATGCCCTCATAGAAAACCTTGAAAATTTTCTTTTGGAACTCGGAAAAGGGTTTGCGTTTGTAGGAAGACAGTATCGATTGACAGTCGATAACACAAATTATTATGCAGACTTGGTGTTTTATCACATTATTTTAAAGTGTTATGTGGTTATTGACTTAAAAATAGGTAAGGTAAAAAATGAAGATATCGCTCAGATGAATCTATATCTCGGATACTTTGCTATAGATAAAAATATCGAAGGTGACAACCCACCAATAGGTCTGATTTTAGCCAGAGAAAAGGACGAAATAATGGTAGAATATACGATGTATGGAAACACAAACAATCTATTTGTCTCAAAATATCAATTGTATTTACCTGATATAGATGATTTGCGAAAATTGATGTTGAAATATGACGAAACTAAAAAATAAGGAGAAATATATGAACACAACACAAACAATTATTATCATTGCCGTTTTAAGTTTATTTGCAATGATTTCCTGTTCTACAGCAAGGATGGTAAACAATAACGAAAATATCAGGTCGCAGGCGAGTCCCTGCAACCCGTCAGACGAACTAAAAATATATGAACTCTCATTGATTTGGAGCGAAGCAAAATATAGCTTCGTATATTGGGACAAGATAATTGATACCCTTGACTGGGACGCTGCATATAGAGAGGCACTAACAAGAGTATTAGCTACTAATAGTCTGTATGAGTATTATATGGAGCTTACAAGGTTTGTAGCTTTACTACGAGATGATCACACAAGTGTTTACTTTCCAAACAGCCTTGTCACAGCAGAATATTTTTCCCGTATTCCAATTTTGACAAAGTATATGAATGGAGAATACATCATCAGCAATGTTGATAAAAGCTATGCTGATGATATTCCGCTTGGTGCTGTAATCAAAAAATGGGAAGGCTTGGATATACAAGAATATATGGAAAAGTATGTTTATCCATACAATTGGCATGAGAAAAAGGATAGTGCACATCCTCGTATTGACCGTTTTATACGAAGAGGAGCAGCTGGAAGCAATGTAGAAATTGAATTTGAATACGAGGGCATCACCAAAACGATATCTCTCACTCGTTCTTTTGGTGAGTTTGATTGGGTTATAGATACTGCATCAATTCAACCTAGTGAAACTTTGAATATTGTTTATGAATCTGATACTCATCGCATAGCCTTTACAGAAGATAATATAGCTATCATTACTATTGCTGAAAGGCTTATGAATGATAATTTACCCATAGAATTTTTAGCAAATTATACATTACTCGAAAATGCTGATGGGTACATACTTGACATAAGTAAAACAATGGGTGGAAACGCTATTAATACCATCCCAATAGCTGCCACCTTTATAGGTGGTGATTTTATCCAGCATAATGTGTCGTTTCCAGTTTATATATATTATTATGCTTTTCAAGCACAACACCAAGATTTTGGAGATATGACTTGGGAGCAATTGGTGGAGATTTTGATTGCAGAGTATGGAGAAGAGGTTGTAAATGCACCTGGTAATCTTGATTTTGTAGAAAAAACCTTTAAAATGCCTAGACGAGCATATCATGAAACAAGGCTTAGCCCCTATCAACATCAATATGATTTACCCGGTCATCTAAATGCTACACTGGTTGTTCTTTCATCAGCAGTAACAGGATCAGCTGCAGAGGATTTTCTCGTTATGCTCGACCAAACAGAGCGAGTTACTATAGTTGGTTCTTCTACTTATGGTTCTTCAGGTAATCCAAATAGATTACATTTAGAGAGCGGTGGGCGGGTTATTATTTGCTCCATGTGGTCTAGATACCCTGATGGTAGAGAATATATCAATATCGGCATTCAACCTCATATCGAAATAGAAAATACCATAGAAGACCTGAAAAATGGTGTAGATGCTGTGATGAATAGAGGACTGGAAGAGGTGAGAAGGCAGATAAGAGAAAAATAAATTATGCAGGGTAGATTTGATGTGAAAAGAAAAAATACCGCTTCATCCCGAAGGGATCGATCGCTATGTAGAAATGGATCACCCCTGACCTTATTTTGCATGCCGAAGGTATGCAACATATATATAGCCCAGCATATATCGGTTTGTTCCACACCTTCGGCGTGGTGGGGAGGTCCCAGGGGCATCGTTTTCTACATAGCGATCGACACCTTCGGTGTGGGCGGAATTATATATTATTCATTATCATCCCGAAGGGATCGATAGCCATGTAGAAAACGATTGACCACACCACCCATCCAGCATGCCGAAGGTATGCAACTGTATTTTAGTAAATCTGAATTATTTGTTCCATACCTTCGGCATGCAAATCATGATTGGAGGTGTTCATTTTCTACATAGCTATCAACACCTTCGGTGTGAGGAGGGATTTTATTTAATTCTTGACTTAAAAAGGTTCCTGGAGTATCGATCCTCATATTACCCTTTTTACTCATTTTGATGGTGTATTGGATGGCATATATCACTCCGAGGGCCTTTTGATATTCTCCATCTTTTTCGTTGGGGTTACCTTCGCCTTGTAAAGCTACAAAAGTCATTTCTGGTATATCAATGATAGTTGGCTCTGTTTTGGGTAAATACAACTCCTTGTATTCTTTTTTATAGTCTTTGGGTTCTGGCATCTGTTATTCCTTATATGCCTTTTTGCTTATGTGGAACAAAAAACAAATCACTGCTTTTTTGTCAATCGAAAATTTCATATTGCTTATGAATTTCTTTCTACTAAGCCACCATAACAGGGAGCGGTTGAAGCATCAAATCGGTAACTTATTCGAAGTTATAGACGAGCATATAACTGAGACTACATTGAAAGACAAGAATTTTGATTTTTTTTTACAAAGGATAAACTATAAACTATATTTATTTTTTATATCACCAGTCTTCAATATCTTCTTGGTGATAATGATAATATCTTCGTTTAGTCTCATGATAATTATATATAATAAGACCTATATTTTTTGATGTATAATGGTTAATGGTAGCAACTTCTAAGCGGGATAAACCATAATTACTATAATTATCTATAAAATTTTCTGGAATGTCAAGTGATTGAAAAGTGTAATTTCTTTCAAAACCCGGTAGAATAGTAACTAAACTGTATTCACAGCAATTTTTTGTGTGTAACCAAGGATATGTAAATTGTTTTTCATTTTCACATCTAGTAAAAAGATATCTTGCGACAAATAGTTCTGAGTTATCGCTTTTCATGCTCCAATTCAAAGTAAAAGGTTGTGTGAAATTATATTTTTCAGGAAAATTAATATTTTCAATTCGATAAGGAACAGTAAAAACAAAATTAGATACCGAGTTAGTGGTGTGTATTTTGAGCTGGTGAGTATCACCCGGACTTAAATATGGTAGAAATACCCATACTGAAGATTGATAGAAGTGATCTAGTTTCATTAGTTTTCCGTCAAAATAGATAGACAGAATTTTTTTATCAAGATTCTTTGGAAACCTTGGATTGGCAGTAAGAACCCAATCTGCTCTGTAGTCGTCTCCCATACCTGAAATTACATTATAAAAAATCTGCGCATCAAATTCAATTTCATAATTAATTGGTATATCAGAATCAGTGGATGTTTTATTAGAACATGAAGTAATCATAATAAAACAAAATAGAAAAAAGATGACAACTTGCTTCCTCATAAATAAACTCCTTTATATAATTGACTCCTCGAATTATAACTCCCATATAATATTTTGTTTCATTTTTTATTTTGCCCAGTCTCCAAATATATCTTGACTACAGAACCCTCTATATTTTTTTTGACACCGAAAAGTGAAGTAATATAAAATGAGAGCTAAGTGAGGATAAAATGACTTATTTATCAAATTTTTTGCTACTAAATATATGCCTTTTTTGCCTACAGTAGAAGAATTGCAAGATGAGATAGAACGAGAAAAGCTGGCTTTTCAAATGCTAAGAGAGAAAAAAAAATTGGGAGGACAAAAAAAAATGGTTCAGTATAAAACAAACAAGAACTAATTGAAGCTATAAACAAGGCTTACGAGAAGTTTGTGGTAGAGTTTCTTGAAGTGGAAAACGAAGATATTCACAAAAGAATAGAGTCTATCGAAAAGACTCCAGCAGAACTGATTGCTTATCAAATCGGATGGCTAAACCACATAATGCAATGGGAAAAAGACGAATTGGCTGGTAAAAAAGTAATTACATCAGCACCGGGTATCATAAGGAATGAAATCGGTAAACTTGTGCAGACATTTTATAACAAACACAACAAGGGAGATTTGAAAAGTCTGCTATCAGAATTTGCAAAAACAAAAGAAGAGTTTGTTGAATGGATAGCAACTTTAGATGAAAAAACGCTCTTTGAACTCAATCAACGCAAATGGGCGTATATAAAAGCTGGGTGCCCTGTCTGGAAATGGCTTCATATCAATTCTGTAGCACCGTTTACAAACTTCAGACCACAGATTCGGAAGTGGAAAAAGGAGATGTATTGAATTACACAAATATACTATATATTTTATCAGGATTGCCCGGAGTGGGTAAAACTTCAATAGCCAAATCTATCTCGACTATTCTTAAAGCTACATACATACGAATTGACACAATTGAGCAAGGTTTACGAGATTTGTGCGATTTTGATGTTCAAGGTGAGGGTTATCGTCTTGCATATAGGCTCATTGCTGACAATTTAAAGGTTGGTAATTCTGTGGTTGTGGATAGCTGTAACCCATGGAAGCTGACTCGAACAGAATATGAAAACATTGCGATAGAGAACAATCGTGAATACATAAATATTGAAGTGATCTGCTCTGACATTGCAGAACATAGAAAGAGAATTGAAGAAAGAATGACCGATATTCCGAATCTGAAATTGCCTTGCTGGAGTGATGTTTTGAATAGAGATTATGAGCAATGGGATAAAGAACATATTCTTATAGACACAGCAGGCAAAAATGTAGATGAATGTGTAAACGAGTTGGTAGACAAAATAAAAAATGAGCAAAACTATATCCTTTCCACCGATAGAATGTTTTTAAGAAAACTGTGTGAAACCGATTTTGATGACTTATGTGAAATATTACAAGACAAGGAAACAATGTATACATATGAACACACTTTATCAGATGAAGAAGTCAAAGGTTGGTATGATAAACAAATCGACCGCTACAAAAAAGATGGTTTTGGTTTATGGGCAGTGATTCATAAAGACGCAGACGATTTTTTAGGAGTATGTGGCTTAACTATACAAAATATCAACGAAATAGAATACCTTGAAATAGGTTATATGTTCAAAAAGAAATATTGGCATTGTGGATACGCTACTGAAGCCGCTATAGGTTGTAAAAGATATGCGAAGAATGTCCTGAAAGCAGAAAAAGTCTATTCTATCATGAGAGATAATAACATTCCCTCACAAAATGTAGCTACACGAGTAGGAATGATAAAAACAGGAGAAGTAATAAAGCATTATTGCAATATGGATATGCTGCATTTTGTTTTTGAGATTGAATTATCTAAAATGTAGATAATGCTTATACTTTTACAAAGCCATTTCAAACTCGATTTCGTGAAGTACCGGAATATCATCATCGCCAATAAGTGGTATTGCCGGAATCAATTTTCGCGAATAATCAAGTTCATTCCACCGAACAGCGCACATTGTAAATCCGCGGCGCTGATAAAATCGGAAAGCGTTAATATTATCGTTTGTTGTTTGCAGATATAAGCGATTACAATTTTGAGCGTTGGCAATTTCTTTCACAGCAATTATCAGAGCGGAACCTACCCCGACATTTTTTTTGAGCGCTTCAATAGCCATAATTTCACATTGGTTATTTGAAAAACGGTAATAGCAAAACCCGAGTATTTCTTGTTCTTCCGAAAGCGCAATTAGACAAGGTAAATCACGCAAATCAAACAATTCACGATGTACGACTATTTTCATTCCGCTATAACTTTCATCAACTATCCGCTCAACTTTTTCCTTATATTCATCTGTAAGTGAAATAATCTCCATATCACAACCCCCGTATTTTTATTTTTTGAATTTATTTATTTCATATATTCCTTTAATATTTTCTTCCGTTTTCTTTCCAATTAATGTTATTACTAACTCTTCCAATGAACTAATTATAGAAAAATATAACCCAATTTCTACAACTATTGTATTTCCAAACAATATGAAAATACAAAATCCTATAAATATTATTATTCCAGTAATTTTATTTACGATTGTATGTAAAAAACCTAATTTCCTATATTTTATATAACTTATTATTATTGTTAACAATTTTAATACAATAATTATTATGATAAAATATTTTAATCTAATAATTATTTCAAATTCAAATATTATAGTATATATAACCAACAATATATAAAACACAAAATCCGAGATTGAATCAAGCCATGCCCCGATAATTGTTTGTTTTTTATATTTTCTGGCAATATATCCATCCAATACATCTGTCAAACCAATAAACAGTAAAACAGAAAAAAGAACAAATTTATTATCCTTTACAAAAAAAATGATAGGCGACAAAATAATTCTTGATATTGACAAAATATTAGGGAAAGTAATTATATCCTCTTTCATAACTATTCATAATACCATATTTTCAATTACTTGTAAATATATATTTTCTCAATATTTCAACCAATTTAAGGGGCATTTCGTATAACGTTTTTCATGTACAGTACCACCCTCTTTACAATTACTTTATATATATTTTTATGAAATATTCTCTTCCAAATGAATTATGTAATCCTTCTTCTTCCAACAGGTAGCGTCTAATTACCGAAGTTAGCGTTAATCGTTTGTTATGTGCAGTTGGCTTTACTTTTTATTATTTAATTATCTTAATCTGATCCAAGTACCGTTACAATTACTCAAATTAGTACCAGTACAATCACTTATTTGAAGATTACCATTTACAATATGTATAGTTTCCACTGCGTTCCAGTTACGATTATGAGTTAATGATATATGATATGTATCACCAGATACTCTATCAAGTATCCAAATAGCATCTTGGTGACTGAGGCTATAGTTTCTTGCGGTAATGGTTAAGGTGTTTTCCGGTCTATCTTCCCTTTGCCATGTCCCTCTAAATTCTTGTGGAAATTCTGGGGATGAAGGTAATAATGTACTACATCCTGCAATTGAAAAAATTGTCATTATTGTCATAATGACAAAAATAAAAAGAAATCAATTCTTATTCTTCATAAAACTCTCCTTTAAATTTTTAAATCTATGTTTGATTTATTAAGTCCTACGGACTATAGAATTACTTTAGCAATATTAGTTAGTTTTGTCAAGTGTTTTATTATCTAGGATTATAATTTACAATAATAACATCGTCTACATTTTGTATGTTTATATTCCAATAATCCAATAAATCAGTTATTCTGATATAATATCTTCTTGTTTGATAATCATATATTGCTCTATTGAATAAAAAATATGCTAAAGTTTCTGGTGTAATAATGTATTCCTCATTATCTACAATAATTTTTACCATTAAATTTCTATCGTGATATCCATTTTGCCTTAAGTTTCTATATATTCTATTTTCCCCAAATTCAGGAAATAAAGAATTTCCCGGGCTAACAATAATAAATGAGTTATATATATCTATTACTCTTTCTTCGTTATTACCATGAATAGTATCCGGTCTATTAAGAATTATTATATCTGTATCATTATAGAATAATATTCTTGTTAAAGGTGTTCCGGCACAATTACATAAAAATATTATGAATAAACATATTGGAATAACCATATTTTTCATATTTAAATAATATAATTATATAATTTTTTTGTCAAGTAAGTAATTTCTCAAATTTTAGAATGATATTTTTTACAATATCCACTATTCGTTCCATATACTGTTAATACCATTTTCCCTAAGTATTGCGTCATTAAATCCCACATGATACGCTAGATGATGTACCTGCGATACGATGACTTCCCAATTTTGAAATTTATCCCAAAGTTTATTAGTTTGCTCTAGCCAACTATTATCTTTTTCGTTAAACCATTTTTCTGCAAATTCTTTTGTTTCTACAATGAACTTACGCATTTCATCTTTTGAAACTTTTTTTTGGGGATCTTTTTCCATTTGAGAATACAAGTTTTTTTCATCTTTGTATGGTTCGGTAAATTCTGTTTCTTCTTCTCTAAGCCACCAATGTACCGATATAAATGCGTGGAAAATATATTGCCAAAAGTAATACCCTGAGATTTTTTTGTTCCATAGATCATCAGGGCAAATCTCAATTTGTCTCTCCAATGCAGCCAATGGTAATTGGTCTAATGGAAGAGGGTTAAAAAACCACCACTTTAATTTGTTCAGAAATTCACTGTTGTTCATAATAACCTCCGGTTTAATATTCTCTTGTTTTTTCATCGCTAATTTTATCACACACCATGCTCTTCACATAATAAAGTGAATATCTGTTCCATGGTTTCAAGAGAATTAAGATGAACCCCTATAAAATGGCATTGGCGATAATCAACACCTTCAAAAGTGTATGCCATAACAACAGGGCATTTATTCAAATTGCAGCCAGTACAATCATTGCACCTGAAACTTTTCTTTATATTTTCAGACATATTATTAACTATATTCATGTAACTTGAACAATTCTGCAGAGGAAGTCGTACTAAAATTTTGCTCTTTTCACTTGTTTTTGATTCCACATCCATTCTCATTAAAAAGTCTTTCCTGTTAGGGTTGTTGAATGTAATACAGCTGCCATTGAAAACCTGATCGAAAATATAGTATTCATTTTTATAATCAATCGTGAAAGAAAATTTATCTTTCATTTTACTATAAAGCTGCAAGGCTAACTCAGCATATTCAGTATTTATTGTATTAATAAAATCCTGAAAGTTGGAATCCTGAACAGTAAATGGTGCCAATATTGAATCTATTGAGCATCCAAAGATTTGTGCCAGAAAGGGAAGCTGCATCGTTTCCGGTAAAGTATGCCCATTCTCCCATTTGCTGATTGCCTGTGCCGATATGTCCAACTTTTCAGCAAGTTCCTCCTGGGTCAAGCCGTTTTTTTTACGTAAACTGGCGATTTGTTTCCCCACAATTATATTATCCAGCATAAATACCTCCAATACTTGATTGAACTATAGACTGATATTAACAAATACGAAAGTATTTTACCATGTATTGTAGGTTGTATTTTCAAAAATAAACTTAACTTGTAGTTAAGTCAGCCATTTTATACATGTTACTTTATGAAGTGTTTCCGCTTTTTTGACATCTATAATACTGTCTTGATACAATGGCATTTCATCCGGTGTCATAACTGCATAAACCTCATCGTCATCAGGAGTAAGTTCTGTTCTTCAGTTAAAATTTATATATATCTTAGAAATATATATTTTTAATTATACTGAAATAAATTAATAGACAATGAACATTTTCGGACATTTATTTTTTAACTGATATTAATAACATCATTGGTCTTCGCAATTCAATCTTCCAATCTGGATGTTTCTTTAATAATTCAGGTGATACTTTTGGTTCATTTATGTCTACTATATTAAATCCATATTTTAACAATGTTTTCAAATAATTTGTTAATGTTCTATGATATTTTGTCATCTTTTCTCCGAGAAAAGTAGCTTCACGAGGACCTTCAAAAAAGTAATTATCTACAGGCCAATGTAATATTTTTCCTTGTTCATCATAATGCCAATCTTGTTTTCCTTCTGATGT
>Ga0099364_10006398_pt1 | contig 17150 bp, 9 predicted proteins | sample TergutTh196P3_FD_73070 | JGI IMG/M metagenome (GOLD analysis project Ga0099364, IMG submission 73070) | Microcerotermes parvus P3 segment gut microbial communities from Pointe-Noire, Republic of the Congo - Th196 P3 | ecosystem: Host-associated > Arthropoda: Insects > Digestive system > Gut ... | reverse complement strand
ATTTTATTATTCATAGGTAATCTCTAAAAACTTTTAGTGTTAATTTTATTTCAAAAAATATTTACATAAATTCGCTAAAATTAGTTTTAATAGAGGTTATTTTGACATTTTTTTAAAAATTATTTTTAAAAAAATCGTCTAATGGTGTTTATGCTTTTTCATGTAAATTTTTTATAATTAGGAGGTTAATTAATGGAAACATTAAAAATGCGTAAAGCTAAAAGCAATAAACGCGGTCTGGGCTTGCGGATAACAGAATTTGTTTTGGTTCTGTCTATCGTTGCGGGTACAGTCGCGTTTTCATTTGGCGGTAATTTCAATAACGAAGTTGCCGACATCAACGACTTAGATTTATCAGCAGAAACAAGCGACATCAGTGAATGGGGTGCGATAGAAATTAACGCCTTCAATCCAAACGTCGTGTCGGCGACAGAAGTAACCGCAGATATTATCAATAGGGTAGCAGCGCCTAAAGTATTGGGTAAACTTCCTGCTACAAAAAACTACACAGTAAATTTGGCGAAAATAAAAGATACAAAAGGATTATGGGGAACTGACGGAAGATTGTATTGGAACGAAAACCAATTCTTACCGAAAACACCCGTTCCGGCACCAACTTTGGATTATGTTGCATTGAGAACATTGTCGTCCGAAGAAGAAACTATGTTCGCAACCTTACAAGGTGTTATCAACAGAACTCAACCGCGTATTTACTTAATGAATGAAGCTCCGGCAGACAGATACCAAACATGGGAACATGACCTTAATTTAAAATTTTTTAGAAACACTGACCCATATTCATTAATAACAAAATACGCAAAAGAATTGAACGGCGTTATTATTTATGACGACAAAGACCCAAGTGTTGCTCATTCAGTAAATTTGGCATCTGCAATGGCAGGCTTTGAAAAAGCGATTGTAGTTAACGGAACAATTTATAACAGCCGTAAAATGCAGGATATAATAAGAAGAAACAGATTTAAAGTTATAATGGATATGCGCGGTATGTTCAGAAACAAATGGGAAGTTTATGATTACATGGCGGATAAATATTTGAACAGATTCAACAACCGTGTAATTATAAATATCAGCCCGGATGTTAAACATCACATCCGCGATTATGCGATAGCTATCGGTTCGCCTATTGTATTCCTTGACCCCGACCTTCCGAGAGACAAACCCATTATGGACAGGTTTATGAGAAGAATGATAAGCGGACAATCTGTTGTTATGGGTTGGTGGCCGGATGAAGGCCCCGGTGTTGACAGCGGAACAAGATACGGTATTCCAACAGTACCTGCGGACTGGAGTCCTAATATCAGTGTCCATGCAGGTTACAGAGCGAGCATAATAAAACCGCCTACAGTAGCAAAACCAAGATTGGAAAATAAATCTTATATAGCTTATGTAATGTCCGACGGAGATAATCTACAATATTGTCAAGGACGTTTACACGAAGTATTCCACGACCCATTAAGAGGCCAAATTGCTATGACATACACAATGGCACCTCCAATGATCGATGTATTCCCAAGGGGACTTAACTGGTTCTATAGACAAGCTACAAGAAATGACTGCTTTGTATCCGGACCTTCCGGATATGGATATTTCTATCCTTCAAGTTGGGATGCAGACAGATATTCTCATGATTTCAGACAACTAAATGAATACAATAATTTCAAAGCTTACTTAAAACGCAATAACGAATATTTTAAAAGAGCAAGTATAAAAGGTATAACAATATGGAACGGGCCTGCTTTTTCAAGACAATTTTCTGATATGTATGCACAGCATATGCCATATTTATCAGGGGTAACAGTACAAGGGGCAGTTACAGATAATCCCAGATTGTTAAACAAAGGAACATTCTTGGTAAAACAAATTGAAATGTCATATGCGTCCGAAATTTATCAATTCGAACAGCATTTCAACGGCATTGTAAGTCAAAGAAAACGACTTAAAGCTCCGGGAGCGACAAATCAACCGACATTCCATGTACTACAAGGCGTATCTTGGGGAACTATGGGATTGTTCAGAAATTATATCGGAATAGGAAACACCGCAAAATTAAGAGAACCGGACATTGAATTTGTGAGGTATGATACAATTTTCGAATTGCAAAAAGAATTTATAAATAGAGGAGGACGGTAGAAATGAAAACAATTAAAAAAATAATCGCTATTTTAATAATTATGGCACTTACCGTTCCCGCTTTTATGAGCATTAGTTTAATAAATGTAAGTGCATCAACAGCAGTACCTATGGTTGCGGTTCCGGATCAATCGCAAGATTGGGACACATGGTATCCGGACACACCGGTAGCGGCTCGCGGAGATGCAACTCGAATGCGTATTCATACAACTCATTCAAATTGCGATATTGAACGCGGCGGCTATCGTTTCTTTGATAACGACAGTGAAGCTACTTACAGATTGCCTTTAGCAAAATTAGCTGATGTCCCGGCAGGCGACAATGCATGGCTTATACTTACCCTCAGCGGACGATTCGCACTTCAAATAAGCGATACAGACAGCTTTTCATCTCAAAACCCGGTACCAAAATATACAGAAGCATCGGGTAGTAAATATGAATCAAGATATGACATGATGCCTTATATAAGAGAAGGCAAAGAATTTGTCTATTTTAGAATTTCAAATCCGCTCGGCGGCGGCAACGGGCCACAAATACACCGCATCGCACTTGTTTATTTTGATTATAAAGTGCCCGATGTTAAACTAAAGGAAGTACCAGCACAATCTTTTTCATTTGCTCCTTGTACCCCTTCAGAATTTAACTATATAATCTCAGGAAACGGAGAAGAACAACCTAATCACAATATGCGATTTGTTGACGGTACTCGTTCGATGGTATACCGTATTCCATATGACGGCAAACAAAGCGGTAAAATCGTTATGGCTTTGGGCGGAAATTTTGTTGTTTCGATTTCAGAAGGAAGTTGGGATCCTGCAACTCAATCATACGGTGCACCCACACGTAATGCGGATTACAGAGAAATTTATAAAAACGACGACCCGCAATATTGGGATCCTAACCATGATAGCTGGCCCGGAAACAAAGATGAAAAATCCGAACATGACCTTGTTGACCCAAAACCGACCGGTCCGACTGTACCTAACCATATTTATTATGATACAAGAGCCCATGAAAACAGAAATATTGATTATCTTTACCTCAGATTCACAGACCGCACAACATGGGACGGAAACGGTGCTTGGATATATCGTGTGGGATATATAATGGAAAAAGATTATTCAAGACTTTTATATCAACCATACACAACCGCACGAAATCCTGCTGTTAAACCATATGGAGTATACACTGTTCCGAGCAGACCTCCTACTCCAAAAAAATCACAAACTCGGTCAAGAACAACTTCAACTGTAATACCGCCATCAGTAATAGATGACACACCATGGGTTTGGGATGATACTTACGATGTTTGGGATATTGAAGAAATTGAAGATCCTATTAACTATGGAACTATACAAGGCAGATTAACAGATGAACACGGTCAGCCTTTATCAAATGTAACACTGGTTTTACGTGATACTGAACCGGATCCGGAACCCGAACCGTTGGTTGAAGAGGGTGGATTGACCGAAGGCGAAAACGGTGAAGAAGTTGCACCGGAAAACGGAACAGAACAAGAAGGAACTTCAGAAGAAGAAACTCCGGGAGAAACAGCTCCGGGAGAAGGCGACGAATTAATGGCGATAACTCCCGATGTTGTTAACAGAGTAGATATGCCAAATGAAGAAGACGGCGAAGAAAATGGAGAAGAAGACGGCGAAGAAAGCGATACTTTCGAAAGAATAACTGAAACAAACGACAACGGAGAATATACATTCGACGAATTAGAAGCAGGTACTTACGAATTGTTTATAAGAACTGAAGACGGCGAAGATATTCCCTCCGGTACAAAATTAACTCTCGAAGAAAGCGGATTCTTAAAATTAGAATCAACTTTCGACGGCACAACATTTAAAGTAACTGTAATTGACCCGGACGCTCCACAACCGGAACCGGCAAGAGTAACAGTTTCTTATGCAAGACCGACCATAGACATACCCGACCAACAAAGTCCTATCGGATGGATTATAGCATTTGTTATCATTGGTGTCGTTATCTTAGGCGGCGGAGCAACAGCGTTTATTATCCTACAAAAAAATAAAGCAGCTGTAGCAGACGGCGGAGACGGCAGTGAAGAAGTTAGAAATATCTCCGAAGGCGAATAGAAATTAGGAATTAGGAATTAGGAATTAGGAATTAGAATACAACAAAAGCTTGATATTATTTGTGTTTTTGCTTATAACTTAAATTCTTAATCTTAAAACCTATAAATGATGATTTGTTCATTATTTAAAATTGTAATTATATTGTTACGTTATTATTGTCCCCCCCACTTTTAGTGGGGGGAGGTAATAACAATGTGTTATACTACTTTTTTATGAAAAATTATTATGTTTTAAAGTTGAATAAAAAATTTTGAAATATTTTTTATTTTTGCTTTATTATTTATTATTTATTATTTATTATTTCCGGCTTGCCCGGAAAGGGGCTGATATTAAAATGAAAAATAACATGAAATTATATGCAGTAAGAATAACAGCAATTATATTGTTAATATCTGTTTTTTCAATGTTTACCTCTTTGGCTTTTGCGAAAGTTGAACGCAGAACTTTGTATGACCAAGTTTATGGGGATAATCCACCGCAAAAAATTGATACAGACGCGACTTTTTATATGGAATATCTTGAAGAAAACAATTCAAACGATTACACAGGGAAAGATATTGTCGGCGATATTAACGATGCTAAAGTCAGCTCAAAAGGCAATCATGTAAAAGAATACCAAGGTAAACAAGCGATTTCATGGAAAAATGACGGCATTGACGATGACATTGAATCAATAACATGGGAAATGACAGTTCCCGAAGATGCTTATTATAATATCACAGTTGAATTTTTTACACTTGAAGGCAGTAATATGCCGCCCCAACGTATATTAAAAATCAACGATGAAATTTTATTTGAGGAAATGCGCGTATTTAATTTTAACAGAAAATTTGTTGATGTCGGCGAATTTTGGGTAAATGAATTAGGAGACCAAGTAAGACCGGCGGCGGAAGAAGTGCAAGAATGGAAAAAAATAGAATTATTTGACAATCAAGGCGATTTTTCAGAAGCTATACGTTTTTATCTTTCAAAAGGCACACATAAAATTACATTTGAACACAATAACGGTGGAATGTTAATAGCAGGAATTGCATTAACTGCACCATTACAATATAAACCGTATGCAGAAGTTATAAAAGAATATAAAGCACAAGGCATACAAGAATATGACGGAAAAGATATAATAAACATACAAGCAGAAAAACCTTATGATAAATCAGACTCATCATTAAGAGCACAAGCGAGCAACGACCCGCGGTGTGTTCCCGAAAACAAAGGATATGCTGTTTACAATACAATAGGCGCGAAATCATGGACTGCCGGAGGCAGCAGGGTGTCATGGGAAATTGTAGCACCGAAAACAGGTTTGTATAAAGTAGCAATGCGATATTATCAGGATTATACAAACGGATTGCCGATTTACCGTAAAATTGAAGTTAATAACAAAGTTCCTTATGCGGAATTTTTGGCACATAAATTCGACAAAAGCAACTGGACATATAAAGATATAAGAAACAATGTTACCTCAGAGCCATATTTAATTATGTTAAACGAAGGCAAAAACACATTAAGCATGACTTCTGTCAGAGGCGAAAGCGTTGAAATTATAACAAAATTAAAGAAAACATCCTATGCCTTAGGAGAAATTGTCCAAAGCATCAGAAAAATTACAACCTTGGACATAGACATTAATTTTGATTATAAATTATTTGAAAAAATACCTACATTAGAATATTCATTAAAAGAAATAGATGCCTCTATTTCAGAGCAAATCGACGATATAATAAGAATTTCCGGGAACGACCCGAATGCGACAAATAATCTTAAAATGACACAGCATCAAATTGCAAGAATGTTGGAGAATCCTTTTGTTATTCCGCGCGGATTGAATGGGCTTGTAGATGCTCAAGGAAATATGTCGCAATGGATTACGGATTTCCAGGATTGTTCTTTGGAAATTGATTACATAAACATAGTAAGTCCAAGCGTTGAAACTATTGATTACAGTTCCAATTTATGGGAACAATTTACTTCTATAATGAGAACATTCTTTGTATCGTTTGTGCGTGATTATGACATGATGGGCAATTTGGACGATTCTGTTTCTTCACTTAACATATGGTTAGCGCGTTCGAAAGAATGGGCGGAAGTGTTGCAGATAATGATGGACGAAGAATTTTCAAGTGTCAAAAACGTAAACGCGGTGATGAGCGTTGTTCCGCCCGGTTCGTTCTCGACGAGCGGAATATTGATGCTTGCGATTGCTTCCGGTAACGCCCCCGATGTGGCGTTGGGGGTAGGTGCAGGTGTTCCCTATGAATACGGTGTTAGGGGTGCGGTAGAAGATTTAACCCATTTTGATACATATGAAGAAGTGAAAGAGAGATTTTTGCCGGGGATATTAACTCCTTTCATGCATCATGGTGAGCAGTACGCTTTCCCCGAAACCATGAATTTTAACGTTTTATATTATCGCACCGACATTATGAACAGCCTTAATTTAAGCGTTCCGAACACATGGGGCGAATTGCAAGCGACAATTATCCCGATACTTAAAAAGAACGGTATGGACTTCTTTTATGACGGTTCTATTGCGGCGGCGACAGGCTCAATTTCCCCGATGTTCCATGCGTTTTTAATACAAAACGGCGGAGCTTATTACTCAGAAGACGGAAGAAGATCGGCTCTCGGTTCACCCGAAGGTCACAAAGCTTTCAAAGATTTCACCGAAATGTATACAATACACGGAATGCCGGAAACAGTAGAATTTTACAATAGATTTAGAATAGGATTAATTCCCATAGGTGTAAGTTCGTTTGACGCATTTATAAGGCTAACAGCTGCCGCTCCGGAAATCACAGGAAAATGGGATGTTGCACCGATTCCGGGCATATATCAAGATGACGGGCAAATCAACCGTTCATACGGAGGTAATACAGAATCTGTAATCATGCTTAAAGACAGTCAGAATAAACAAAAAGCATGGGAGTTTATAGATTGGTACACATCCACACGTGCACAAGTTCGTTATGCTAACGAAATAACGGCGGCGATAGGTGCGGAAGCTCGTTGGGCATCTGCGAATTTAGAAGCTTTTGACTCGCTTTCGTGGGAAACAAACTTGAAAAAAGCAGTCGTTGGGCAACGTGAATGGTATTCAGATATACCAAACGTAATAGGTGGATATATAACGCCGCGACATCTTGAAAACGCAAGAATCGGTGTTATAATTCAAGGAAAAAGTTCACGCGATATGCTCGAAAGAGCGGTTAAAAGAATAAACTTAGAATTAGATAAAAAGAACGAAGAATTCGAACGCCGCGAAAAAGCAGAAGCGGAGTAAAACAATTGACAATTGACAATTGAGAATTGACAGTTATGTAATTCGTTAGCTTAATTTCTAATTTTTGTTGATATGCAGATTTTGTTATATTGAGTAAAATTCCGTGTCAATAAAAATTCTCCTAATTCCTAATTTTTGCGTCAATGTAATTTTAATTTAACATAAAATATTTAGAAGGTTAAAGGAATTTCGATATACAGCCACTAATTCTTAATTCCTAATTTTTGTTGATATGCAGATTTTGTTATATTGAATAAAATTCCGTGTCAACAAAAATTGTCCTAATTCCTACCGAAAGTAGTTGATATATTTTGGCAAGAGATTATACGAGGATAAGAGACCGTAACGCTGAAAAATGGATTGCGATTGCATTTTTTGCTCCGTTTGCAATTCTGTTTCTGATGTTTACTATTGCACCTGTTGTAATTGCTATAATATTAAGCATGACAGATTACAGTGTGTTGCAGCCGCCTCTTTTGGTTTGGTTCGAAAATTATGTGTATATGTTTACGCAGGATGAGTTCTTTATAACCGCTATACAAAACACCATTACGTTTGCATTGTTCTCCGGACCTCTGGGTTATATAGTTTCGTTTTTGGTAGCGTGGATACTTAACTCAGTCAGAGGACGTAACGTATTTGCGTTGTTGTTTTACGCACCTTCGATAACATCCGGTATTGCTATGTCGGTCATTTGGTTGTATTTCTTTTCGCCCGACCGATACGGATTTATAAACGATATGTTGATTAATATGGGATGGATAAGCGACCCTATTTTATGGACAAGAGACCCGCATAATATCTTATTCATCGTTATTGTTGTGTCCGTTTGGATGGGGATGGGTAATGGGTTCTTGGCGTTCTTGGCAGGTTTCCAGAATCTATCAAAAGAAGTCTTTGAAGCCGCCTCAATAGACGGTGTTAAGAATAAGTTCCAAGAATTAATATACATATTATTACCGCTCATGAAACCGATGCTTTTATTCGGTGCGATAAATACAATAGCGGCATCTTTCGCGGTGTACGAAATCCCCCTAACTCTGGCAGGGTATCCGGGGCCGCAAAACTCGGCAATGACCTTAGTTGGATATATGAATGACTATGCTTTCACACGGCTTAATATAGGTTACGCATCAGCAGTAGCCGTAGTATTATTCGCAATAACATTCATTTTCGGAAGAATAGTAATGAAAGTATTATCAAGTAAAGATGAATAAAAAAGTTTTTGATTTTTCTGTTGCATCTTCTGCCAAAGGCAGAAGATGCAACAGAAAATAACATTAATACAACAACTATAATAACTGTCAATTGTACAAGTGGGATTGGAGTATGGAGTATAATATGGCTGAAATTACTAAAAGAAAATTTAAAAAGAGAATCAGAATAAGACCGGCGATGGTACTGCTTTATATAGCTTTAGGAGCAGTAGTTACGTTTACGGCTTTGCCTTTGGTGTATTTAGTTTCAACGGCATTTAAACCGTTAAGCGAGCTGTTTTTATATCCGCCGCGGTTTTTTGTGGAAAACCCAACGCTTAATAACTTCAAGGAATTGTTTATTGCACTGTCCGGTAATGATGTTCCGTTTTTGCGTTACATATTTAACAGTGTTACAATTTCAATAGCGACAGTCGCGGGCACATGGATTGTATGTACTATGGGTGCGTTTTCTATGACAAAGTTAAAATTACCGTTAAAAGATCAGATATTCACGGTAATTATCGCAACGTTGATGTTCTCAGCACCGGTTACACAGCTTACAAACTACATAATCGTGCAAGAACTCGGTTGGATGAATACTTGGTGGTCATTAATTTTACCAAAAGTGGCAGGTTCTTTCTTCCTCTTCTTGTTGGTACAAAACTTTAATGTCGTCCCCGATGCGTTGCTTGAAGCGGCAAAAATAGACGGCTGTTCCTATTGGGGATTGTTCTATAAGATGATGATTCCCATGACACGTCCTGCATGGTCAACAGCGATAGTTTTCTCTTTCGTGGCAAGTTGGAACGATTTCGTAGGGCCGATGTTATACATACAAAAGCAGGCATTAAAAACACTGCCGTTAGCCTTGCAGCTCTTGCAAGGCGGCCCCGGACAGGTAGCGAGGGCAGGAGCGTTCGCCGCCGCCGCCCTGTTAACAACAATGCCCACAATAATAGTATTCTGTTTCATGCAATCCAAAGTAATAAACACAATGTCCAACAGCGGAATAAAATAACAACTAACAGTTAACAACTAACAACTAACAAATAACAACTAACTCCTAATTATTTGTTGGTACGCAAATCTCGTTGTATTAATAAAATTTTTGTGTCAACAAAAATTCGTCCTAATCCTAATCCTATCTCCTATCTCCTAATTCCTAATTCCTATACAAGGTGGTTTTTTAATGAAATTTATTGCTTCTAAACGAAAAAACATTATGAGAATAATAATGATTCTTGTTTTGATATTTGTCGTCGCTAATTTTTCGTTTTCAGCGAGTGCTTATTATTATTTAACGGGTAATGCACTGTATTTGCAATTTACTCCTCATGTTTATTCGATGGATCAAGTCATATTAGCTATAGGTGAAGATGAAGACGATTCGTTGGTAACTCCCGAGGATATATATATTGACGCTAACGATAATATTTTTATTGCGGATACAGGTAAAAGACGTATATTAGCATTCGACAGCGAAATGAACTTCGTGCAGTCTGTACCCAACAGTAAAAACAAAGACCCGAAAGCAGAACTTGCTAACCCTAAAGGTGTTTTTGTGAGCAAAGTCGGAAACTTTTTTGTTGCAGATACCGATAACGAAAGGGTTGTTCATTATGATTCAGAGGGTATGTATATCGAAGAATTTACAATGCCCGACGACCCTACTTTTAACAGCGAAACAGGATTCAAACCTACAAAAGTATTTATAGACGATTACGGCGTTATCTACACCATAAATGAAATGGATTATAACGGTATAACGACTTTAGCTCCAAACGGAGATTTTATGGGATATATCGGACAAATAAAAGTTCCTTTTAACTTAACGACTTATTTAGTGCGTTTATTCGCGAGCGAGCAAATAGAAGAAGAAGTTGGGCAAGATATGCCGCCGCACTATTCTAACATAGCAAGCAACGGCGACAGTACGATATATGCAACATCATTACACGAAAAAACACAACAAATAAAAAGATTAACACAATCCGGAACAAATGTATATCTAAATAAACAATACGGTGAAGGATTGTCAAGCGACAATGAAGACGGTTATGATTTACCGGAATTTGCGGCTATCGCAGTTAATGAACAAGGAATTATTTATGCCGCAGACAGATTGACAAATCAAATATACATATATGACCAAGCCGGGAATAATTTATCAATTATAGGCGGTACCGGTATATATAAAGGGACGTTCACTTTGATTTCCGGTGTTGCAATAGATTCTAAAGGCAAACTTTATGTTGTTGACAGAAATACAGGTGCTGTTCAAATATTAACACCGACAGATTTTATGACAAATATTTTAGAAGCTATTACTTTATATAACAACGGCGACTATGACAAAGCAATGGTTCCCTGGAGAGAAGTTTTGGCAATGGATCCATCATATATGTGGGCTGAAGTAGGTTATGCAAAATCATTGCTGAACAACGGAAATAACATGGAAGCACTGGCAAGATATGCAGATGCTTTCGACCAACTCGGATATTCTGATGCTTATGAAGTAATACGTTCGGACTTTTTCAAGGACAATTTCTTTTTGGTGGCAGGGATTATAGTAGCATTACTTGTAGGATTCTTGCTATTAGCGTCTAAACTCGGAAAACTCGCGAAGAAAATATCTAACAGAAGAAATGTCTTGCCCGAAAATGACAAATTCGGAGCAAAATTTTTCCTCGAAACGCTGCTTTTGATGATTTATCATCCTATAGACGCTTTTAATAACATTAAAAGAAATCGAAAACAAGTGACAATATGGTCATTGATTGCCATGTTTGTGATGATAGTAGCACAAAGAATAATTTATTGGCAATTCATCCACTTCCCATTATCGGCAAGACCTATTTATATTAACTACACCCGAGAATTGGCAGTTTTCCTTGTACCTTTGGCTTCGTGGATTGTGGTTAGTTATGCTATGACTTCAATTGCAGAAGGAAAACAAACTTTCAAGGAAACTATAGCGGCAAACTTATATTCATTCACTCCGTTCATGGTATTTTACCTACCTATTACATTACTCACGCAAGTTATGACATTCCATGATTTCGGTCTTTATGATTTCTTGATGGTATGCGTGTTTACATGGTGTATGTTGTTGATATTTACGAATTTGAAAATACAAAATGAATATGTGTTCAAAAAAGCAGTATTTAATGTGTTCAAAATAATTTTCGCAATAATTTGTTTGTGGATGATAATTTTCCTATTCTTTGTTATAACAGAACAATTATTCTCATTCGTAGGAGACATATTCAAAGAATCCACATTCATAAACAGATAGCGAAATTCTGACCGCTATTCACTATTCACTATTCACTATTCACTATTCACTGTTTACTGACCACTGATCACTGACCACTGTCCACTAAAATTCAAGGGGGAAATGATTTATGCAGGAAATTAAGAAAAAAATTAAAAAGTATATAATTCCTATATCGTTATTAGTAATAGCAATTGTTGTTACAACTACTATATTAATAGCGAACGCAGTAACTAACGCAGGAGTTGAAAGAGATACAAGACGCCCCGACTTTAAAATTTCCGAACTTAATCTTGACGGAGAAATTACGGCAAAACGTCCGTCGGAATTTTCGTCTGTTAATAATGCGGGAAAAGATTATGTTAAAAAAGCAGAAACTGAATTTTTGGAATTGTATTATGCCGAATTACCGTTGTTAATTACCGATTTCGATAATGATGTTTTAGTTGTAGATGAATTTAGCAAAAAATACGATATTGCAATATATGACAAACGCACAAAAAAACTTTGGAATGCTTTAGTAGACGAAAAAGAGTATATTAATGCTAATTTATCCGATGAATATGTTGCGCGTTATCAATCGCTTGTTTCGTTTTCATATGTTGACGTTATCAGCGATAAAAACAGAACGGAAGAAAGAACCTTAATGGCGGTAATGCCGCACGTGACGACAGATGATATATGGATTGAAAACGGTGAAATGCAATTTGGCGTGAACAATAATGATGCTCCTCAATGCGGACTTCGTGTTAATTTTAATATAACACTTTTAAGCATTGAATTTAGCGTTGATTTTAAAATGAGCGACGATTTTCTTGATGTCAGTGTGCCCGATGATAAAATTGTGGAACAAGTCAACGATGTAATAGACCAAGTAGACGAAGCAAAATTAAAATTACAAGATGTAGCCTCAAGAACACAAAACCTTTTGGGTAGAATTAGAAATAAATTCAGAAAAATAGCGGACAGAGTAAAAGAAGAAGACATAGATTGGGAACAAGAACAAACCGATGAAGAACGCATAAGAATTGAAGAAAGCCGCCATGCAAGGATGATAGACTCACAAATTGCTACTGTTTTAAACAGGATTAACGGTTTGGCGGGTAATGCGTCTGAATTTGCATTACAAGAAGTTGTCGAAAATGTCGGAGAATTAGAAGAATTGCTGAAAGACGACGGCGATTATACCGAACAAATGCAACAGGTTTTGGCAAATGTTGATGAATTGAAAGACTTTGTTGAATTTTTTGGTTATACTTCTTTATGCGGTGTTTTCAGACTTGATATTTTACCTTTCTTAGGCAGCGGTACAAAAGATACAGATGGATATGTCTTTTATCCCGACGGTTGCGGAGCGATTTCGCGTTTTGATAGATACCGCGCCGCAGAAGCAGGCGGATTTTCAGCAGGTATGTACACAAACAACACCCTTGATTTATCAGTTTATATGGGATGGAGCAGATGGTCTGACACCGACGAGCATGAAGAAACAACCCCGATAAAAATGCCTGTATTCGGCGTAAAACAAGAAAACAGTGCTTTTGTGTGTATAACAGCAGAAGGCGACACAGACGCAAACATTTCATACAACCCTGTTATGAAATCATTCTTGATAGGAAACATCTACGGAAGTTTTTATTTCCGTAATGTTACGCAAGAAACCAACCCTAACGGCGATTTGATGAACATTATCGACCCGAAAAAAGTACAGCAAGCGAGAACACAAAGATATTATTTTTTAACAGACGACAAAGCTGATTATTCAGGAATGGCTGTCAGATACAGAGAATATCTTGAAAACCACGAGCTTATCAACAAATCACCTATATATAACCAAGAATATATGCCTTTGGATTTAGATGTAGTTATGGGCGTATTATCCAGTGATAATTCAGTAACAGAACAGTATTATCCTCTTACCACTTATGCACAGGCTAAAGACATTTTTTCTACCTTAAAAGACAAAGGTGTAAAAAACATAAACGCGGTATTAAACGGTTGGTCAGATGCGGGTTGGTACGATAAAATGCCAGATTATAACAACCATCCCGAATCTTCAATCGGCGGAGTTAACGGATTGAAAAGTGTAACTTCGTTTGCAAAAGAAAACAATATGTTAATATCACTCACTTCAAATAAAGTATTCGGTTGTGTAAGAAGCGGAATGCGACATTCGGATATAAGCGGAACTACAATAAAAAATTACGGTGAATTTACCGTTTCATATTATTGCGACCATATGTACAATCCTTTCACGGTATTTAACCGCAATATGGATGCAGTTCGCAAAGTGGAAAAATACGGCGTTGATGCGATGCAATATTATAATGAAGGTCAAGTTGTCTACCGTGATTATAACAGAAACGCATATGTTACACGTCAAGAATCCAAAGATGTAATGTTAGAACTTGCAAAACAAACCAAAGAAGAAATTGGTCATGTATTTTTCGGCGACCCTAATATTTACGTAGTAAAATATGCCGATTATATAAGAAACTTACCGGACGAGAGTTATAATTATCTTTTCACCGATGAAGAAGTTCCTTTTTATCAAATTGTACTTCATGGTTTAGTGCCGTATTCCGGATTAAACTTCAACTCAATGCACGACATTGCTTACCAATCCTTAAAAGCAATCGAATTTGGAAATTTACCGAAATATATTTTAACAAACGATTCTCCGAATATAAAAACAACATGGAACGCACTGTTTTCTTCAGAAGCACAAGAATGGTTTGACAGAATCGCCGAAGTTTATAATAAATATGAAACAAGACTCGGCGGTATCTGGAAACAAAAAATGATGCGAATTGAAGATGTAACCGATGATATAAGATGTATCACATACGAAAGCGGAACAAAAATATATCTAAACTATTCCGAAAAAGACCAAAAATACAACGGAATTGAAATAAAAGCAATGGATTTCACCGTAATTGATTAATGTTGTTATCTTTCCCCCCACCTACGGTGGGGGGAAAGATAACGCGAAAAAACATTTTTTGTAGGGGAGAACTCCGTTCGCCCGCAGGTTTGCACAAATTTCATCGGACGAACAGACAAAATCCAATTCATTAAATTGTTGACTATACCGCAAACGACGGAAAAACAACGCGAAAATATTTGTAAGGGAGAACTCAAATGAAAAGGAATATATTTTCATTAGAAAGAAAAAGATCATTATCCGGATATGTGTTTACTGCACCTTGGATTATCGGTTTTTTCATTTTTATGTTATATCCGCTTGTAATGTCTTTTATATTAAGTATAGGACAAATAGACGAATATAGGGGATTACAAACAGAAATCATTGGATTTCAACATTACATAGATTTGTTCACGAAAAATTCAAGATTTGTTCCTGCTATACTCGAAAGTGTATGGGATACTTTTATAAACGCACCTTTGATTTTGGTTATTTCACTTACAATTTCACTACTTATAAGCAGAAAACTCCCCGGAAAAGGGGTTTTCAGACTTATTTTCTTCTTGCCTGTTTTGCTTGGTACCGGATATGCTATGGAACAAATCGGCGGTGCAGGAAATATTTTAGAAATCCCCGACAATATCGGACGGGAAATACAGTTTTATTTCAGCAGAGATATTGCTAATTTCTTGGAAGAACTGCTTTTAAGTGTTATTTCTCTGTTTTGGCGAAGCGGTGTTCAGATTATTATATTTATCGGCGGAATACAGGCTATTCCGGATACTTATTATGAAGCGGCATTAGTTGACAATGCTAACAGTTGGGATTCACTTTGGAAAATAACACTGCCTATGCTCTCACCCATGATTTTCTTAAACCTTGTATATACTGTTATCGACAGTTTCCGTAATATCGACAGTGCTTTAACAAGATTAGTTATCGACAGGTCGATGCAATATGCTGAATTTGAAAGTGCGGCGGCAATGGGCTGGGTTTATTTCGCAGTTGCATTTGCGTTCGTAGGTATGGCGACACTTATTTTCAGGAGGAATGTATATTATGAGAAGTAAACTAACAGATGAAGAAAAACGGATTCTAAAAGAGCAGAAAATTGCCGCTAAAAAAGTCAAGAAACAAGGCACGTATAAACGTATTGACATTGCATTGCAAAGTGATATGCCTTTGTTAAAAAAAGTAACGGTAATATCAAAACTGCTTTATTTAAGGTTGAAAACTCTTCCGAAATATTTCGTACTTATTGCTTTATCAGTAATTTTCATCGCTCCGTTTTTCTATATAATAAGTCATTCGTTGATGGGAACGACTGATATATTAGACCCTAACGTAAAGTGGCTGCCTACAGAAATAAATATCAATAACTTCGTATACGCTTATCACTCTCTTGATTATTTTACATATTTATTTAACAGTCTTTGGATAGTTGGGATTTCCGTATTTGGGCAAATACTTACGTGTTCTTTTGTTGCATACGGTATAGCACGTGTTAAATTTCGTTTGAGCGGTCTTATATTTGCGATAGTATTATTTATCATGATTGTTCCTCCGCAAACAATATTTTTGCCGAACTTTTTGATGTTTGTGGATACATTCGGTTGGGATGATTCATTCTTACCTATGATAATACCGTGCTTTTTCGCAATGGGGTTAAACGGCGGTTTGATAATATTCGTTTTCAGACAATTTTTCAAAGGCTTGCCTTCCGAATTGGAAAATGCCGCGTTAATAGACGGAGTCGGTATTTTCGGAGCATATTTTAGGGTAATAATTCCTAACACTATGCCGGCGGTGTTAATAAATTCCATTCTATGTTTAGTTTGGCATTGGAATAATTCCTTTGAACCAAGTGTATTTATAAGGACGGCATCGAAAGGAACTCTGGTTATGCAGCTGACAGAATTGCATAACAGGTTGACTGACGCATGGGGTGGTGTTGACTTTAACGCAGGAATCAGAATGGCGGCGACATTACTGGTATTGTTACCAATAATTGTAATTTTCTTCGCATTACAAGGTAGATTTATGAAAAATATGGCGAACACAGGATTGGCGAACTAATAGCAAATAACAAATAATAAATAACAAATAATAAATAACAAATAATAAATATTTTAGGTTATTTTCTGAAGAATATGAAAAACACAAGGTTAGTGAACTAATCAACTTTAAGTAACTTCTAAAACCAAATTATGGG
>Ga0099364_10006397_pt1 | contig 17153 bp, 15 predicted proteins | sample TergutTh196P3_FD_73070 | JGI IMG/M metagenome (GOLD analysis project Ga0099364, IMG submission 73070) | Microcerotermes parvus P3 segment gut microbial communities from Pointe-Noire, Republic of the Congo - Th196 P3 | ecosystem: Host-associated > Arthropoda: Insects > Digestive system > Gut ... | reverse complement strand
TGCGATGCCTGTAACTGAGAATGTAGCTCCCGCAACTGCACCTTCCGCCATTCCCGATTCCCCTGCCCCGCAAGAATCTCCTGTGCAAGTTGTTTCGGGAAAAGCCCCGAAAACTCAAAATAAACCTTCGTCATTCATTTTGAAAAACAAAGCCGTCTATGCTTTGATTGCGGCTTGTGCTGTAATTATCACGGGTGTAGTATTATTCCTTGTGCTGTATAACGGGCGAGATGACTCGCTCCCTGTTAATTCAAACAGAGACAGGGAGGCGGTACAAAGCGATGACACCTACGGAAAAACCGCACAAACCGGGGATATTGTGGGTACATGGATTTATCACGGTGAAGAAGACGGGTACGAATACTCAGACGAAATCACTTTTTTTGACAATGGTGATTTTTACCGGGTTGCAGTGTTGTTCATAGAAAATATAGAGTACTATAATATCAATGAGGGGAATTATACTAAAACAGATAATACTGTCAATCTGACGTTTACACGAACTGTATCCTACTTTGAGGACGAGTACTATGATGTTGAAATAGAAGAAGACGACGACTTGAGTTCAATAATTTTCCCATATAGACTAAGCGGAAATACCCTTTCTTTAAATGTAAATGGCGAAGAGGAAATGCTCTTCACAAAGGGACAGCCATTAGGGATTTGGTACTTCGGAATGGAAGTTCCGTCCGCAACCGTAACATCCGAACCGACTGCCTACAACGGAGACGGTTACGCGCTTGTTTTACCCGCAGGTTGGGAGGCGGATAAAGAAACCGTTGACAACGCGACTTTATTCAGGGGCGGATTCCTCAAAAACTTTATTATCATGACCCATTCCGCGAGGGGACAGCCTTTTGACGACCTTGCAAGAGACAACTATTCGTGGGCATACAGAGACTATTACGGATTTGTGCAAAACAGTGTTATGATTGACAATGTTGAAGCGATAGAGATGTTTTACTGGTTGGATGAGGAGATGTCTGTCAGATACGCAATGTACTGGATTAATGCTTCTGATGCGCTGTATTCGGTTTCGTTCACTATTTATGACGAAGACGAACCCGATACTATTATAAACAGCATAATCGACTCGATGAAGTTTACGGCTTCAACGCCTACTGTAACTACAACGCCTACTGTAACTACTACTCCTACCCCTACGACAACTCCTACTCCGACTACAACCCCCACTCCTACGACAACTACTCCCACTCCGACTACAACGCCTACCCCGACTACAACAACCCGCGCAACAACGACAACGCCTACCCCGACCACAACCCCACCGCCCACAACGACGACAACAACAACGACAACAGCATCTCCCGAATCGGTTGTCGCGGCAACAACATGGGTAGGAACAATGGTATCAGAGGGTATAAGCGTAAGTATTGAAATGGCGTTCAGTGTTGACAACAGATTCTATATGCTTATGTATGTTAAGGGCTTTTCGTTCTATAATGTGACCGAAGGAACATACAGTGTGACGGGCGACAGTATATATGTGTATGCCGAAAGATTTATAGAGTACGATGAAAAATTCACCGTCAGCCCAAGTAGTGAAACGGATATAATTAAGATAGACGGCAGTAATATCGTTATGAATATGGGTACTACTGATTTGAAATTTTCTAAAGGAAACCGCTCGGGACTATGGATGTTCGGGAAAGAACCGAACAACTGAGATTATAAACAAGAAAGGAAAATTTAAAATGGCTACAAAACAATGCGCGAACGGTCACGTCTACGATGACCAAAAAACCCCGGTCTGTCCCTACTGCACAGGAAGCGGTAACATAGGCGTAACAAGACCGCTCGCAGGAGAAATGCAAGCTCCCGCTTTCCCGAAAACCTCCCCCGTGGCAAGCTCGGCAATCCCGAAAACCATGCCTCTCGACAATCCTCAGACTAATAAAACCGTAGCGTTAAACCTAAACGAAAAAGGCATAGACCCTGTTCGCGGATGGTTAGTCTGTGTGGATGGCGAGAAAAAAGGAAAGGATTTCAAAATCCGTGACGGCAAGAATTATATCGGCAGACAAAGCTCCAATGAAATATGCCTCGACTTCGACAACAGTATATCGAAAGAAGCGAACGTCATAATAAGTTTTGATGCGCGGAATAATAAGTTTTTTATTCAATCGGGTGAAGGAAAAAATAATGTCTATGTAAATGAAAATCTTTTGCTTGCCCCTGTTGAACTCAAGGATTATGACATTATTGAAGTCGGTCAGACAAAGTTAATTTTCCGCTCGCTTTGTAATGAGAATTTCAAATGGGAATAGTGAAAATAGGAAACTGCTCCCACAAAGGCGCGAGAGAATATCAAGAGGATTCCTTCGGGTATTCAAACATAATAGACAAAGCAGTTATAGCCGAAAAAGGCTTTGTGGCGGTTTTGGCAGACGGTATGGGCGGGTTGTCAAATGGCAGGGATATTTCATCTTATGTTGTTTCGTCATTTATAAAAATGTTCGATGCAATTGATTATGACTTTCCCTTCCCTGCCCAGTTAGAGGATATTACAGAAAAGATAAACCACGAGGTCTGTAAAAACTTCTGCGCTGACGGAAAAAGCGGCGCGGGTTCTACTATTGTTGCGGCTTTCATTTACAAGTCAAGGCTTTTTTGGGTTAGTGTGGGCGACAGCAGACTTTATTTACTGAGAAATAATATACTTTTCGCCGTAAATGAAGACCACGATTATTTTAATCAGCTTTTATCGGATTTTTTAGCGGGCGATACGAGCATGGAGTGCATAAAATCCGATGTGCAAAAGGACAGTCTGACAAGCTATATCGGAAACGAGAAGTTGCCTTTTATCGACGCTAATAAAAAGGCTTTTTCGATTTATGAGGGGGACATTTTAGTTTTATGTTCCGACGGGATTTATCAAGGGATAAGCGATGCGGAAATAATTAGTATACTGAACCAAAATAAACCCCAAGCGGCAAGCGAGTTAATATCGCAGACCGTACTCAACAAAAACATAGCCGGGCAGGACAACCTGACCGTTATGGTAATAAAATTTTAGGAGTAAATATTATGAAAAAGAAAGCATTTAATGTTATTATCACCGTATTACTTGTTACAGTGATACTCTTGTCTCTTTCCGGTTGCGGCTTCGTGACAAGGGGGGGGAAAGTCTACAGTGATGCGCGTAACAGTGTTGTGTTGATTTATGCCGAGAACGAGCTGTTCTCCGGCACAGGCTCCGGATTCGCGATAGGCGAACCGGGAAAACCGGTTCAATACATTGTGACGAATTATCACTGTGTTTTTGACACAGAAGAGTATTTAGAGTTTGAGGACGGCTCGATAATGTTTAACCCGTTCTACGATGAAAAAATGAGCGTAAGAGTTTATTTTTCAGCCGCCGCAAATAGATTCATGGATGTTGAGATTTATCGCCATAACAAGGAAAAAGACATAGCGATTTTAAGGCTTCCCGAACCTACAACGGAACGTGAAGCGATGGTTCTCAGCCCTATGAATAAAACCGATGTAGACGGGCAATTTTGGGCTTACGGCTACCCCTGGACAGCTGCTGTAGGCGGACAGGATTACATGAAATATGACCAGAGTGATATTGCCGCCACTACGGGCGGGATTCAAAAAGCCACCAGAGTCACCAATTCCCAGGTCAGAGAAGCCGACGCTTATCTTCTCGACCTTGAGATTCGGCAGGGTAATTCCGGCGGTCCGTTAGTTAACGCCAAAGGCGAAGTTGTGGGAATAAATACTTTTGCCTACGATGACGGTAATGCGCGGGTAAGTTTTGCTATCGCTATAGACGAGCTTATGCGAATGATTGACAGGAATAACATTCACTATACCGTAGCAGGCGATATAAATGTAACGAATGTCATTATTCTCGCGGTAGCCGCTGTTGTTGTATTACTTATTGCTGTGGTTTTAATTATTGTACTCGGTAAAAAGAAAAAGCCTGCCGCTGCCGCAGTAAATAATGCCTCCGCACCCTCCTCCCCTTCAGCCTCTGTCGCCGCCGCACCTGTTTTAAAATCCTATTTGAGAGCTTTGGGCGGTCACTTTTCGGGACGGAGCTTTGAAGTAGGCGGCAGAATCATTATCGGGCGTGACAGCAGTAAATGTACCATCTCCTTCCCTGTCGATTCGGCAGGTATAAGCGGTATCCATTGTGAGGTATATACTGAAGGTCAGACTGCCTATTTACGGGATTTGGGCTCGTCTTACGGAACTTTCCTTGCGAGCGGAACAAAGCTTGCCGAAAAATCGCCCCATCGGCTGACCAACGGTGACAAATTCTATGTAGCAAACGATGATAACACTTTTGAATTCACGCTCATGTAAAAGGCGGGAGACAGATGGATTTTAATATTTACTCCTACACGAATAAAGGCGCACGGGATTATAACGAAGATTCCTGCGGTTATTGGCAAGAGGACGAACGCGGAGCGTTTGTCCTCGCCGATGGCTTGGGCGGACATGGTTGCGGAGAGATTGCGTCAAGTCTTGCTGTTGATTATATTCTAAGTAACATGAAAGAAAATTTTCAGACGAGCGATAACGCCCTCATTGAACTTATAAACGGCGCAAACATGGAAATCATTAATAACCAGACAGCCAATCCAAGGCAAAGCGAAATGAAGACGACCATCGCGGCGGCATTTATTTCAGAAAACACTTTTAAATACTTTAACGTAGGCGACAGCAGAGTTTATTATTTTAAAAACGGTAATCTTTATACGCAATCTAAAGACCACAGCGTTTCGCAAATGGCAGTAGATTTAGGTGAGATTACGAAAGATGAAATACGATTTCACGATGATAGGTCTAAGCTGTTAAAGGTACTCGGAGATACCGCGAATCTCAATATCCCAAAAATTGAACAGGAAATTAAAACACAAGCCGGCGATGCTTTTCTTATTTGTTCGGATGGCTTTTGGGAATATGTTTATGAAACCGAAATGGAATTAGACTTAGCAAAATCGGATTCCCCGCAGAATTGGTGTGAATACATGTGCAAACGTCTTCTTCTTCGTGTCAGCAACCGAAACGATAATTTTACCGTGATTTGCGGGATAACAAAAACACCCGCACCCGAACCTGCGTGGGATTCTCTCATATATCCTACATTTATAAACAAAGAAATACCTACGACCTCACAGCCGCAGGTAACAGTAGAAGCTAAAAAATTATCTAAAAGGGCGAAAATTATCATCGCTGTCACAATTATTATAATTACAGCAGGAATACTATCGGGTATTATTTTATTCTGCCGAACGCCCGATGATGAGCATAAAGATGCAGAATCTCCCGCAGTCGTTCCGGAGATAACCGAAACTGTTCCTGAGATAACCGAAATTGTTCCTGAGATAACTGAAATTGTTCCTGAGATAACCGAAACTGTTCCTGAGATAACCGAAACTGTTCCGGAGCCATCGGAGGTAGGTATAGAATCACCCTCGGAATCTTAAGCTACTGCATATAGAGTATGTTGTCTGTGCGGCGGGAATCGCCGCCGGTGTCATTTTCATACGTGCCGTCCGCGCTTCGGCTCGTAAAGCCCATAAGACCCCTGTAAATTGTAAAGGCGACTTGTTTTTGATACTCGCTGTCTCCGAGCCGCGTTGCATCGTCCGTATTCGACAGAAATCCACATTCTATTAAAATTGCAGGTTGAGGTGTATTTTTAAACAAATATAGCTCACCGTCAATTAGTTTTGTTTCTCTGTCGTTTTCCGGATGAAGCTCGCGGAATTTTTCTTGCATCAATTCCGCTAACTTAAAATTGTCTCTGTTTGCGGTCGAATAAAACATCTGTGCGCCGAAGTATTGCGGCTCGGTAAATTGGTTTTGGTGAATTGAAATAAAAACACTGTCGGGATAATTTTGGATTATTGTTTTTCGATTTTCCATGTCGGACAGTTTTTGTTTTCGTAGACCTTCGATACCATCATTATGTATCGAGACATCGGTGTCTCTCGTCAGGACGACGGCAAAGCCCGAGAATTCCAATAATTCGCGCAGATTCAACGCAACAGCAAGATTTATGTCCTTCTCAAGCTCGCCGCCCACCCCTACACAACCGGGGTCTGCCCCGCCGTGCCCCGCATCAATCACTATAATCGGTCTGCCGTTTACCCCCGCTATTGCAGGAATCGAAGCAGGACGATTATTCGCCGTCAGCGCAACAATTACAAAGCAGACCAAAAATGCTAATGTAAGCGGTATTTTTAAGTTTTTCATGTTTATGACCTTGTTCATTCTCAAACGCTCCTGTAGCTTGTCAATATTTGTCTTAGTCATAATTATGAAAATGTAGTGCGATTTATTCCGCTTCGAGCTGAATTCTATAAAAATATCGCCTCCGACCTATATTCGCACAATCATGTTACGTTGAAGCGCAAGTATGGAGCGACGAACCTGATATGCGGTATAAAAAAGAGTGGGAAGTAAAAATACCAATAGTTTTTAATGTACATTTTAATTTACCTCATGTTTCCTTTCGTTTTATAATTGTTTTAATTTTTAGTCGATTCCGAATGAGGTTAAATATTTAATTTCGCACCATGGCATTTCATTTTGCAGTTTTTGAATATCCTCCTCTTTAACTGGATTTAACTCTAAATTTAATCTTTGCAAATGCTTAAGATTACTCAACGCAGATATATTTGAGATGTTATTATTACTTAATGACAACATTTCAAGATTAGTAAGGTTTGATATATGATTAACATCTGAATTATATAAATTACAACCTCCCAAATATAATTCTTTTAAATTTCTGAAATTCAAAAGAACTTCGATATTTTTAATTTTATTGCTTCTCATACCAATGCTTTCAAGATTTACAAGATGACTCATGCTACTAATATCTTCAATATGGCAATCAGGAAAAGATATTCTTTTTAGACTGTTTGGCAAAATTGATAAATCATATATGGGAATATTTTCCAAGTATAGTTTTTCAATCGGTAAATTAGATAAAACCGATAAATCGCCATTCGATAAGTCAATAATATATAACGTATTCAATAATTTTAAGTTTTCCAATGCAGATATATCATTAACATACTCCCCATTAAACATAAGTGTTTCAAGTTTTGTTAAATTTGATAACACAGAAATATCAGATATATTATTGTCCATAACATCAAGAAAAGTCAAATTCGGCATATATGCCACAAAATCAATACTACTGATTTCATTACACTCTAATTTTAAAGTAGTTAAATTTGTGAAGCGATATAATTCTGCAAGGTCACTATCTGTTAATCCGCCTGTGGGAAGATACCTTTTACCGCCGGCAAGGTTTAACTCTTTTATGTCGATTCGATATTCTTCCCCTGCGATAATAACCGTTTCTACATCATCAACCTCGGTAACAATCTCCACTTCCGTGACCGTTTCGCTTGGTTGCTCGGCTGTGGAAATTTCGGAAATAGCTTCCTCTGCCTCTGACCTCTCGTCTACGTCATTATCAGTCTCACCCCCGCACCCTGCAAGCCCGACAGTCAAAGCTAACGCCAAGAACAACGCCAATAGTTTTTTAATGTACATTTTAATTTACCTCCGAATTTTGTTTAGCTCGCTCAATTTTTTCTCAATTTGTTTTTGCGTTACCATAATTTTAAATCTCCAATTTTTTGTTTGTTAAAATGATTTTATTTTATACTTTTATGAATATATTAATAAAGTTTAAATCTGTTCAAGACTCCAAATTGTAAAATATTCCAAATGATTCTATAGTATCTTCCTTGCTAAAACCTATTGTGATTGTCTCATATTTTGAAAACATATACCTTAATGTGTATTTTTCACCAATATCACGAGTATTTGACTCTCCTAATATTTCTAAAACCTCCTTTCGGTTGCTTTCATTTGTTATGCCCATTATATTAAAATTAGTTAAAACTCCTTCAGAATTATTTAAGGAAATCATATACACATTCGATTTAGCAAAATCAGATTTAGATTTTAATTTACCGGAGACACATAACATACCAATGTAATTGTCATCTAAATACAAGCTGATAAAAGTAGTATTTTTTGAATCCGAATACCAAATGTCATCAACATTGAATTTTTCATTAAAATCTGAAACAGTGCAAGGCATAGAGATTGTAGCTCCCGCTATTTCCATATCGGTAACTAAATCATTCATTGTCCATGATGTTATTTCAAAAGAAGTTTCTGATTTTGATTCCATTTTTTCCACAGCCATTTGAATAACAGGGTCCGTAAGTACTTCAGAAATAACCGCACCGGATGGAGTATCAGGCGGTCGTTCGCCGTTTTCAGTCTCAACCCCGCACCCTGCAAGCCCTACAGCTAAAGCAAGAGTCAAGAACAACGCCAATAGTTTTTTAATTTGCATTTTGTTTTACCTCCGTATTTTGTCAAGCTCGTTAAGTCTTTTTCAATTCGATTTCGCATTACCATAATTTTAAATTCCTTTAATTTAATAATTTTAATAGTCTCTACCTAAATAATCAAACATTTTTATACGCCATCCCTCATTGGTATTAATCAAATCGATATTGGTGGTTGTCGTCCATTCATCGATACCGTTTGATTGAAATGTTTCATGCGTGATTAAGATTCTGTTATTATCTTCACTTATAAGATTAGTCTCCCAATCTCTAATCCAAACATTTCCACCCCTATCACCAACCTTCACAAATAATTCGTCATTAATTACAAGTAAATTATATTCATTATACTTGTCAATAAACTCGTCAATGGATTCATCTGTAAAAACCGTACTCAAATACTCTACAAAACTTAAATACGTAGAGACATAAACATATTCACAATATTCTCCTTTTTCAGATGTTGGAGATTCACTAATTAAATATGCTCCGTTTTCCTTTTCAAAAAGGAAATATGAATTTAGTTTACCTGTTTGGGGGAAGGAGCGTAGATTCTCTAAACTATCCATTAATATAAATGCTCTTATAAAAATATTAATCTGCTCATCGTTAAGAAATGACATCTCTTCTCTCCATAAAGAAAAAATGTATTCAACTATCTCCGTTCTTATTTCCTCCGAGTTAAAATCGAAATCATAATCAACGCTTTTAAAATCACCATTAATTTCGTAGATAATTTCGGGACTAATATTAGTTGCTTCCGTGACCGTTTCGATTGGTTGCTCTGCTTTAGAAGTCTCGGCTACGGTCTCTTCAACCCCCGAATCGCTAATCACACCCCCTTCCGTTTCAGAAATAACCGCGCCGGACGGCGGAACAGACTTTCGTTCGCTATTATCGTTCACAACCCCGCACCCCGTAAGCCCGACAGTCATAGCCAAAGCCAAGAATAATGTCAATAGTTTTTTAATTTGCATTTTGTTTTACCTCGTTTCGTAGAATTGTTTTATATGTCTAATACCCGTTGTCTGACGAATAATGTTAATTTCCCGTATAATAACAGGAGCAGACACGGACAAAGCAGAGGACGAAAGAAAACGATATGGAGTTATAACAGGCAAGCGCGGCGGGGTAATTCCCGCCTCTATTTGCAACAGCTTTTTGAAAAATTTCCATAACCGACCGTTCCGACAATCATTTTTCCGTCATTTGGCTTTTATTCTTCACAGAAAATAAATCCGAAAATAACTGTGAAAAAAATGACGGTCAGATAACTGACCGTGCGAAAAATAATGAAAAGATTAAACCCATGAAAAAAAAATCCAATACTTATTATAAACTAAAATTAATAAAAAAGCAAGCCCTTTTTATAAAAAAAATCAAAATGTTGAAAATAATGGAAATTATTTAGAAAGCTTTGCTTATTTTAAGCATAAAATTTACATTTGTCAAGCGGTATTTGAGGGTTTTCTTTTTAATTTTTTTGAAATTCGGGGATAGTCCCCGAATTTTCCTGTAATGTAGATAAACAGAAAGGTTTCTATTGCTTTAACTGTGAAGTATGAAGTATTATTTCAGTTGTAAATAATCCGTCCTTACAAAGCATTTTTAATTCACCGTTATATTTATCGACAGCTCTCTTAACATTAATCAATCCGAAGCCGTGATTTGCCTTATCGCTCTTAGTTGAGTGAATGAAGTCTTTTTGAATATCCACAAATCCGCTGACGGTGTTTGTCGCCTTTATATATAAGCAATTTAGTTTAAAGTCCGTGACAATTTTTATTTTTTTAGTTCCATCGTCTATTTTCTCACAAGCGTCTATAGCATTATCCAAAATATTAGATAATATTATGCAAATATCTATATCTTCTATGCAGTCCTGCAGAATTACTCCTTTATGCTCAAATGAAATACCCTTTTTTTCACAGATGATACTTTTTTCGCTGAATAAAGAATCGGCGATATAATTGCCTGTGTCAAATTTGCGTTGCTTTTCATTAAAAGTAGCCGTTAAATTCTCCATGTATTCCAAGGCATCCTCATTTCCTTGTTGCTCTATCATGGATTTTATGCACAGCATATGGTTTTTATAGTCGTGCTTAAACCCTCTTAAATCGCTGTTAAGTTCTTCTAACTGCTTATAATGCTCTATCTGCTTTTTAAATTGACGATTTAGAATATACGAAATGTTTTCGTAATAATTTCGGGAAACACAATTTATTAGGAGAACCATAGTTGTAATAACCAGAACCAAAACGCTTATAACGGTAAAAAACTGCGGAAGAAACCTATTTACCTCCGGATTTGAAAATACAACTAAATGGCTTGCCGCTAATCCGCCCGTAAAAAATATTATCGTAAGCAAGAATATGTACATATGAACCGGGATAAGTGAAATATTGTTATGAAGATTCTTAAATAAAACTCTCTTTCGGCATAGGTACATCATAGAAACACATAATAGGTTGAAAATTAATGATGAGACATATATTATCGCATCATTATACAAATATTGATTTTGTATATATCTAAAAATCATAGCCACCAACGTGCAGAAAAGAGAATCGGTTAAAATATAAAACGCACAGACAAAAATTACTCTGACGACTTTCGTTTTTAAAAACGCTTTAGCCGTGAAGAAAAGTGAAATATAATAAAGAAGTATTGCATTTGAATATGAAATAAAGATTTCGAAATACCTTGAGATGGAAATTATTATTGAAAAAGAAATGAAGAAAAATAACGCCGCAGATTTCAATAAGCTCGGTTCCTTATTTTTGCAAAACCATATCGTATTACAGGTGAATATAATATTAAATATTATAAATATATAAGCCATTATTGATAAAACAATTAAACTGAATTCCATGTCAATCCACCTCGAAAATGTATTTTTTTAAATAATCATTATATTTTACTTTAAATTTCGGAAGATTATTTTTACTTAATACCGCTCTTTCGCCGTTACTGAGAACTAATTCTTTGTTTCCGCTCTGCTCTTTAAAATGCTTGAAATTAATGATGAACGACCTGTGGCTTTTGAAAAATATGTCGGCGGGCAACTTCTTCTCAAGCTCGGACAAAACCCTCGGATATTCGATTTCTCTATCTTCAAGGCGAATAACCGAGCTTTTATTTCTTGCTTCAACATATATGATGTCATCACAGTTGAGCCGAATGATTTTCGGGCAATCGGTTAAAACGAGAAAATTCTCTTTGCTGTATAATAAAAAATAATCGTCAAGAGCCTTAAAAAGTGTTTTTTTATCTATCGGTTTTACTAAAAAACGAAAAGTGTTGACCTCAAAACTCTCAAAAACCGCTTGACTATGACTTGAAAGGAACATAATGACGGTTTTATCGTTCTTCTCTCTCAGTTTCCGCGCCGTTTCAACCCCGTTTATCTCTCCCATCATATAGTCCATGAAGATTAAATCATAGATGCTCTTGCTTTTTAATAAGGATTCTCCGTCGGTAAAATCGTCATATAAGAAGTCCAACGCCTTATCCTTTGCGTAAATATTCAGCTCGCTTTTCAGCATTTTACGAAATACTTTCTCGTCGTCGCATATTGCAATTCTCATGATTCCGTCCCCCTTTCGCGCCTTTAAATTAATTCTATCATACTTTAAGGAAAAAATCAAGCGCTGCAAACCCGCACCATTATCCACTTTCGGTCATTTCACTCCTTTTTTTGGTCGTTTCACTCCAAAACTATAGACACGCGCCGATTTTTGGGTAGAATTAAAAGTAAAGAGTATCGAAGGGGTGATTAGAATGTTCCGGGATTGGCTATTCGGACTCTTCAACTAAAACAACTTTAAGGAGAAAAATATTATGCGTCTTTTTAAAAACCAAGTTCTGATGCATTCGCACGTATTGTCTTTTGCAACTTTTATTAAGCAAGGTGATATATGCGCTATGACAGAATGGATTAAAGGCAATATTGAAGCTTTGGGGCTTAAAATGAGCGGCAGAATACTGGCAACGGTTAAAACAGTGAATTCCGTGTCCGTTGATAATTTTTGGGATACGGAATTCTTAGTGCCGGTTGACCGCGAGTTTAAAAATAACAGCCACTTTGTTTATAAGCCTCTATTTAAAATGATGAATGCCATCAAAACACAGCACGTAGGGAGTATGTCAGACATCCATGAGCGTATAGTTCTTTTAGAGAACTATATAGCAGAATATGACCTTAAACCCATAACGGGATACTATTTTTCTTTTTTAAGCTCGCCGGTTGATTCCCCGAAAAGCTGTATCGTTGATATTTATGTAGGTATAAGCGATAACATATTGTAACAATTGCACATTTATCGAGGTTTTAATTCATCATATTATACAAATCGTTCGTTCTCACTCAACTTAATTGGCAAAATTTTAGCGGAGATTACAATAAAAAGTAAAGGAAGAGGTTCAACTCACATGAAAAGTAAAAAAACACTCGCTGTTATAGCATCTGTCGTCATTTTCTTAGTAGGGGCTATTAATGCTTATTCGGACACCGTAGGAAAAAACAGAAGCGAGTATATCGGGGAATTTATCTCGAACAGTCCCGAATACAAAAGCATTAACGGAAATATACAGAAAAATATCCTTACAGCCTATTCCGCAGAGAACAGGCTGACGGATATTGAACGGCAGATTGAAGACTCCGAGAGACAATTGGCTTCATACAGGGAGCAATACAGTAAATCCGGGAAACAGAGCGAGCGGGAATCTATCCAACTCAATATTGACATTCAGATTATATCGGGCTTTGATTTGCAAGTGACAAAAGCGCAGTATCAAACGCAATATGAGCTTCAAAAGCTCTATCAGGAATACTCACCATTAATCCAAAAACAGCAAGAAGACATCTTAAAATATCAAGTTATACAGAAATTGAACAGAATTAAACTGTATGAAGCGCAGATAAATCACCTTGAAGCTGTCGCCGAATTGAAGGAAAAAGAAATCACAGTTGAGATGTCTCGCCTTCAAGCGGGTTATTCAAGGCAAGCTGACGTTGACGTTCTCGTAGCTGAATCGGCGACGATAAATGCTTCTAAAATGTCAGCAGAGATTGAGCTTGATACGATAATATTTGAGTTAAAAAAGAACATTATCGCTGATACCATTGAATTTGAGCATGATTACAGCATAACGGAGTTTAGTGCTGAATACGACAAATACATATCCGAGTTTAATGAACAGGGCTACTATACATCATACACCCAAGCGGAAGTAAAAATTTATGAGGGCTATTTGAAAGAACTATCAGATATATTAATAGAGCTTAAAACCAATAACCCCGAAAAAGCGGAAAGAGATTTTCCCGTTAATGGTGATATATCCGATTATTATAACAGAACTATCTCTAATATAGAATCCGAAACGGCTTATTATACTAATGAAATCGAACTTAAAAATCTCTCTCTAAAGCAAGGGCAACAGGAGCTTGAAGTATATGTTTACGGTCTTTGTGGTCAATATACTGCTCTGTTATCGCAACTCGAAGCTAAAGAACTTGAAATCTCCGCCGCACAGGCTTTGAGAGATATATCCTCCGCGCTGTTTGAGCAAGGCAGGGTTATTGAAATTAATGTTATAGCCGCCGATGTTCAGGTTAAAAGCCTTGAGTTTGAAAGGCTACAGCTTATGATTCAACTCGATGAAATTGTGTATTTACTTGAAAATTGCATCTCGAACAAATAAGGTTGAATCTTAAGATATAAGCAATCGTTATAATCGCCGAAAACATCTATGAAAAAGGAAAACATCCAAAACGGCTGTATATTAAATCCATGGTTTAATATATAAAATTATTAAGAAACGAGGTAAAACAAAATGCAAATTAAAAAACTATTGGCGTTGTTCTTGGCTCTTGCTTTAGCTGTAGGGCTTGCAGGGTGCGGGGTTGAGACTGAAAACGGCGAACTACTGCCTGATACGCCGCCTGAAACTCCGTCCGGTGCGGTTATTTCTGAAACGGAAGGGGGTGTGATTAGCGATTCGGGGGTGGGTGAAACCATTTCCGAAAAAGAATTTCCCTTTGAACCTGAATTTGAAATAATGTCTTGGACGATGAAAGATTTTGTTACAAATATGGAAATAGCCGGAGAGACTATCTCTTTACCTTGTACCGTTTCAGAATTTGAAAAAATTTTTAAAATTGAATATTTTTCATATTGGGATTCTGATGATACAACTTATTGTATATTATCTCTTAATGGAAAACTTTTTTGTTCTGTATGGGTACCAAGCAAAATTGAATCTAAATCCAACTTAAGAAAATCAAATTTATATGTGGTCAATTTAAGCAGAGAAGACGATTTATTTGTAAATTTTAATATAATGGGTATAACAAATGAAAGTAATAAAGAAGAAATATTATCAATACTTGGAATGCCTAATACATCGCTTGATGAAAATACTATAAAGTATTCTTTTTCAAAAAATGAAATCGTCATGTTTGTAATTAATAAAGAGGGGTTAATCGAATCGCTTATGATAATTTACAATTTAAAACATTAAGATTATAGTAGGATAAAAATATTTAATCACTTAAATACAATAAAATTTGGAGGTTTAAAATTATGGTAACGCAAAAACAAATTGAGAAAAAACTCAACGAACTTGAGAATATCTTGCAAAAAATTGATAACAGTTTAGAAAGCATAGGTTATCCTGGTACAGCCATTGACACTTATAATTACTATGTAGTAAATTTTTCTCATGGTTTTGAAGAAAAAGAAATCATGATGGATAGCATGAATATCGTATTTAATATTATTGATAAAATCCCAAAAGGAGTTACAATAGGGACTAAAGATTTAAGTGGTTTTATCTATGATTATATTACTGGTAATTTAACAGATGTTGTTTTCCAAAAGAATATGAAGGATTTAGCAAAGTGGGAACTCGCATCAGAAACAATAAATAAAGAAACATATGATGAGATAATCGCATTTGCTGATGTGTTCCCTGATATAAGAAAAGCAATTAAAGAAATAGGTAAACTTAAAACATACGACCCTTTTGAGAACATAGGTTTATTTGATGAAAACGGTCTAATTGTTCAATCAAAATATGATAACTGAGACAAAGAATTTTCAACGTATGTCGAAGATAACAACATTCCAAAAAGTATTTGGAAGATTGCAAGTGATTATATGAGTACAATTAACCGTCCTTATCCTTTTAAACCCCCTGTAATTACTAAGGAAAAAATGGTAGGGATAAACAAATACTTCGGCTCCGCCCAATCCTTAACCAGCCCATTAATCATCGACTTAGACGGCGACGGAATAACGACATTACACAAAAACAACGGCGTCTACTTCGACCTTGACAACAACGGTTCAGCCGAACGCACAGGATGGAAAAACGGCGGTGATGCTTACTTAGCGTTAGATTTGAACGGCAACGGAATCATCGACAACGGCGGTGAACTTTTCGGAGACTATACCCTGCTCGGTAACGGAACGAGAGCAAAAGACGGTTTTGCGGCTCTGCGGCAGTATGATTTAAACAAAGACGGCGTTATCGACGAAAGCGATGAAATATGGTCGAGCCTGCGGCTCTGGATTGACGGTAATGAAAACGGACTCTCCGAAGAAGGCGAGCTTAAAACCCTTTCAGAAATGGGAATCGCGGCAATCAAGCTTACGACAACAACTGTAAATACTTACGATGAAAACGGCGCGTATCTGACGGATATAGCAACGGTTATTTTCGCTGACGGCAGAGAAACTGTTATCGGCGACTATTGGTTTGATTCGTATAAATACGATACGAAGTTTTACAGCGATGTTGAAATAAGTGAGGAAATAGCGGCTCTGCCTGATATTAGGGCGTTCGGAAATATGAAGTCGCTTCATCTTGCTATGGCTATGGACGAAACGGGCGAGTTAAAAGGGCTTGTGGAAGCGTTCGCGGAGGAAACCGACTATAAAGCAAGGGTGGCTCTGACTAAGCAAATTCTTTACTTTATGACGGGTGCAGATAACGTAGCTTCAAACAGTCGAGGCGGCTATATTAACGCAAAAGATTTATTCGTTTTGGAAACTATGTTAGGGAGAAAGTTTTTACAAAACGGCAGTAGTCCTAACCCCGGACCAAACGCGTCGGAGGCTCTGAAAGAAATATATAACGATATCTTCAATATGTATTATAACGAGCTTATGTCGCAAACGCATATCAGTGACTACGTTGACTTGCTTTTCTTTACCGAGGACGATAAAGGTAACAGAACACTTGACAGAACTGTTTTGGATTTAGTTTTAAAGTATCAGCTTCAAAACGGCGATATTGAAGCATATCAGCTCGCGGATATATCGCGGTATGTAGCCTACATTGACAGTTCGGGGATAAAAGGATATACCGATTTTCTTATTGATTATGCGAGGATTTCAACAGATTATGGTCAGATTATAGCGGCGGCGGCAGGCGGACTACTCGCAGACGGCGTAAATCCTCTTAACGGGACAAGCGGAAACGATATACTAATAGGTTCAAACAATAACGATACTATGAAAGGCGGCGCGGGAAGCGACACCTTAATAGGCGGTAAAGGTAATGACTATCTTGACGGCGGTTTTGGTAATGATACCTACATAGTGATTACACTCATCTTAATTTTTGAACTCAATTTTTTATAACAAAAAATTGAATTGAGGGATTAATTAAAACAATCCCAAAAGAAAGGAGATGTACATTATGAAAAAAAGTTTAGACAAAGGGGGCGATGCGGTGAATAATTAATCGGTATTTCATGTAATGGTTAACAAAAAATATTTTAAGAAA
>Ga0099364_10006396_pt1 | contig 17154 bp, 14 predicted proteins | sample TergutTh196P3_FD_73070 | JGI IMG/M metagenome (GOLD analysis project Ga0099364, IMG submission 73070) | Microcerotermes parvus P3 segment gut microbial communities from Pointe-Noire, Republic of the Congo - Th196 P3 | ecosystem: Host-associated > Arthropoda: Insects > Digestive system > Gut ... | reverse complement strand
TTTGGATTCAAAAACTTTCCTTGATCCAGCGCCTGAAGCGCCCGAAAATCGAAGGGAAGGAACCGTCCGGGCGGGGCCCCGCGTTCTTAAGGCGCTCGGTTTTCAGCCCGTATAGCACCAGCCCCACGGCCGTCGCGTATTTGGGATCATTGATTACGTCTTTCAGCCCGCCTATATCCAGCGGATAACCCCGACGGACGGGCAGATCAAAAACCTGTTCGGCCAGTTCCGGCACCCCTTCAAGCAGGGAAGCGCCGCCGGTAATGACCACTCCGGAATTTATCTGGTCGTCAAATCCGCTTTTGACCAGCTCCCGATTTATGAGCACCATGATTTCCTCGACCCGCAAGGCCAGAATATCGGTCAGCACCCTACGGTCCACCTCCCGGGAGGGTCGACCGCCGACCGAGGGCACTTCGATGATCTGCTCCCCTTCAATCAGGGAAATCAGACAGCAGCCGTGGACCTTCTTGAGTTCTTCAGCGCTGGCGGCCGGCGTGCGCAATCCCTGGGCCACGTCGTTGGTCAAGATAACGCCGCCCAGAGACAGCACCGACGTGTGCTTGATGCTGTTATGGGCAAATATAGCCAAATCCAAGGTGCCGCCTCCGAAATCCAGAAGCGCCACCCCATGCTCCTTCTCTTCAGGGGTAAGGACCGCATCGGCCGAAGCCACCGATTCCAGAACGATGTCGCGTACGTCCAGCCCGGCCAGATGGGCGCATCGAACTAAATTCTGGGCGCTGCTGATGGCCCCGGTGACTACGTGCACCTTGGCCTCCAGGCGCACTCCGCACATGCCAACCGGGTCCAGGATGCCCGTCTGGTTGTCGACGATGAATTCCTGGGGAATGGTATGGATGACTTCACGATCAATGGGTATGACCATGGTTCTGGCCGCCTCCAAGACCCGTTCCACATCGGCGGGTGTGACCACCTTGTTTTTTATCGCTATCACGCCCTGACTGTTGCGGCCTTCGATGTGCCCCCCGGCGATGCCGACATAGACCTCGGGGATGTCACAGCCGGCCATAAGTTCCGCTTCCTTCACCGCCTTCTGGATGGCCGAAACCGTGCTTTCTATATTGACCACCGCCCCTCGGCGCATCCCTTGCGAAGGATGGCTGCCGATGCCCACGATGTCTATCCCGCCATCGTCATTGGGCTCGCCCACCACGCAGCAGATCTTGGTGGTGCCTATATCCAATCCGAAAATAAGGTCTTCCGTCATTTTTCCCTCCATGTCCCGGACGTTATTAGTAAAACTCAAAGCCCGGTTTTAACCAGGCCGGACAATCACCCGTGGGCTGGCTTCCAGATTTATGTAAACCAAGCCCTCGAATTGTCCATGCTGTCTTAAATGGGCTTCAACCCGGTTCAGACGCCGGAATTTTTCCTCATAGGCCCCGAAACCGACCTTGACTTCCAGCTCTCCCCGCCGGGCGAAAAGAGTCAGCCCCCGCACGGCGTCATAATTTATCTCGGAAATATGGTCCAATTTGAACTCGTCATGGCCTGGGCGGGCTTCCAGCACATCCATTAGGCTGAAGAGTTCGGCCAGGGCCGTTTTGACCCCTGGAAGGCGACTCAACAATTCATCCTCGGTAAAACCGCTGACTATGACCAGGTTCGGGTTTTCTCCCGGTTCAAGTTCTTTGAACAGATGGCCGTTATCGTCTAAATAATAGAGCCGGCCGAGGCTGACCATAAACTTGGGCCTGTGCTCAATGACTTCAATGGCCACCGTGTCCGGAAAGGTTTTTGACACCCTCACTTCGTCCAGCCAGGGCAGCCTGGAAAGGTCGGCCGCTACCTGGGCGGCATCTAAAAGCCAGATATTGACCGGCTTATCCAGGCCGGTGACCCGTAGTATGTCTTCGCGGCTGATATGATTCAAACCGGAAATGATAACTCTTTTAACAGCGAAATAATCCGATTTGGAGACATAAAGATAACCGGCCACCAAAAGCCCGGAAATTACGGTCAGAGCCAAGACGGCCAAAACCAGCCCCCCAACGACCTTAAACCCGCGCCCCAAGGCTTTGAGACCCAGCCCAGCCAGATGAGAGGCCCTAATTCCGGCCTTGGGAACGGCTCTCGAGGTGTAGCGGGCCGGCCGGGACTCCCGTCGGCCGTTCGGAGAGAATTTTTTGTTTTTCATCCCCTCTCCTCGCCGCCGGGGCCGAAGACCTTGAGTTCCAGTTCCAGAGCCAGGCCGTGCCGTGCTGAAACGCCCTCTCGGATGCGCTCAATTAAGGCCAGGATATCAGCGGCCGTGGCGCCGTCTTCAGCCAGGATAAAATTGGCGTGCGACTCGCTCACCCAGGCGCCGCCGATCCGTTGACCCTTAAAGCCGCATTCGTCTATTAGCCGTCCGGCCGAAAAAGTCGACGGGTTCTTGAACACGCAGCCGGCCGAACGGCCACCCCGCGGCTGAAGCCGCCGCCGCTCTCGGAATTCTTTCAGGCGGGCCCGGACCTCCTCAGGGGAGGTGGGGGTCAGGGCGAATTCCACTTCCAATATGACGGCTCTCTCGGGGAGCCCTGAGAGGCTCCGGTAGGCAAAATGCAAGTCTTCGGCCTCAATGGTCCGGTTACGGCCGGTCTCATCCAGTATGAAAATCCTGGTTACGGAGCGGCCCAGGCCCTCCGGCCCGGCGCCGGCGTTACCCGCCACAGCCCCGCCCACGGTCCCGGGCAGTCCGGCCAAACCTTCCAGCCCGCCCAGATTACTGGCCAAAGACCTGGCCAGGAGGTCCGCTCCGGCCGCCGCGGCTCCGGCCCAAACAATGGGTCCGTCGCCTCTTAAGCCGGCAAAGGCGGAACCCAGCTTGATCACCAGGCCGTTGAAGCCGGCATCGTCAAAAAGTATGTTGGAACCGCCGCCCAACACGATTATAGGCAAATTCTCGCTTCGAGCCGCGGCTAAGACGGCCTGAAGTTCCCCGGCATCCTCCGGCTTGGCAAACACTTTGGCCGGCCCACCCACCCGAAAACTGGTGAAATCCCGGAGCGGCGCCTGGAAAACCAGACGGGCGCCGAAAATCTTGGCTAGACTACGCCAGGCCTCAATCATTGACCCTCTCTCTCCTCGCGCCGCCTCATGAGGCGGAGGGTCTCCTCGCCCACCAGGTGGACATTGCCGGCCCCCATGGTCATGAGTACATCGCCCGGCGCCAGGCTGGAAGCCAGAATTTCCTCCAAACCGCTCAAGTCCGCCTGGTGGATGACATCGCGGTGCCCGTGGCGGCGAACGGCCTCGGCCAAGCTCCGGGCGTCCACACCGTCGATGGGCGCCTCGCCCGCGCCGTAGATATCGGTGATGATGAGCCGGTCGGTCTGGTTGAAGGACGAGATGAATTCACGAAAAAGACTCTGGGTGCGGCTGTGGCGATGAGGCTGAAAAACCACTACCCGGCGCCGCTTGGGAAAACACTCGGCCAATGCGGACAGAGTGGCCCTGATTTCCGTGGGATGATGACCATAGTCGTCCAGGAAGGTCACTCCCGATGCTTCGCCTTTCCTTTCAAAGCGGCGTCCCACTCCCTTCATCTCCGCCAGCCCGGCAATGACGGATTCCGCCTCCAGCCCCATTTCCAGGCCCACAGCCGCGGCGGCCAGGGAATTCATTACGTTGTGCCGTCCGGGAATGGGCAGGTCCACCCGCCCCATGTTTTCTTCAAACCGAAAGAGATCGAAGGAGTAGCCCCAGGCGCCGCATTTAACATTGCGGGCGGAAATCTCGGCCTGACCGGAGAGGCCGTAAGTCAGACAGCGCTTCTTTACTCCGGGAATAAGGCTTTGGACATTGGGGTCATCCAGGCAGAGGACCGAGAAACCGTAGAATGGCACCTTGTTGATGAAGGTCAGAAAACTCTCTTTAAGGTGTTCCAGGTCCCGATAGTAATTCATGTGTTCCAGGTCAATGTTGGTCACCACGGCTATGGTGGGGGTCAGAAGCAGAAAGGAGCCGTCGGATTCATCGGCTTCGGCCACCAAAAGTTCGCTCTGACCCAGCCGGGCTCCGGTACCCAGATGATTGAGCCGGCCGCCGATGACCAAGGTGGGATCCAGCCCGCCCCTGGTCAAAACGGCGCCCACCAAGGAGGTGGTGGTAGTCTTGCCGTGGCTGCCGGCCACGGCCACGGCGTATTTCAGGCGCATCAGCTCGGCCAGCATCTCGGCCCTTGGGATGACCGGTATAAAATCGCGCCGGGCCGCGGCGACTTCGGGATTGTCGTCAGGTACCGCCGAAGAGACCACCACCACTTCCGTTCCGCGCACGTTCAAGCTGGAATGACTATGGGTGACGAAAGCCCCCAGTTCCGCCAGGCGGCGGGTGATGTCGCTGGCTTTGAGGTCCGAACCGCTGATTTGATGGCCCAGATTCAAAAGTACTTCGGCCAAGCCACACATGCCGATGCCGCCTATGCCCACGAAATGAATGCGCCGTTTTTTTATGAACATTGTTCTACAGCATTTTCAATAGCGATGATAATCGGCCAGCAGACGAGGCCGGCTCCCTTGCGGAGGCCAGATCCAGGCAGAGCCCGGCCAACCGGATATCGGCGTCCAGCCTGGCCAGAGAAGCCGCGGCCCTGGAGAGTCCGGCCAGTTTTTCCGGGGAGGTCAATAGCCCGGCCAGGGCCGTGCCGAGGGTCTCCCGGGTCAGGCCGGCTTGGGGGAGCACAAGGGCCGCTCCGGCCGCCTCCATGAAACGGGCGTTCAAGGTCTGGTGGTCGTCGGCCGCGGTCGGGAGAGGGACCAGAACGGCCGGGAGGCGGGCGGCGGCGAGTTCCGAGAGGGTGATGGCCCCGGCCCGGCCTATGACCAGATCGGTCCGATGATAGAGCGCGGCCATATCCTGATAAAAACCTTTCACTTCGGCCTCCGCTCCGGCCTCTAGGTAGACGCGCCGTACCTCATCCATATCTGCCGCCCCGGTCTGGTGGATTATATTGATCGCCAGGCCTTGCCGGACCAATTCGGCCAAGACCGGGGCTGCCGTCATGTTCAAAGCGCGGGCTCCTTGGCTGCCGCCGGTTACCAGAACGGTCGGCGGACGGCGATCAAAGCTCCGCTCTTGTTCATGGAGAGCCGCTATCTCCGGGCGGACAGGATTGCCGGTGACCACTGTACGGCCGACGGGAAAAGCCGGGGCGGCTTCTTCGAAGCCAAGGCAGATGTGATCGGCCAGGCGGCCCAAAAGTTTGTTGCTCAAGCCGGCCCGGGAGTTCTGTTCGTGGATGATCAGGGGTACACCCAGAAACCAGGCGGCCAATCCCACCGGCACGGTCACATAGCCGCCGGCACCGAAACAGACCCGAGGACGGTAGGACCTGATCAATTCGATGGCTTCCCGAAAGCCCCCCCAAACCTGCCACAGCCCCTTCAGGCGAGCCCTGAGACTTAGGCCTTTCCAACCGCCGGCCCTAAGCACGACCCGTCGGAACCCCGCCGGATCCACAATAGCCGCCTCCACCGGCCGGCCGGCGCCGACAAAGAGGCAATCGGCTTCCGGTTGGATTTTCTTCAGAGCCCTGGCCAGAGACAGGGCCGGGCACAAATGCCCTCCCGTGCCGCCGGCGGCCAGTATGAAGCGCGATTCAATCATCGTTTCCATAATTTTCACCATCAAGCCGCGGCCCGTTGGTGCGTTCTGAAGCCCCGGCGGACCGGCTCTGCCGACTCGCCCTGGCACTGGCTGGAGACGTTCATCAATAAACCCATGGCCGCGCAACAGACAATTAAGTTGGTGCCTCCATAACTGAAGAACGGCAAAGGCAGGCCCTTAGTGGGCAGGACGGCCGTAACCACGGCCATGTTGAAAAAAGCGGGCACCGCCACCACCAGGGTGCTGCCCAAGGCCATATAAACGCCGCTGGAATCATGGGCCGCAGCCGCACGGGCAATGGACAAGCCTCTAAAAGTGAGAACCAAAAATAAAATTCCGACCACTATGACGCCCGCCAAGCCGGTCTCTTCGGCCAAAACGGAAAAAATGAAATCAGTGTGCGGCTCGGGCAGAAAGAACAGTTTCTGCTGGCTGGCCCCCGGGCCCAGACCCCAAACCCCCCCCGTGGCGAAGGCGTAAAAGGAATGGATGATATGGTAACCCGAGCCCAAGGGGTCGGACCAGGGATCAATAAAGGCGGCTATTCGACGGAGGCGATAAGCGTAGTTGATTATCTGGTAATATAGGACCGCGCCTCCGACCAATCCTATGACGGTAAGATGCCAGAGCTTGATCCGGGCCACGCACATCATGATGAAGGCTATCAACCCCACAGAAACGGCCGTGCCCAGGTCCGGCTCAAGGAGAATCAGGCCCACAACGAGACTGAGCACCATTAGATGGGGCAAGAGCCCGTAAATCAGGCTGGCGTTTTTGGCACCTTTACGACTCAGGGAATAGGTCATATAGACCACTATGGCCAATTTGGCCGTCTCCGAAGGCTGGAAGGTAAAACCGGGCATCTTCAGCCAGCGATGGGCGCCGCCCACCGCATGACCCAGACCTGGCAATAAAACCAGGGCCAGCGTCAATAGGCTGAGGGCCAGGATAGGGTAGGCCAGACGCAGCCATAATTGATAGGGCACCCAAGAAAGAACAAGCATCAGGATCAAGCCTATGATCAAGTTTCGCAATTGAGGCCGGAAAAAGAAATAGGCGTCCCCAAAACGCTGCTCGGCCATGATAGAGCTGGCCGAAAGGAGCATGACCATCCCAAGTCCGGACAGACTTAAAACCAAAACCAGAATCAGGGCGTCGAATGACGCCTTGTTTTCTTCATTCATTCCGCTTAACCTAGAGAGAATGTTGTTTAAGGCTCTAAGCCGCCCTGCCCTGCCGTTTCACTTCCTTGACGAAGGCCGCGCCGCGCTGCTTGTAATCCTTGAACATGTCATGGCTGGCGCAGGCCGGGGACAAGAGCACCACAGCTCCTTCCGTCGCCGCGGCCCGGGCCTGACGGACGGCCTCGGCCATGCTGTCGGCTATGCTGATGGGTGCGGCTCCTGCCAGGGCCGAACCGATCTTTTCCCGGTCCTCGCCGATTAAGACCAGTTGCTTGACTTTCTCCCGGACAGGCTTGTAGAGGCGGCGAAAATCCTGCCCCTTAGCCTGGCCGCCGGCAATGAGGACCACAGGCGACTTGAAACTGGCCAGAGCCATGGTGACCGCCCCGATGTTGGTGCCCTTGGAGTCGTCATAATATTTGACCTGACCGTATTCGCCAACCAGTTCCAGCCTGTGCTTTTTGGGCGTGAAATCCACGGCCGCATCCAGGGCTTTCTGGGCGCTGATGCCCAACTTGGAAGCCAGTCCAACGGCGGCCATAACGTTTTCCTGATTATGAACGCCTTCGAGTTTGAAATCGGCCCAAGGACGTCCGGCAGTTTCGCGCCCGGCTTCGGCCACCAGAATCTCATTGCGGTGAATCCAAGCTCCGAAACGCTGCTTTTTCCGCCGGGAAAAACCAAACCGGGCGGCGACGGTGTTTTTGTGAAACAGCAGCGGGTCATCCTCATTCATAACGGCCAGATCATGAGGCGTCTGGTTGATTAGAATCCTGGTTTTGACCCGGAAATATTCGGCCATGTCCTCGTAGCGGTCCATGTGATCCGGGCAGACGTTCAGAATGGCCGCGGCCGTGGCGTGAAAAACGCTGGCTGTCTCCATCTGAAAGCTGGAAACCTCTACGATGGCGGCCTGGGCTTTTTGCCCGCTCAAAATAAAGCGGCTCAAAGGATCGCCTATATTGCCGCCCATGAAAACCGAAATTTTATTCCTCCGGCAGATGTGCCCTAAAAGGCCGGTGGTGGTGGTTTTGCCGTTGGAGCCGGTAACGGCCAAGAGAGGCACCCGGATCATGGAAGCGGCCAGCTCCATTTCACCGGTGACCGGCACTTTACGGGCCGCCGCGCTCAAGCCGGGAAAACTCCAGGGAACCCCCGGGCTCAACACCACCAGTCCCGTATTTTTGAAGCCATCGGCGGCCTTGCCTCCCAAAGCCCATTTAACCGGACGGCCTTCAAACCGCTCCAAGGCATCGCTTAATTCCGAAGCCGGCTTCTGATCACAGATGGTCACTTCGGCGCCCGCTTCAAGCAGAAGCTCCGCCGCCCACTGGCCCGACAGGCCCGCGCCCACGACCAGGCACTTTCCAAATCTTCTTTCAGCCACAGATTGCCCTCCTTAAAACCGCAAGTTTAGGCCAGGTACGGGCCCTTTTACGACGAGAGAAGCCACTCATCTCACCTTCAAGGTCGATAACCCGATCATGGCTAGTATGATGGCGATAATCCAGAATCTGACGATAATCTTGGGCTCCGCCCACCCTTTCAGTTCAAAGTGATGATGGAGCGGAGCCATGCGAAAAACTCTCCGGCCACCGGTCAATCGGAAATAACCGACCTGAATGATGACGCTCAAGGCTTCCATTACGAAGAGACCGCCCACAACTATGAGAATCAATTCCTGCTTGGCTATCAGGGCCGCGATCCCCAATAAACCGCCCAAAAACAAGGCTCCCACATCGCCCATGAAAATCTGGGCCGGGTAAGTATTGTACCAGAGGAAACCCAGAACAGAGCCAGCCACGGCGGCCAGAAGCACCGTAACCTCGCCTGCCCCGGGGACGTAACTTATTTGCAGATACTGGGCGAAACGAGCATGGCCGGCGCAATAGACGAATACCATGTAAGTCAAGGTGGCGATGATCACCGGGCCCGCCGCCAGCCCGTCAAGTCCATCGGTCAGGTTGACCGCATTGGAAGCCCCGCAGATGACCAGGGCGGCGAAGGGAATGTAAAGCAGGCCCAGGTCCAGGCTCAATCCCTTGAATACAGGCATATATAAAACAGTGTCGAAGGCCGGCGAAACATATAAAAATATTCCGGCTATGAGGCCGATTCCGGTTTGGACCAGAAGCTTCCGGCGAGCAGTCAGGCCCTGGTTGTGCCGCCGCCTGATTTTCAGGTAATCGTCATGAAAGCCTAGAGCCCCCAGGCTAAGGCCGCAGAACAGGGCCAGCCAGATGGATGATTCGCCCAAGTCAACCCACATCAAGGTCGAAATAAGGGCCGCCATAATAATCAGGATTCCGCCCATAGTCGGCGTGCCTGATTTTTTCTGGTGGGAAGCCGGCCCCTCCTCCCGGATATACTGGCGAATCTGAAAATTTTTTACCAGGGCTATGAAGCGTTCGCCTAGGGCCAGCCAGATGATCATCGAGGAAAAAGCCGCCAGGATGCTCCGAAAGGTTATATATTTAAAGACGTTGAAAAAGCTGACTTCCTCGGTCAACCAGGCGAACAGATGGTAGATCATCTCAGCCCTTTCTCAATTTTCAAGCCAATGGCGCACGGCCACCGGCCCGAAGATATTCGACCGCCCGTTCCAGCCGGACCCCGCGGGAGCCCTTGACCAGAACCGCTCCCCGCGGCCATTCGGACAAAACCCAGGCCGCCGCCTCTTCCGGGACGGCGAATTCCTTCACGGCCGAGCGTGCCAAACCCGCCCGGCGGGCGGCACGAGCCATGCCAACGGACAAGCCTCCCACCAGCGCCAGGTAGTCAAGGCCTAGATTGACGGCCAAACGACCGATCTGGCGATGAAAGGCAGCCCCTTTGGAGCCCAATTCCAGCATATCCCCTAAAATGGCCCCGCGGCGGCTTCGAATTTTCAAACCGGCCAGGACCTCAAGACCGGCGGTCATGGATGCCGGGTTGGCGTTATAGCTGTCATCCAGCACCCAGAGGCCCCCTTTGGTTTGAAAAGGTTCGAGACGACCAGGAAGGGCACGGACCGCTTCCAGTCCCTGTTGAATTTGATCCCAATCGGCTCCGACGCCCAAGGCGGCAGCGGCGGCGGCCAGGGCGTTTTTGGCATTGTGACGACCTAAAACCTTAAGCTCCACCCGGCGCCCTCGAACCGTGCCGGGACCGTAAAAGGTCAACCGCTGACCATAAATGGATCGGGGCAGGATCTGACCCAATCGCACCTCCGACCGAACGGTATTCCCGAAATATAGATGGTTGCCGGCAAAGCGGAGGGCCTCTCTCCTCAGCCATGGGTCGTCATCATTGACCACGGCCAGAGCGTCTTTTTTAAGACCGGCGAAAAGCTCTCCCTTGGCTTTCGCCACCTTGCCCACCTTGCCGAAGAATTCCAGATGGGCCGGGCCGACCGAAGTGATGAGGGCCACATCCGGCTCGGCTATCTGGGTCAGACGGGCGATTTCACCTGGCGCGCTCATGCCCATTTCCAAGACGGCCATTGTGGTCTCCCGGCCCAGACGACCAAGGGTCAGAGGCAGGCCGACCAGGTTGTTGAAATTTCCGGCCGTGACTAGAAGGCGCCGATCCATAAGGCTTAGAATGGCGGCCAGCATTTCCTTAGTACTCGTTTTGCCGTTGGAACCGGTGACAGCCACCACCAGAAGCGACCGCCGTCGCCTGAGCCCGGCGGCCAAATCACCCAAGGCCTTCAAGGTATCGGCCACCAGTATTGACTTCCGACCGGCCTCGCCTCTGAGGGGCCGTTGGACCACCACGGCCGGGGCGCCTTTGGCCAAGGCTTCGGACGCGTGGTCGTGGCCGTCAAAATTCGGTCCGACGAGGGCCACGAAAAGCTCCCCAGGCCGGATGGTTCGGCTGTCGGTGGAGAGCCCGGCCAGACTCCGGCCGATCAGTGAAGGCAGATCGGCTCCAGAGGCGATGCCCCCGGCATTTTCCATAACCCAACCCAATTTCAGGCCCCTCATCGGCTCCAACCCGCTTTTTCCAAGGCTTTCAAGGCTTCCTCGCGGTCGTCGAGATGAATCTTTTCCCGCCCGATGATCTGATAATCTTCATGCCCCTTCCCTGCGATGAGCAAAATGTCGCCCGGCCTCATAAGCCGGACCGCCTCGGCAATCGCCCTCCGGCGGTCTTCCAGTCGCAGATAGCTACCCGGCCGCCAATCACTGGCCTTAAGCAGGCCGGCTTTGAAATAGGCCAGCTTCAAAGGCGCCAAGCCGGCCTCTATCTCGTCAATAATAGCCGCGGGCGATTCGGTCCGAGGATTGTCAGAAGTCAAGATAACCAGGTCGGCCCCATCCCCGGCCGCCCGGCCCATGAGAACCCTCTTCCCCCGGTCCCGGTCGCCGCCGCAGCCGAAGACCAGGAGGAGGCGGGCCGGAGCCAGGGCTCTGACGCCGACCAGGGCCAGGGCCAGGGCCTCAGGGCTGTGGGCGTAATCCAGCAGCACCAGCGGGTCTATCCCTATTTTTTCCATCCGACCAGGCGCCCCGGGACAAACCGCCAGAGTCTCGCGGATGCTTTCCGGTTCCAAACGCAGTGTCAGGGCCAGGGCGGCGGCGGCCAGAAGGTTGTACGCGTTTGCCTGGGTCAGCAAAGGGGAAGTCTGCCGCCAACGGCCTCCGGGATGAAGGATATCCAGAGTTAGTCCCGTCCGGCTCAAGCCCAGTATTTCGCCCCTCACCGCGGCCGGGGGGGTGAAGCCAAATGTCATGACGCCCTCACCCAGTTCCCGGGCCAGCCTCGCGCCGTATTCATCATCAATGTTTACCACGGCCCGGCCTCCGCCCGGCCGGAGATGCCGATCAAACAGGATTTTTTTGGCCTGATAGTAACTCTCCATGTCCTGATGAAAATCAAGATGGTCCCGGCCGAGATTATTGAAAAGAGCGGCCTCGAAATTCAGCCCGGTCACCCGGCCCAGAGCCAGAGCGTGCGAAGAAACTTCCAACACGGCCGATCGGCAGCCGGCCGCTCTCATGTCAGCCAGTGCGGCCGATATTAACGGCCCTTCAGGCGTGGTGTTTACAGCCGGCCGCACTTCGCCGGGCCAGCGGTAATTGATTGTGCCCATCACCCCGGGCTGGAGTCCGGCTCGCCCCAGAATATGCTCCAAGAGATAGGCGGTGGTGGTTTTGCCGTTGGTGCCCGTGAGACCGACCAAAATCAGATTTTCGCCAGGACGCCCGTAAAGCATCGTCGCGATCAGGGCCATTAAAGGCCTTAACCGTTTCTCATCCGCCAAAAGCCGGGGCACGGGCAGTTCCACATCCTCACCGCCCAAGAGGACCGCCGCCGCGCCTCGAGCTACGGCTTCGCCTAGAAACCGCCGGCCATGGTAAACGGTCCCTGGGAGGGCGACGAAAATCGAACCCGGCCTGACAGCCCGCGAATCCTCGGTCAAATCACTGACCTCGACCTCTCCGGGCCCTCGAAGTTTCAAGTTCAACTGACTTGCCAAGCGGGTTAAACTGATCATGAACAACCTTTTGCGCTACTGCCGGCCGAAATAGACCGCGCCCTGCGAACCCACGGCCACGACCGTGCCGGGGCTGGGGGTCTGAGCCACCACCCGGCCACTGCCCTGGAATTCCATATCCAGGCTACAACTGCTGAGAACCTCCAGAACCTGGCGCATACTCATACCCGTCAAATCGGGCATAAACCGGCCTCCATCGGCGGCGAAATCCGGCAGAGGCAGCTCCTTCTCATTCTCCGGGCTTCCCCCCCCCTCTTCCGTTTCCCCCAATGCGCCGTGAAATATGGGCCCCCTGGCTCCCCGGTCGCCTTTTTTGAATTTGACTCGAATAAAATTGGTGGATTGGTTGGCCGCCACCACTCCCGGCGCTCCGCCGGAATTGCGCTCAATTAGCGGCCAAACCGGATCGCCCCGATCCTCGGTAGGCGGAATATCCAAAAGCGGCAGGGCGTTTTCCATGATTTCCTTGAAGGCCGGCGTAGCCACCGCGCCGCCGTAATAGCCGTTGGCCGGCTCATCCAGCACCACCATGACGCTGAGTTCAGGGTCATGGTAGGGCGCGAACCCCAAAAAAGAGGAGACATATTTGCCGGCGGTGTAGGTTTTACTGCCCCGGGCGACTTTCTGGGCAGTCCCGGTCTTGCCAGCCACGGGATAACCGGGCACTTCAGCCCTGGTGGCCGTGCCGCCTTTCAAGACCGCCATCCGCAGCATGGCCGCTACCTGCCTGGCCGTCAAAGGCGATACCACCTGCCGAAGGATTTGAGGCCGGGTCTGTTCTATGATGCGCCCTTCGGCATCCAAGACCCGGTCGACAATATAGGGCTTCATCATGACCCCGTCATTGGCGAGCGCGCTCATGGCCATGCCCATCTGCAGGGCCGTCACGGTCAAACCCTGGCCAAAGGCGATGTTGGCGGCATCAATGGCGTGCCAGTTTCGAGGCGGCCGAATCAGACCCGGAGTTTCACTCGGCAGATGAGCCAGGCCAGTCCTTTCACCGAAGGAAAATCGGGTCAGGTAGTTATATAAAAGATCATTGCCCAGAATACCGCCTATCTTCAATGAACCGATGTTAGAAGAATACTTTATGATTTCACTGATGCTCAGCTCTCCGTAGCCATTGGAGTCCCGCACGGTGTGGTTGCCCACCCTAAAGGCGCCGTTTTCGCAGTTTATGATGGTATTTGGATTGACCAAGGCCTCCTCCAGAGCCGCGGCCACCACAAATACCTTGAAAGTGGAACCAGGCTCAAAGGGATCGGTCAGAATTCGGTTCCGCCGGGAGGAATCCGAAGCCTTTTTATACTCGTTGGGATCAAAGGTGGGCCAGACCGCCGCCGCCACCACGGCTCCGGTTTTGGGCCGCATGACCAGGGCCAGGCCGCTTTTAGCCTTATGAGTCTCAACCGCCTTGGCCAAGGCTTTTTCAGCCACATACTGTATCCTGCGATCTAAGGTCAACACCACGGAAGCCCCTCGCGCCTCCTCTATTTCCCCGCTTTCCAGCATATCCCGGCCGCGCCCGTCCCGCTTGCCTTTGACCTTATGCGAGCCGGCCCGAAGATAATCATCCAGGGCCAGTTCCAAACCTTCCAGACCTTGGTTGTCAACGCCCACGAAACCCAGAAAATTCGCCGCCAAATGGCCGTTTGGATAGGCTCTCCTGTATTCCTTACTCAGGGCCAGCCCGTCAATCGAAAGTTCCTTGACAGCATCGGCCTCGGCCTGGCTTATCTGTCGTTTGAGCCAGACGAACTGTTTGTTATTGGTATCCAGTCTGTCCATAAGCTTGTTCGGATCCTGGTCCAAAATTTCCGCAAGAAGCCGGGCCGTATCATCTTTGTCTCTGATCTTTAACGGATTGGCGTAAAGAGACGCGACAGCCAAGGAGGCGGCCAATTTCTCTCCGCTGGCGTCAAAAATTTCCCCGCGCACGGCCCCCACATTCAAATAGCGTTCCACCTCGGCCCGGGCTTTGGTCACCAAATCATTACGGTCCACGACCTGGAGCTTGAAGGCTTTAAACAGCACACACCCAAATATCGAAAAGAACAAAAATGCGACTAGGCGCAGCTTGAAAGGCAACCATTCACTCACGGTTCAATCACCACGATCTGACCTTGATTTGGGGTAATAAGACCCAGAACATTCCGGGCCGCCTCCTCCAGTTGGCCCAGAGATCCGATGGCGGCCAGTTCTGTCTTGAGCTGTCGGTTGCGCTCCTGATAGTCCAACTTCTCTTTGGTCAAAGCTGATATTTCATAGCGCAGAGCCACCGATAAATGGTTTGAACGTACCAGCCCCCAGACCAATAGAACGATAATGAGCAAAACGACGCTTAAAATGAAGAAATGACGAATCGAAAGGAGAGGCAGAGAAAGGGCCTCAAAATTCGGCTGCGGCGTATTATCCACGTCAGACTCAGGCAAATCTGAGCCCGGAGGCCGAACCGCCCTGAGTTTGAGGTCGGGCTCACGGCGGACCGGGGGCCGCCACTTCCTCCAGCCGCCCCGGCCGGCAACCCGTGGTTTATCAAATGGCAGACCCACCATAATTCGGGCCATAGGACACCCTCTTACATATGATTTGAGTTTATCTGCAAGGCATAAACCTGGTTTTGCCTTATCTCTCGAAAATCTAAAGGCGGGCCGCCGCCCTCATTTTGGCCGAGCGGGCTTTTGGGTTCCGTTCGACTTCCCCGGCTTCGGGACGCAGAGGTTTTTTGGTCAAAGGCCGCCAGAGCGGCCGTCCTTCTTCATCGACGGCTCGAAAGGCCGCCTTGGCCAAGCGATCTTCCAAGGAATGAAAACTGATCACCACCAACCGCCCGCCTGGCTTTATGAGGGCCGATGCGCTTTTCAAAAAGTTCTCCAATTCCTGGATCTCCCCGTTTACTTCCAGGCGCAGGGCCTGAAAAGTCCGAGTGGCCGGATGAAGGCGGGGCGGCGGTCCCGGCCGATATAGCACACGGGCCGCCAGGGCGGCCAACTGGCCGGTGCTTTCCAGAGGCTCTCGGCCTCGAGTCTTGACAATGGCCCGAGCCAGGCATCGGGAGGCCCTTTCTTCGCCGTAGCGCCAGAGAATTTCGGCCAAGCGCTTTTCCGGGTAATTATTTACAACATCCCGAGCCGTCAGGGACTGGGACTGATCCATCCGCATATCCAAAGGTTCATCCAAAAGCCAGGAAAACCCACGCCCGGGCACGACCAACTGCCGGCCGCTGATTCCAAGATCCAAGAGGACGCCATCAATCGGCCCCTGGTCAAGCCCGGCCAGGATGCCCCCCAAATTCCCGAAGGAGCCCGCCGCAACTGTCAAGCGGCCTTCCGCTCTGCCCCAGCCCGCCGCGGCCCAATGCCGGGGCTCGAAATCACGATCCAGGGCGATGAGGCGGCCAGCCCCCCCCAAAGCTTCCAAAATCAATCGGCTGTGCCCTCCCCCGCCCAGGGTGCCGTCCACATATACTCCGGCCGGCTCCACGGCCAGGGCGGCCACCGCCTCCAGGGCCATAACGGTTGCATGACCGAAGGCTCGAGACCAGTCGCCGTCCGCGGGGGCTTCGGGAAAAGTGGCGTGGCATGTCTCCCTCAAAAATGCAATCCTTGGGTCTGGATGATCTCATCTAAGACAGCCTTGTCCTGGGACTCTTTTTGTTGCTTATGTATGGCCGGATCCCAAATCTCTATTTTAGAACCAACGCCCAGAATCAGGACTTCCCGGTTCAAGCGAGCCGCTGCCCGCTGCTCCTGTGAAATCAACACCCTGCCGGCTTTGTCCAGGTTCAACGGCCTGACCTGTGCCGAAAAAGCGCGCAGGGCAGCATTGCGCCGGGTGGTATCAGGTATGGCCCCTTCGATTTCACACACGAGATTCCGCCAGCCTTCATAGGGATAGAGGGTCAGAAAACCATCATCATAAGCCCGAGCCATGAGCAAATCCGGCCGTTCCGACCGTCCCAGTTCTTCCCTGAGGTTACTGGGCAGGGCCAGTCGGCCCTTGTCGTCCAGGCTGTGAGTATAGGGTCCAGTGAAGCAGAAATCGGAATTAAGGCTCATGCGCCGCCGCTCCTAGTCGGCAAATGATCTCTTTTACAGCCATTTAATACCATTTTCTGCCATATTAACCCATTTCACCCCACCAGTCAAGAAAAAAAAAGAGTCAACTCCGCAAAAAAAATGATAAAATATTTAAACCGCCCAAAAACACACCAAGCTTTGGCCCCTCGCCCGACCGAATCTTTCGATTACCTTTCTTTCCTAGGGGCCTCAGATCTGGCCAATCCTCATGTTGCCTATTAAGTATATCTCATAAGAAATTCTAAGTCAATTATTTTTTTTCAATAAATGTTTATTTTTATTATATTTTTTTATATATAATTAAGTATTAATTATATATAATTTAATATAATTTATTAACGCCGCAACGCAGTATTCGAAAACAACTTTTGTCGCAATCTGTTGTACGGAACTCAACTTTCGCAGCTGTAAACAGGCCATAAATTCTTTATATAACGTGGTAATTGCTTGATCCAATTGAGTACTTGACAAAGAAGTTCCTGTTTATCGAATTTTTCTGTTATCATCTCAAAAACATAGAGCATAAGTTGGCGCAAAGCATTAAGGTTCATCCGGGTGAAGCATACTTGACAAATTGACCGCAAGGTAATCTAGTGATTTTATGCATGTTTTTACGATGACTCAGATTGGGATGTATTATGGGCACCTCTAAAAACTTGAGCAAAAGTAGTGAAGAAGTGATAAAATAGAAACATGAAACTCACGTTCGACAGTCCCTAGATAAACAAAGCCCGGAAAGCGTAGCAAAGAATAGCTTTCCGGGCACAATATAAAAGTTGCGTGTATCTATAGACCC
>Ga0099364_10006395_pt1 | contig 17156 bp, 5 predicted proteins | sample TergutTh196P3_FD_73070 | JGI IMG/M metagenome (GOLD analysis project Ga0099364, IMG submission 73070) | Microcerotermes parvus P3 segment gut microbial communities from Pointe-Noire, Republic of the Congo - Th196 P3 | ecosystem: Host-associated > Arthropoda: Insects > Digestive system > Gut ... | reverse complement strand
CGTTTTGCAAGACCGCTTTGGGAGACAGCGCAATTTCTAATGTATGTTTGCCCGGCGTTTCGCTTGCGATCAAAAACGAAAGGGTCTTATTTTGCACATCATCTTCCCAGATCGGTTGAATCGGTCGCGAATTCCAGTAAAACCTGCCCGGCACGACAGGCAAATTCGGTAACGTAATTGTTGCGCTGGGTGAATCAAGAAAAATATCATAAACCGCCTTGAAATCTTCTGAACATTCGAGTTGTCCCGAAGTGTTGCGAATCAGCGAACCTTGATAGACCGCCTTGGTAATGTTCCATTGCGATAACGTTGCCGAGTCGTCGTTCTTGATGTCCTGAAACAGCAGATCGATGAACTCTGCCGGCACCAAGACTTTCTGACCGACGACATTCCCCTCTGCATCGGTCGGATAGAAAACTCTATACGGTTCCTTCTGTGGGGGTACTGGAGTCTGTTCCGGTATTACTTGTGCTGCAACGGGCACGGAAAGTGCTGTCAACAAACCACAGAGTAAAACATAGCGGACGGACAAGTGCGTGGGAACGAACGACACCGAACATTCGGTTGACTCATCCCGTGCAACTTGTTGCGGCGGCGGGGCTTCCGGGACGATTTGAGAGCGAATCAACACGAATGCAAACGAGACAAGCACACCGAGAAATGCACCACTGGGCACTCCAACATAACAGGGTGCCACTGACTGGGCGATCAATTCAAAGACGATCAGCAGGACAAACAAAACAATCGGCGACGAAAGGGGCTTTCGGGAAGTTAGGAGAACGACAGATAAAAAGGCGATCCACTGAAACGCCGCAAACTTTTGACGATGTACGATGTAAAGTGTTTGCTCCATTTCCGTCGGCAACTGGTAGGCGTTCCAGTCCGTTGCGAGAGTTGTCCACTGCATAACTTGTGCAGAAACCGACCAAGGAACGGACGAAAGGGTCGTTTCCGAAAGCCAGCGGGGTGCCGGAATCCACTGCGGCGACGGGTCTGAGTCCGAATCAAAAAATTCAAACGGAACAACACGAACACAATGCCCCGCCGGTGTCGGAGGGAACTGCCTATTGAGAGAAAGTGTCATCGGCGTTGTGAGCGCAAAGACATATTCCTTTATTCCATCCGGCAACGTCCTGGTAGTGATCAGAAGTACCAGACCGGTCTTTTCAAAAAGTTTTTCCCGAATGTCCTCCTCGCGCACAGCGTTGATGTGTTCTATCGGTGTTGCCGGAGCAATACCGAGAAAAGCCAATGCCTGCTTGTCGATGAGGAGTTTTGTGTCAATGACGCGTTTTGTATCTCTTTTTGCCAATTCAGCCCGCACGTTGAACAAAATTTTTTCATTTCCGATCAACTCGCCCCAGGTGGCGACGGGATTCTTTTGCAGAGTGTCGGCAACTTCCTTGAAGAAATGCTTGGCGACCACTTCGGCTTCGGATCGTCGTTGTCTGCCGTAGAACATGTCGTCCCACATCGATCCAAGGAATGACCGGAACGTGTCGGAGAGCAGATATTCAGCCGCTTTCGAGAGAATAACATTGTCTTCCGATTCATGCGTTAGATCACTGGGGGTGCGGCGCAGGCTGACATTGAACTCCGGCGGAAACCATGCAGTCCAACTACGGGAAAGCACAGGAACGTCCGCCGATGGATAGCGCGGTCGCAACTTGCGCTGCTGTACCAGAGGAGTATCCTGATAGACATATTCGAGGGTAATGGTAACAAACCGCTGTCCGGCAGGTAGAGATACGCTGATCGTTTCCCGCTCCTCGTTGTACTGCCACGAAACGTGCTCCGTGTCCCGCCAAATCGCGGAAATATCGGCGGGGGCAATTCCATAGGGCAGTGTGATTTGTAACGAATCTTTCCCTTGATTTTCAAGGGTAAATAATGCTCTGTTTCGGACAAAACCCTCCGGTTCGAACTGCGAGTCCAAACGAAGCGCCCAAACCCAGGCAGAATCGACCTGTTCATTCGGCGATACTTTCTGCAACAGCAACGAAGTGTGTTGCGAGCGGCGCAATTCCTCCTGCGGATCATAACGAAAAGCCGCCCGGACATTTTGGTAACGATTCCAAGCAGGAGGAGAGACTGGAATCGAATCGAGCCGTGAACTGACAATCCGATAGTCAAATTGTTGCGGCGATTCTATCGTGAGTTCCCCCTTTTGTGAGGCAGCAAAGAAGACCGAGACAAGAGGCACCGGCACAGAATCGGCAAGCGGAATCACGGAAGCCGCCGAAAGTTCAAAGGGAGCCGCCTGCGAATCCTCGAAACGGACTTCCCAAATTTCTCCCCTCACTAAATCTTCGTTCCAATGTTGCTGTTCAGGGAGCGGCAGTAGTGCCTTCAACTCGTCCGATGAAAATCGACGAATTCGAGGCGTACGAGACGGATCAAAAATACCGCTCGGAGTCCAATCCCACTGAGGCGGCGAATCTCCGTTTCCGTAAGGCGTAAAATAGACGAAAATGCGGTTGACCGACGAGTCGACAGGTGTACAGGAGATGCGATAGTTCGGAATCAATTCATTGTCATTCACATAAATGGTCCCCGAAATATCCACATTGAAATTGGGAATCGTCCGTTCCAACTCAAAGTGGATGTCTTGCGTTCGGAAATCGAGGGGATAGACATGTCCCGAAAGCGGCGGCAAATTGCTGCCGAACGCGGGTATTCGCTGTCCATTAAACGTCGAAGCATCCGTACCGAACTTGAGACGATACATCGTTAAATCAAGTTGAAGAGCCACACGATGCGATTCCCTCTGCCGATGGGACAAAACGAGTGGGGATAGTTCCGCCAGCCGAAATTGAGTCTGCGCACTGTTGATGAACCGGCAAGATAATTGCAACGTCACCGGCAGCCGGGGACGAAGGGGACGATTCAGTTGCACCGAGAGTGTCGGCGTTGCCGGAGATTGAGCATGGGGCAACACGCCCCACGAAAACACCGGATCCCCCTCGGCAGAAGGTGTTCCCGCCGGAGAATACGCCGAGACCGAATCAATGATCCAATGTTCAGAAACCGGAAAATTGAGAGTGAAACGTTCCCCTTCAGAAACGCTGCATTCGAGAAAAACGATCCCCCGGATTTCAGCCGTCCCTCGAATCTCGTTGTCGCTCCAATTCGTTTGGACGGCACTGTTTACGGTAATCTGCGGAACCGGATACACAACTTCCAGTTCAACCTGTGCGTCTTCCTGAAAAAACTGGTACACGAACTGTTCCCGCTCCGCCCAATTGGGAGGATTGCGGGAAGTAACCTGAACGGCAGGATGGCACGTCAGATTTCGTGTGCGCAACGGAGCATCCACCCGCACGGCACATCGAGTTGCCATCCAGACAATATCGGGCGATGTTACACGGACACGAGGAAGCAGCCAAGGTTGATCTTCCAGCAACGGACCCATGGCACTGATCTCAATGGTCAGCGGTTCCTCGTTCGCAAACGGCGAAAGATCAATCCGTATTTCTGTTGCATCGGAAGAAACAGACGATCTCGACCATGGTATCGGACGACCTCCGTAGGTAACTTCGACGGGACGGAGGGGCATTTCCAATGTCAATCGCAATTCTTCCTGTCGAGGATCCGCTTTGTCGAATGTAATTCGAGTCAACACGTCCAATCCTTGCGGAGCAACGTTATAGATAATCGTCGGGTGAATTGCCGCCTTCCGTGCAACCGACGGCAGTGTTTTGTCCGCCGTAATCGTCAACGTGGTGTTGGAGTGGTGTCCCAGAAAAACCCGCCAAGTGCGGAAAGCCGAATCGGTATCGCCGCTCCGTTCCTCTGGAAAAACGAGACCGGTAGAAGCGGTTAGGGCAGACGTTGCAGGAAGATCAAGTTGCAATTCAATACTCAAACATGACGGAAGCGCAAAATCAAAAATAATATCATTACGTTCATCCCTTCGGCTTTGCAACGACCAACGAAATTGGAGTTGGTCAAAGGAATGTGAATCGGTTTCCGAAGGAACCAGCAGCCGGTTTCCGGCATCGGGTTCCCAAAAGAGAATCGCTTCCGAATCGTCTAACCAACGCAACGAATGGACTGCCAGCGTCAACGGATTGAGCGGTATCGAATCGGTGTTCTCTGATCGGGCATGTAACGTGAAAAATCCTTGTCCCGATACAAGTTGCCGACCTTCGAGTGTTGCTTTCAAAACGATCTTGGAAAGGTAAGGTTGTTTTCCGCTTTGTTCTTCAGATCTTTGTTCCAATCGTTCGATCCAGGACTCAAACTGTTGCCGATCCATCGGAAAACTCGGCGACACAATGGGAGGAGCATCCATTCTGCTTTCAGGAACGAGCCATCTGTGCCAACTGCGATTGTGAACGACTTCCTCGTCATCGGCGAAAAGAGGGGGAGCGAACAATAGTATGCAAAATAAGGCGAGGATCGCTCCCACACAAACAGAGCCCGTACCGGTAGGTACGGCGTTTTCAGTCTCACACCGGAGTTTCCCCTCCGGGTTCTGTGAACTTTTATCTGCCGAGACAGTAAATCCCATTGTCCCTAATTTTTTATACATAACGCCCATGCGATAGGAAAAAATTGTTCGTGTCATCCTTGCCCATTATTTCCGATTACGGATTCGCTGTCCTTGCCGGTGGATCCTTCGTCCATGACAACTTCGTGCACCACCGCACGTTGCGGCGGCGGAGTTAAATAGTGTTGCGACATCTCGCTAAATGCCGGAAATGCCGACGGAACCCACTGCTTCTGGCGATGGAATATCCGATAAAGGTATCCTGTACCCAGTGCCAGAAATACTCCAAATGTAGCGGCTTGGAGCATCAATAGTACCAAAGGAGGTTGATAAAACGAAACGGCAAGCAGAGCGATTCCCAGTCCGAACAGTGAACCGACATATCGGGACTGCGGAATATAAATCAGTATCAAACCGATGAGCAAGGCGATGCCGCTCGAACAGAGAACGATCAGCGGACGGCTGACAACGTAAAGTGTCACGGAAGACGGCGGTTGGAAATGACTGAAAACATACTGACTCGGCGCGGAATCAACGGATGTAGTCTCTGTCGAATCTGCACTAAAACCGCCGATGTCGCTTTTTCGGATCGAAGGTACCCGCCACCAAAACAAGCCGTTCCAAGCCCAGTCGTATTCCAGCGTCCAACCTTCGGGATAACCAATGATATGTCGGTTTTTCTGTAAAAAAACCTGCCAGTAGGTACTCTGTACCAACACATCTTTCCCAAAAGAGGGAAGGATCACCGGCACTTCGAAACCGGACATTTCAAACGCGTAACGGAATTCGATGGAAATTTCGACCAGACGGTTATACCACTCCGGCAACACCTGAAGGGTTAACACTCCTGCCGGTGAAATATCGGGTTGGATCTGTCGACCATCCACTTGAACCATAATTCGATATTCCCGCACAGAATCCCGCGGAAGTTGAATAGCCACAGAATCGTTCGTACTCCTCAAAAGATAAGCCGCTCTATCAACCCGCAGGTTACCGGTGAGCCAAGTTTGAAGCCAGGCTCGTTCCACGACCGTCATTCCTGTAACGTTCCTGATGGGCGCAGAGACCAGTATCGCTATTCTGTCCGGCGATTGAACTGACCGGAAAGTCTCTGCTACACTCGAAGAAGGGCGACGGGGTTCCCGATAGGACTCCCAATGCTGTCTTGATTCGTTTTGTAACTCCGCCCTGAAACCCGAAGGCATAAGAAAAAAAACACGATGATGGGAGACCGGCACATTCAGCGGGCAAATAAAGTTTAATCCGAACAGCGCAGCCTCATCGCCGATAATGGCAAACGGCGGCACGGAATACCGGAATGTCAACTCGAACTGAAACCTTGGCTCGGGAAGTTGCACCAATTTTCGCACCCAGCCGTCGGGAACGTTTTCTTGACCGTCGGCGGCGGTATCCCGAAGTTCCAACATCCGGTTGTCCAGAAGGACTTGAATATCGCCGCTTGTGTCTAATGATCTCGGTATCAAAAAGTATGCCCGATTCTCGAAGGCATAAGCCGCATGGTAGGTTATCGTTTGCGTAACTTGATCGTATTCCTCAAACAACCGGACATTCGTTTGCATCGTTGCCTTGATTTCCTTTTGGTGAAAAATCAAATCGGCAACAAAGACGGCATCACTGGCATCGGCGCGGTAAAAGAGCGGTTCTTGCTGCAAGCCGGGATCAATCCGAATTTGCGGCATCGCCGTGCGGCGAGTCTGTTGCGTCAAACCAAGTGTGCGTTGCTCGGCGGCTGCCGAAGACGATTCTTCAATCGGCACCACCTCGACATTGTTTTCGGACACGATAGTTACCGTTGCCGACTCTGTCCAGGTCGTTTGTTGCGGACTCGGTATCGGCAAAACGATCCGATGCTTCTGCTCCTCTTCGGCGGAGATAATTCGGCTCGCACGAAACTCTATGTCGAAAATTCCCTCCGTTGGAGTACGAAGAGGAATCGTCCACAAGCCCGACTGGTCGGGCTCCACCCCCGCAGCGTTGACATTGCTCGACGAACCAAACTCACAGTGCCATTGCGAATCGGGCAAACGCAGATAGAGGGTCTCTTCTTTGGAACCGCTAACGGTATAGGAAAGCCTGCCGATCATCTGGATCGACCCTCTACTGATCCGGTATTGGTATTCCGGCTTAACATTGATTCGCTTTTGCGGCGCAAGGACGTGTACACGGAGCAGAAAGGAGGGGGAAATGAATTCAAATCGGGTATCGGTGCCGGAAGCCGCTGGTGCGGCAGACAGTGCCGCTCCCGAGGTGCTGCCTTCTGTGCGGCGAATGCCGCGAACCAGTTCCCAGTGGGGTCTCATCTCTGAAGGAGAGACCGATACCGTGAGAAAACCTGTCTGACGTTCGGCTCCGAGAACTTCAAAGCCCGATAATTCACGTCGGAAATCGGAATTGTCCTCGAACCCTTGTACCGCTCTTAAACGCAGGGAGACCGGACCGGCGGTCTTTTGCGGAAACCGAATCGTAACGACAGAATTATCGTCCGCATCGCTTACGGAATAATCACCGGCAACAGCATATTTGTTGGTAGCGTCCCGATCAAGCGAGGCACCGTGCGGAAGCCGAATCTGCAACTGATCGAAAGTACCGGTTTCACTGTTGACCGGTAAAACTGCGTCATAGATGGTGGAGCTGGCATCAAGTTTGGCTTCTATCGTTGCTCTTTGTACGAGCAGTACGGGATGGTCATCGACAATGTCGGTTTTCTTTTTTTGCCAAGTTATTTCGGTGTCCGTGCGGAGTCCTTGGATTGTTAGCAACGTTGACTGTTGCTCGGCATTTTCCTGTTCCCCTAGGAGAAAGCCTCGTGAAACCGAGGCGGTGATGTTGGTCATCGGGACTTCGAGCAACAACTGTGAACTGTTGGATTGTGGAAAGGAGAGGGACAGCCGGTTTTCCACGGCACCGTTTTGTGTCAGAGGGAACCAAAGCACGAGCGTGAGAGTGTGCCGCTGGACGATCTCCGGTTTTTCGGGTTTTTCTGATTTTTCTGCGTTTACCGTATTTTCCGAATCTATCGGTTCTTTTGATTCTGCCGGTTGTGCTTGAGGCGTTACGATGGCAACATATTGACGCTCTTGAGGATCAACGGTACTGGTTAGGTCGGCGGAGCCGGCACCGGTGTAGCGAAACGGGGGGTGTCCCGCCTGTTCTTCGCTGGGAAGGATGCCCTCTTGGAAACCTATGGGAATTCGCACAGGTCGGTAACCGGTTGTTGAAAGTTCGATTTGTATGTGGGTTTCGACATAGTTTCCGGCAATCGTACCGGTTGCGGAAATGTTGCTGATAGTGAAGGACGGGACTGGATTTTGCTGATCTCTCTGGAGGAACGTTAGAAAATCAACCACATCGATAACGGGCCAGGGACCGGGTAAGGTAAGAGAGTAGCCGCTATCGGGATTGAAAAGGACAATGGCATCGGGAACACGTTGAATGGCGGACTGTTTTGCCGAAGTTGGAAAAGGGGGCGCATCTTGAGCCGAAACGTTGGTTTGGCACAACCAAGCGCTGATTCCCAGGAGGCACAGTATCAGCCGGTTCATTGTCAATTTACACAAGACGGGGGGACATCTCCATTATAATCGAATGTATGTGATAGATAAAGTAGTCAAACTACACAAATTTTGCCGATGCTGATCCTAGCGAGCCGCACAAACGGTACACATGTCGCAACCCGATTATGTTTCGGGCAATTTGGACAGGAACAAAGAAGTGCCTTCATTGTGCTATACTGTAAAATGCCGATGACTGTGCTTTTTTCTTTGTGAACTTTGTGTCTTTGTGGTTAAAAAATTTTTACGTATCCTGATGCAACAAAAACGTAAACGATCTCTTGCAATTCCTGTTAGTTTTCGTTACGATGACGGCTATGCTTTTCCGTTCTCTTTGGTATGACCGCTGGATCAACCTTGCCGTTGCGGTCGGCGTTCTTTGTGCGACGGCAGTGTTAACCGGTGCGCTGCTCGTCGGCGATTCCATGAGGGGAAGTCTCCAAGCATTGACACTCGACCGGCTGGGGAACATTGATACGATACTCTTTGCGCCGGGGTTTATAGACTACAATTTAGCCGGTACTCCGGCTCCCCCGAATGCGCCGCTTGCGCCGGAGTACCGGCTAAATGAGGAAGGCGTTATTCTGCTTCCCGCCGCAGCGCAATTTAACGATAAAATCGTCGGTATCCAATTACTCGGACGCGTCGCAGGCGACGCGGCTAACAATGCCAAAACCACCGCTAACCAAGCCCTTACCGATGCCCTCGGTTTGCAATCGGGCGACACCCTTGCACTGCGTCTCATGCCGCCGCAGGCTATTCCGCCGGAAAGTTCACTCGGACGAAAAGACCAACTGCTCCGAACGAGAATCCGTGTTGACGAGATCATTCCTAACACCGGCATCGGTCGTTTTTCGCTTAAAATGGATCAGCAAGTCGAACCGTTGTTCATCGTGCCGATAGAGCGGTTGCAACGCTTGCTTGATGTCGGTAATAAAGTCAATGCGGTCTTTTATTACGGCGATTCACCGAGATATCACGGTGTAGAAACGCTTGAAAATTTGGGCATCGTTGTAGAATTTCACGATGACAGATGGTATATCAAATCGTCGCGAATGCTCTTCACCGATGCGCAGGTCGAGGTGATTGAGAATGCGTTCACAGAGCCCGTAACGTCAGTTAGGGATTCCCTGGCTTACGCCACGGGCTCTGTGAACGTTTCCAAAGGTTTGCTTTATCTAGCGACATCGATTCGTGCGGTGAAGAACGACCGTGAAACGCCGTATTCGACGGTGTACGCGACGGACATCGACAAAGAGCCGGGGACGGAGCGGTACTCCGCGCAGTCCCCGGTACCACCCGGGGATTACGCTGCGCTACATCCCCGGCTCTTTTTAAACCAATGGACTGCCGACGACCTCGACGTACAAATCGGCGACGAAATCGAACTGACTTGGTTCGATCCCCATGACGTAAACATCACGCACAAAAAAACGTTCACACTCTCCGACATTCTGCCGATGGAGGGACTCGGTGCCGATCCGCATCTCGTTCCCACGGTACAGGGGTTTACCGACGAAGCGTCGATTGCCGACTGGGATCCGCCGTTTCCTTTTGATGCGAGGAAAATCCGGCAAAAGGATGAAGACTATTGGGACACGTACCGCGCCGCTCCGAAAGCGTTTGTTTCATTGGAACTTGGTCAAGAACTGTTCGGCAGTCGATTTGGTAAAGTTACTACCTTTAAGGCGGCAGGCGGCAGGAAGCAGGAGGCAGCAGACGCAAGCGAATTTCCGAATCGTCCGCCAATAGCGGACTCCCCTCTGCTGCCGCCTGCCGCCTACCGCCTGCCGCCTGAATTATTCGGTATCACTCTCGTCCCCATAAAGCAACAGGGACTTGCCGCTTCCTCCGGTACGACTCCCTTTTCGATTCTCTTTTTAGCGTTCAGTTTTTTCATCATCGCCTCGGCACTGATGCTCGTAATGATGTTGTTTCGTCTTTCGGTCGAGATGAAGGCGAAGCGCATCGGCATTCAACTGGCGGTCGGCTGGTCTGCCGGTTTGGTTACGAAAACCCTACTGCTCGAAGGTTTTATTATTGCGCTTCTCGGCTCATTTTTCGGTGCGCTTTTGGGAATAGGCTATGCCGCCGTAATGGTCTATGGTTTGGCAACATGGTGGGTCGATGCCGTTACCGTGCCGTTTTTGACGTTGTATATCAATCCGATGAGTTTGTTGCTCGGCTTTGCCAGCGGAGTCGGTTTGGCAATGCTGACGATTCTTTGGTCGGTGCGTGGTGTGGCGAATGTGCCGCTGCGGGCGTTGTTGCATGGGGAAGTTGCGCCAATGAAAGCCGGGAGCGCAACGAAGTGTAGCGACCGGATCAACCCGCCGAACAATCCGGTCGCTGCGCTACGCTGCGCTCCCGGCTTTCGTACCTTTGTACAATCTTTGTGGTCAAAATTCACCACAAGGAACACGGAGAATACACAAAAAACAACGATAGCGATCATCGGTTGGATTGTCATTGGCATTCTTTACATATCTGGCTTGACACTATTCGGCAGTTCCATTGTTGCATTTGGTTACATCTGCGCTCTATACATCCTCCTGCATGGACTTTGGTGTTACAAAGTCAAAATGGACGAAACAATGATAGTAAGGGTACCCATTGCTTCGCCCTTCAGTTTCGCAAAATCTAATGTTGCGAGAAATCCTGGTAGAAGCATGCTTTGTATCGGACTCATTGCATCGACAACATTTCTTGTCCTTTCCATCAGTGCGTTTCGGCTTGAACCGAAAACGTCTTTTCGCGGACTACAAAATCCACTGTTTTTGATGTCCTTCCCTTATATGGGAGAGACCGCATTTCCAGTCTATGCAGACATCGCAACACATGAAGGGCGGCAACAACTTGGAATTCAACCGGAAGATGAAGAGTTTCTTAAAAATCTTCGTGTTAACCAATGCGTGCTTCCTTTCCGAATGAAAGACGGCGACAGTACCAGTTGTTTGAATCTTTATCAGTCGGGCAATCCTCGAATTCTCGGTGCGCCAAAAGAGTTTATCGGCAACGGCTTCGACTGGCACTTTCGCGGTCAATCGGTCAAACGTAAGCCGGAGGAAATCGGTATCTTTGCGACTCTGTGGCGACCAATCACAGTGGATTCCGACGGTGTGCGCCGTGTGCCGGTAATACTGGATTCAAATACAGCAATGTATGCTCTGCACCTTTACGGCGGACTCGGCGATGTCTATGAACTCGATATGGGACAAGGAGAAATAATCCGATGCGAAGTCGTCGGCTTGTTGAGTAATTCCTTTTTGCAAGGAGAAATTGTGATGAGCGACACTAACTTCTTACAACTCTTCCCCGAAGTCAGCGGATATCGGTATTTCCTCTTTCCACTCCAACACAGAATAGTATCAGACGAGGCGAAGGAGCGTGTCATCCGCATTGCCTATAATCTTCTCGGCGATTACGGTTTTCAAGGCGAACCGACGGCGGATCGTTTGCGGAAGTTGTTTGCGGTGCAGAACACGTATCTTTCGACGTTCCAAAGTCTCGGCGGCATCGGTCTGCTGCTCGGCATCTTCGGACTGGCAATTATCCAGTGCCGAAACGTTTTAGAGCGCCGAAAAGAACTTGCTCTGTTGCTGGCGGTCGGATTTACGAAGGGACGAGTCATTATGCTGTTGCTTTACGAAAGTTTCACGCTCCTCGCTTGGGGACTCGGTTTGGCAGTGATTGCTTCCGCTTTTGCACTGTTGCCGTTTTTTATCGGCGGTACGCAGCAGGTCAGTGCGGTGTCGATAGTGCAGCAGTTTGTCGTTCTCGTCGGCGGTTTGTTGTTCGTGGGTGTTCTATCGAACGTTGCGGCAGCACTGGCGGTGCTGAAGATACCGGTGGCAAGGGAACTCGCGGAAGAACGGTAGAATGGTTTCGGTTTTCGGTGAAAAATAACATACCGTCGTTGTGTTGCGTTCCATTCCGGCTTTCAACTGTGTTCAAAACCGCTTAACCTGATTACCTTCAACTTGACAGACCACTTTTTTCATTTTCAAAACCGCAATCGTAAGGTTGCGAAACCTCAATTTCTTGTTACAATACGGGGCATGCTACGAACCAAAACGTGCGGCGAACTGCGTAAAGAACACAACGGTCAATCGGTAACACTTGCTGGTTGGGTCGATACCGTCCGAGATCACAGCGGCGTGCTCTTCATTAACCTGCGAGACCGATATGGACTCACGCAGATCGTTTTCCTCCAAGAAAACAACGAAAAATTGTCCGAAGTCGTGCGGACGCTCCATCCCGAAGATGTTGTACAAGTTACCGGCACCGTCGGACTGCGACCCGAAGGAATTGTTAACAAGAAAATTCCCACCGGCGAAATCGAAGTTACCGCCCAGTCGCTCACCATACTCAATCGCACGGAAGTCGTGCCGTTTCAACCATCGGCACCCGAAGTGCCTTCCGAAGAAATGCGGCTCAAATACCGCTATCTCGATCTTCGCCGTCCGCCGATGCAAAAAACGCTACTCCTGCGCCATCGGATTGCCAAAGTCATGCGGGACTACTTCGACGAACTCGGCTTCATCGAAGTCGAAACGCCCATGCTCGGCAAAAGCACCCCGGAAGGAGCAAGAGATTACCTCGTGCCCAGCCGGATAGCACAGGGACAGTTTTACGCTCTGCCGCAGTCGCCGCAGATTTACAAGCAGATTTTAATGATCGCCGGTTACGACCGGTACTTTCAAATTGCCCGGTGTTTTCGGGACGAAGACCTTCGTGCCGACCGGCAACCTGAATTCACCCAATTAGATGTCGAGATGTCCTTTGTGAATGACGAAGATATTATCGATCTCATCAGCAACTTGATGGTGCGTCTCATGAAAGACGTACTCGGTCGGGAGTTAAAATTGCCTGTTCCGAGAATGGACTACGACGAAGCAATGGAGCGGTTTGGACATGATGCTCCCGACTTGCGTTTTGGAATGGAGTTGATCGACTTGACCGACATCGCCAAAGAGGTGGAGTTTCGGGTGTTTCGTGGTGTTGCCGACTCCGGCGGACGCGTTCGGGCGATCAACGTCAAGGATGCCGCCGAAAAGTATTCCCGCAAGGACATTGACGGATTAAACACTTGGGTCATCGAACAATTCGGTGCTAAGGGAGTTGCATGGCTCAAGGTCGATGCCGATGGAAAACTGGCGGGACCGATTGCCAAAAATTTTACAGAACCGCAACTCGAAGCAATGGCAAAACGGTTAAACGCAGAAGTTAACGATTTCATTTTGTTTTCGGCGGATACTTTTTCCGTAACGTGTAGGGTTCTCAATGGTTTACGCCGTCGGCTGGCGGCGGAGTTGGGACTCTTTGATCCTGTCGAAATGAACTTCTGCTGGATCGTCAAGTTTCCGATGTTCGACCGTGATGAGGAAGAGGGACGTTGGATTGCGATGCACCATCCTTTTACTGCGCCGTTGGAAGGCGATCTCCCCCATTTAGCCGGTACTCCGGCGCAAATCCGTGCGCAGGCTTACGATTTGGTTCTCAACGGTTTCGAGATCGGCGGCGGCACAATAAGAATACACGACTCGGCGACTCAATCGAAGGTTTTTGATCTGCTCGGTTTCATACCGGAGTCGGCGAAGGAACAGTTTGGTTTTCTGTTGGATGCGTTACAATTCGGTGCGCCGCCTCACGGCGGTATTGCTTTGGGATTGGATCGTCTCGTGATGTTGTTCGGCAATTTGAGCAACATTCGGGACTGTATTGCCTTTCCGAAAACGATGAAGGCGGCAGACTTGATGACCGGTGCGCCGAGCCCGGTGGCGGATAAACAACTCGACGAACTGGCAATCATCGTGAAGAAGGCAGAAGTTTGAGAACAATCGGAGCCCGCATCGGAAGATGCGGCGTTTTCGGTCTCACACCGGAGTTTCCACTCCGGGCTCAGTGAACTTTTACCCGTCGCCATCAAATCAATTCCTTTTCGATCACCCGCATTGATTCCCAAACCTTACTGCGGTAGCGGAGCCAAAAAGCGATGCAATACGCAAGGACAAGGAACGTCAACACTGTCCAGCACCAAATAACACCGAGGTCGAAATAGTAAATGCCGATGGCACAGAAAATCGGCAAAAGCGGAGCGAAAATGCCCATGATCAAAGCAATGAACATCGTGTCGCCCGCCCCGCGAAGTGCCGACATAAAAATCACCGCACACGTATCAAAAAAGAGATACAACGCAACGAATCTGACCAGTATGACACTCATTTCATACACACCTGGCGAGGCACCATACTGCATAAAAGGAAACAAAAGCAAATAGGGAAAAAACAAAAAGAAAAACCCGAAAAATCCCGCATAAACACAACCGATCATCAACGCCGTAATCGTCGCACGCCGGGCTAAATCGGGACGGTTTCTACCCAGTTGATTGCCGACCATTGAGGTTGCAACAATACCGATGCCATTGAGCGGTATGTATGTGAACGAATTCAGCGTGAATGCAATCGTGCTGGCATCTCTTGCGGCTTGACCGAGTCCGCCGATCATCATGACGAATGTCGTAAAAGTGATCGTGTCAATGGACGTGTAAAGTCCCGCCGGAAGACCATAATAAAAGAGGCGGCCCATCAGCGGGAAATCGAGACGCATACCTTTCACGACTTGAAACTTTTTGGACTTGTAATCCTGCACGAACATCAGTATTACGTAAATCAGAAACCGCAACCAGAGGCAAGCAACGGTGGCGATGACGGCACCGGTAAGTCCCCATTCGGGAAGTCCGAACTTGCCGAAGATGAGGCAATAGGTAAGCGGAATGTTCAGTATAACACAGAAAACATTGTTGCACATTTCGACGCGCATTCTTCCTTGTCCGCGAAAGAAGGAGGCGGCGGCTTCTCCGCTAATCACGGCGGCAGCGCCGAAGAGCATATAAAAATAATAGGAGCGTTCCAGTGGCAAAAGGGCTCCATCGTGTTTGAACCAAACGAAAACATAGGCAAATGGTTCGAAAAGCCAAAAGAGAATCGGCATGACAGCGAGTCCGAACCAGATGCCCTGCCAGACGATTCGTCCGATTCGCTCATAGTTTCCGCTGCCGTGATATTGGGCGACGAAGGTTGTAACGAAGGCACCGATGGCAACGGGAATCGAAACTGCCGCCCAAAAGAGCATCCCACCGTGCCAAGAGGCGGTCATGGAATCGTCTTTCAACCACATCAGGAACATGCGGTCGGTGAAGTTCATCAGCGATACGGAGCCGCAAGAAATGATGAGCGGTACTGCCTGCCGAAGCACATCAACACCTCCGCAAGGTCGCGTCCACCAATTGTCGTTTTTATCCATTAAACCGCCTTCCTATTCCATGATTGTATCGCAATGCGGAAACGAGTCAACTTACAGGCGGCGGCACAACGGGATGTACCGCCTATTTTGCTCTTGCAAGACCTTCAAAAATTGCCTAGAATCTCTCTGGTTAGTTTTTGTATAGGTCCCATGATCGAACCTGTTGAATCCGCATCGGCAATTCTCCGAGCCGAAGGACTGGTCAAAATTTACGGCACCCGCCGTGTCGTGGACGGTGTCTCCTTCCAAGTCAACAAAGGAGAAATCGTCGGTCTGCTCGGTCCCAATGGAGCAGGTAAAACGACCAGTTTTCGCATGGCTTGCGGACTCATCAACACCAACGGCGGAATCGTCTATCTCGGTAACCAAGACGTAACGGAGTGGCCTATGTACCGGCGGAGCCGCGACGGCGGGATGGGCTATCTGCCGCAAGACCGAAGCGTCTTTCAGAAATTGTCGGTGCAAAACAATCTGTACGGTGTCATGGAAATGATCGGCATGAAAAAGGCAGATCGAAAACAACGCTGCGAAGAACTGCTGGAAAAATTCAACCTTGCCCATCTTCGGCACAGTTTCGGCGGCAGCCTTTCCGGCGGAGAACGCCGTCGCTTGGAAATCGCCCGATCATTGGTTTCCGAACCGAAAATCATCCTTTTGGATGAACCTTTTGCCGCCATCGATCCTGTTACGGTTGCTAGTATTCAGGAAATCATCCGAAAACTTTCTGCCGAAGGGATTGCCATTCTGATTACCGACCATTCCGTACAGGACACATTGGAAATCACCAAGCGGAGTTATGTCATTCAAGCCGGTAAAGTGTTGTGCCACGGCACCCCGGAAGAGGTGCTTGCTAATCCCGAAGCACGGAAAGTTTATTTCGGTGAAGCCGTTCAGCGGGATCGCTTTCGTTCTGACCGTTCGGAACCGAGTCCGCCGCCGCCGTCTCACGGACACAAAAAACATTCGTCTCCTGCGCCGCGGCGTATCGATCCCGAGTGGGAGGTACCGAAGACCGAAATTTTGATGGAAAAGACACCCAAACATGAACCGATAAAGGGTCAGGTTCGTCCTTTTCATCTTCAATTTCATACGCCGTCGTCAAAGGAGGCGACACCAACAGAGGTGTTGACGGTGCCGTCGCCGCCAGCGGAAGAACCGTCGGGCATCCGGTCGAGCAAGCGGTTGCGTCCGATCTCAGCAAGTATTACGCCGGAGGTTTCTTCTGAAGAGGAGACTCCCCAAAACGATCCGGGCATGTCGAGTATCATCCGTAATCTCGGACAACTGATTTGGAAAAAATAGGTTTTTTGCCGAGATGTTTTGTACCCTCGGCGGATAAAAGTTCACAGAGCCCGGAGTGGAAACTCCTGTCAGGACCCACAAACCTTGCACACACCCGCTACTCTACTGCTCTAAATTTTACCGCAGACCTCTTACTTTTTGAAAAAAATGTTGGTAGAATGAGCGAACTGCGTTTCCTGTACGGCATCAACCTGCCGCCGGCACTTTGTTTCGCAATTTTTCCGCTATGTCTGAAAAAAAAAAACCGGTTAGACCGTACGATAATACACCATTGCAACAAGGAAAAGAGAAATCTGCTCAAAAGTCCATGCTCGCTCCTACGCTTGGGGTGCGCGAAAAACTGATCATCATCTTTCTCTTTGTCAAAATTCTACCCCTGATCCTTCTGGCAGTGATCGCTTGGTATGCTCTGAAAAATCTCGGTACCACCACGCAAGAAGTCGCCGTCAAAGACTCCCGAATCGCCTTGACCGCACTGGCAGTCG